>Ga0184627_10000421_pt1 | contig 16723 bp, 11 predicted proteins | sample PLM3_127_b1_FD_133150 | JGI IMG/M metagenome (GOLD analysis project Ga0184627, IMG submission 133150) | Groundwater sediment microbial communities from an aquifer in East River, Colorado, USA - PLM3_127_b1 | ecosystem: Environmental > Terrestrial > Soil > Riparian zone | place: USA: East River...
CTCGCCCAGTTCGGCCTCCTCCGCGACAAAACGCAGGCGGTCGAAATTCATATTGGCGCCACTGGCAACCGCCGCCAGCGTCCTGCCGCGGGCGCCGGTGCGCTCGACCCACGCCTTGGCGCCGGCAATGGCCAGCGCCCCGGCCGGCTCGAGCACCACGCGCGTGTCCTCGAACACGTCTTTGATCGCGGCGCAAATGGCGTCGGTATTGACCCGAATCACGCCGTCCACCAGCTCGCGGCACAGCCGGAAGGTCTCGCGCCCGACCTGCTTCACGGCGACGCCGTCGGCAAACAGCCCGACTTGCGCGAGCTTCACGCGGCGACCGGCCCTGAGCGAGCGGTACATGGCGTCGGCGTCTTCCGGTTCCACGCCGATCACCTTGATCTCGGGACGCAGCCGCTTTATGTACGCGGCGATGCCCGAGATCAGCCCGCCGCCGCCGATGGCGACGAAGATCGCGTGGATGTCCCCCGGATGCTGGCGCAGGATCTCCATCGCGATCGTGCCCTGGCCGGCGATCACCGCCGGATCGTCGTAGGGATGCACGAACGTGAGACGCCGCCGCTTCCCAATCACGCGCGCATGAGCGTAGGCCTCGTCGTAGGAATCCCCGCGCAGCACGACGGTCGCGCCGCGCGCTTTGACCGCCGCGATCTTGATCTGCGGCGTGGTGACCGGCATCACGATGGTGGCGCGGCACGAGAGGTGCTGGGCGGCGAGCGCGACGCCCTGCGCGTGGTTGCCGGCGGAGGCGGCGATCACGCCGCGCTTGAGCGCGGTCGCGGGAAGCTGCGCCATCTTGTTGTAGGCCCCGCGCAGCTTGAAGGAAAACACCGGCTGCAGGTCCTCACGCTTCAGGAACACGCGGTTGCCGGTGCGCGCGGAAAGCGCGGGTGCGAGTTCGAGCGGCGTCTCGATGGCGACGTCATAGACGCGCGCGCCGAGGATGCGTTCAAGGTAGTCGGGTTTCTTCATAAATCAGGTGATCCAACGACGGTATCAAGCGTAGCAGGAACGGGCGATTTCAGCTATTGCGAGGAGTGAGCAGTGAACGGCGAACAGTGAACGGATGGCACTGTCGGTTTACTGCTGTTTACCGTTTACCGTTCACCGTTTACCATGATCGTCATGACGCAGGATGAAATGAAGCAGGCCACTGCCAGGGCCGCCATCGCCTACGTTCCGGATGATTGCGTGGTGGGCGTCGGTACCGGGTCCACCGCCAACTTCTTCATCGCCGAGCTGGGAAAGATCAGGCAGCGCATCCGCGGCGCGGTGGCGAGCTCCGAGGCGACGGCGAAGCGGCTGAAAGACCTCGGCATCGCGGTGCTCGATCTCAACGGCGTCGACGAGCTGACGGTCTACGTCGACGGCGCGGACGAAGTGACGCGCCACCTCGCCATGATCAAGGGCGGCGGCGGCGCGTTGACACGAGAGAAGATCGTCGCGGCGGTCGCCAGGAAATTCGTGTGCATCGCGGACGGCACCAAACTCGTCGACGTGCTCGGCAGGTTTCCGCTGCCGGTGGAAGTGATACCGCTCGCCCGCTCCTACGTTGCGCGCGAGTTGCGCAAGCTCGGCGGATACCCGGATTGGCGCCAGAATTTCGTCACCGACAACGGCAATGTCATCCTCGACGTGCGCGGGCTCTCCATCCTGAACCCGGTCGAGCTCGAAGGCGCGCTCAACCAGATCACCGGCGTGGTCGCCACCGGCCTGTTCGCGCGGCGCGGCGCCGACGTGCTGCTGCTCGGCACCGCGGATGGCGTGCAGACGTTGAAGCGCTAGGAATTGGCCGGCCCGAGGGCCGCCCAATTCCTTGTCCAAAGGCTCCCTTGATTGAAGAAACGTACCCAGGCAAGACAGCCCGAATCGCGATGGATTACCGAGGCATGCCGGAGTTTGCGTTCCACGAATCCTCCGGATCGCATCCCGGACGCGTATTTTCGGTAAGGAATTTGTCGGTTGTAAGCCGACAAAATCCTCGGCGCTGGCGCCAGGACACGAAACTATCATGATTGACTGGTAACGTGCGCCACACCGGCCCCAAGGGCGTCGCGCGCGAGGCCCTCACGCAGTAGTGACGACGCGGTAATTCCGCTCGCGCACGTAGCCGCGCGCCGCAAGATTCCTTATACTGGCGGCACAGCGAGAGGAAACATCACGCAACCGACTGCCTGCAGCCTTCTGAAAGTCCGCCGCCGAGCGCCCGGCGGCGCGGTGTCCCTCCCTCGGCTTTTCCCGCGCATCGGGCGCTTCCCCCGCCGCACTTCCGGCTAGAATCGATGCCCGACTTTCCGACGCTCGCCGCCGTTGATCTCGGCACCAACAGCTTCCACTGCCAGGTGGCGCGCGTCGTCGGCGAACAGGTCTACCCGCTCGATTCATTGCGCGAGCCGGTGCGGCTGGGCGCCGGGCTGAACCAGGACAAGCGCATCGACGATGAAACCCAGGAACGGGCGCTGGCCTGCCTCAGGCGCTTCGGCGAGCGGTTGCGCGGCCTCGACAAGCGCGCGGTGCGCGCCGTCGGCACCAACACGCTGCGCGTGGCGAAGAACGCCGCCGGCTTCCTGCGGCGGGCGCAGGCTGCGCTGGGCTTCCCCATCGAGGTGGTAGCCGGCCGCGAAGAAGCGCGGCTCATCTACATCGGGGTTTCGCACAGCCTTCCCGCCTCGCGTGAGAAACGCCTGGTCGTGGATATCGGCGGCGGCTCCACCGAGCTCATCATTGGCACCGGGCACCGGCCGCTGCGGCTGGAGAGCCTGTTTATGGGCTGCGTCTCCTACAGCCTGCGCTTTTTCGAGGATGGCAGGATCACCAAGGGCGCCATGAAGAAAGCCGAGCTTGCCGCCCGCAACGAGCTGCAGCCGATCGTGGCGCGGTTCGCGCGCGGCAACTGGCAGCACGTGGTGGGCTCCTCGGGCACCGTGCGTGCGCTGGAGGAAGTCATCCGGGTGAATGGCTTCGGCGAGGATGGCATTACACCCGCGGGTCTCGACCGCCTGCGCTCGCATCTCATCAAGGCCGGCGACGTGGAGAAGGCGGAGTTCGCGGGACTGAAGCCGGACCGCGTGCCGGTATTCCCGGGCGGACTCGCGATTCTCAACGCCGTGTTCTCGGAGCTCGACATCGAGTCCATGGGAGTAGCGCAAGGCGCGATGCGTCAGGGAGTACTTTACGACCTGCTCGGCCGCGTCCACCACAAGGACATGCGCGACGTCACCGTCGCCCAGTTCATGCAACGCTACCACGTGGACGCCCTGCAGGCACAGCGCGTCGGCGCGCTCGCTTTCACGCTCTACCGCATGCTCGCCACGGAATCCGGCGAGCCGGACGAGGATGTCGCGCGCCACATCGCGTGGGCGTCGAAGCTGCACGAAATCGGGATATCGGTGGCGTACAGCGGCTACCACAAGCACTCCGCTTACATCGTCGGCAACGCGGACATGCCGGGATTCTCGCGCGACGAGCAGGCGAAGCTCGCGCTGCTGGTGCAGGCGCACCGCCGCTCGCTCAACGAGGCGGCAAAGGACATCGAGGAGTACGACGTGGACTGGGACATGGTGCTCGCGCTGCGGCTGGCGGCCCTGTTCCACCGCAGTCGGGCCGATGTTGCGCTTCCCGCGCTGCAGGCAAAACGCCAGGGCAAGAAGATCCGCCTGTCGCTGGGTTCGGCTTGGCTTGCCCGCAATACGCTCACCGCGACTGCGTTGTCCGACGAAATCCGGGAGTGGGACAAGATCGGCTTCGAGCTAAAGATCCCCGAACTCGACGATCTCGAGCGCGACAACGAGCTGGCGCTCGCCAGCTGATTGATCCGTCACTCTTGACCGGATCAAAGTTGGCAGTTGGCAGCCGTCAGTTGGCAGCCGCCAGTTGCCAGTCGTCAGTTGGCAGCCGTCAGTTGGCAGCAATTCCAAACTTCCTGCTGCAAACTGCCCACTGCAAACTCCTTGCGGCTGTCACACCATGTCCGGCGCGATCACTGCGCGCACCCGGGCTTCGCTCCGCCCGAGTGACTCGAGCCACCAGATCGCGCCTTTCTGCACGCTCCAGTCATCGGGCCTTCCGGTAATCGCGAGCGCCGCGGCCTGCCCCAGGGTCGGCTGGTGTCCGACCACAACGACCGTGCCTTCGCCCTCCGGCCAGCCCGCCGCATTCAGCACGGACTCGGGCTCGGCGGCGGTGCCGACCTTGCGGCTGGTCTCAAAATGTTTGGTGAGCGCCCGTGCCGTCTGCTGCGCGCGCTCGGCCGGGCTGACCAGGAGTCGCGTGTCGTCCGGCAGCCGCTTCTTGAGCCAGTCTGCGACCCGCCGCGCCTGCTTCTTGCCCCTGGCGGTAAGGCTGCGCTCGATGTCGGGCTTGCCGGGTGCCGCGTCCTCCGCATCGGCGTGGCGCCACAGTATGAGATCCATTCGGACTCCCTTGATCGGTTGGGGCTACTCGCACAGTCTTCGCGATTATCGCCAGAAGCGCCCGGCGGCGCGGAATGATTTCCAGGCGCTTTTCAGCTCGCGCTTCAGGGTTTCAGCGCGGCCACGGCTCCAGCCCAGGAGGATGCCCCTCGCCTCGGCCACATCCATGCCCCCCGCCCCATCGAAGCCGTGAGCCAGGAGGTCCGTCACCGTCGCGGCGTCGTTGATCGCCCCCAGTATATCCTGAAGGTCGGAAAGCCGATGGAGGGCCACGCTCACCAGCCCGCCCTCGTAGAGGCCGGCAAAAAAGTCCGTCGCATAGCGGAACTTCTTGACCGCGATGCGAACGCGATGCAGCGCGCGACTCGACAGCTTGTCAAACTTGCGGCCCCGCTTGCGAACCCAGTTGTAGCGCTGCTCCAGCACCCTTGAGGCGAACGCGCCGATCGGCTCGCCGAGCGCCGCGCGTTGCTCGGGCTCAAGTTCGATGGGCCCGCTCCAGGACTCGAGCCACCCGGCAAGCGAGAGCATCAGCCGCTGGTAGCGCGCGGAGCGCACGGCGCGGCGTGCCTTTGCGCCGGCCTTGCGCCGCAGTTCGCCGCAACGCTCGCCGAAGGCCTTCAGCTCGCCGTGTGAACCAAATTCCTTCTTGATTGGGGGCAGCGTCTCGGTCAGGAACACATCCCAGTCGCGCGCGGGCCCCAGGCTGGATGCAAGCCATTTGATCTCCGCCAGCAAGGGCGCAGCTGCACCGGGCATGACGGGCTCGAACACACTGAAAGCAGAGCGCAGGCGCCGCAGTGCGACCCGCATCTGGTGCAGGTGCTCGAGATCGCCGCCTGCCAGCATGCCGTGCGCGTTCGCCTGCAAGTGCGTGAGGCCGGCCTGCATGACCGCCTTGAATGCCTCGCCCACCGAAAGTGCCGGCGCGAGCTTGGCGGGATGCGCCTTGACCGGCTTGGGACCCTTGCCGCGAAGCAGTGCGTAACCGCGCTCCGCCTTGGAGTAGTTCCCAATGGAGAGCGGAAGATCTCTCACGAGTCTCAGCGCAAATTCGTAGAGCTGCCGGGGGAGCCCGCTTTTTAGCTCGAGCTCCAGTTCGACGACGCGCTCGGCGCGCGAACCGCACTTGATCAAGCCGCGATCGATGCTCGCCTCCACGCGCGCCCCGGAAACCGTTTCAAGGAGGCGGCTGCTGCGGATGATATCGGTGACGAATACGGGCTTCAGCCGCGCGCGCAGCCGCTTCGAGGACAACAGGCGGGCCAGCTCGGCATGAACGATCCGGGACAAATCCGGCGCGGGTCCGGCCACCTCCACTTCGTCCTCGACGCGCCGGTGCAGCCCGGCAAGCGCCGTGCCATCGCCCTTCACGGCTTGAAACCAGCGTTCGCCATCGCGCCGCAGCCGCAGCGCGATGCCCTGCCGCCACAGGTCGAATGCCGGGGTGTCGAAGTAGACGCTGTGCAGCCTCCGCCTCACCGCCCGCGCCCCCCCTTGCAGCAGGGGGTGCACGCTCAGCCGGCGCGCCGCCTTTGCGGGCACCAGCAGCTTCAACTCGACCTCGACGCCGGGGTGGGGAAGGTTCATGACGGCTCCGCGGGTGAATTCCGCGGAGAGGGAATTCTAGTGCCGTTCCAGCCGGTCGCGTGAGTGGCCGGAAATGGCTCGAGCATACTGCGCCGCTGAAAGCGCCCTAACGGCCTACCTCCACCTCGGCTGAAACGGCACTGGCGGCTGCCGCCGGCAGCTGCGCCCGCGCCAACAGCTCGAGCAGCGTTTCCTGCGCCGCCTGCGGCTTGCCGCGGCCCGGCGACTGGAAGTGGTACTGCCCGTCCTGGTCCATTTCCCACGCCTGGCAGTTGTCCTCGAGGTAGGGCTTGAGCCCCTCGTTGATCACACGCTTTTTCAGCTTGGCGTCGAGCACCGGGAAGCAGATTTCCACGCGCCGGAAGAAATTGCGGTCCATCCAGTCCGCGCTCGAGAGGTAGACGTCGTCCGCGCCGCCGTTGCGGAAATAGAAGGCGCGCGAGTGCTCGAGGAAGCGCCCGACGATGGAGCGCACGCGGATGTTCTCCGAGATGCCGGGTATGCCGGGCTTGAGGGCGCACACCCCGCGCACGATGAGATCAATTTCCACGCCCGCCTCGGAAGCGTCGTAGAGCGCGGCGATGACCTCGGGCTCGAGCAGCGCGTTCATCTTGGCGATAATGCGCCCCTTGCCGCCGCCCTTCGCCTGCTCGGCCTCGTTGTGTATGGCGCGCAGGATCTGCTTGTGCAGGGTGAACGGCGCCTGCCACAGGTGCTTGAGCTTGCTGGCGCGCCCGAGACCGGTCAACTGGATGAAGATGTCGCTGACGTCCGCCCCGATCTCCTCGCTCGCGGTGAACAGGCCCCAGTCGGTGTAGAGCTTGGTGGTGCGCGGATGGTAGTTGCCGGTCGAGAGGTGCACGTAGCGCTTCAGCCGCTCTTCCTCGCGCCGCACCACCATCAGCATCTTGGTGTGGGTCTTGTGGCCGACCACGCCGTGGACGACGTGGGCGCCGACCTCCTCCAGCCGCTGCGCCCAGTTGATGTTGGCCTCCTCGTCGAAGCGCGCGAGGAGCTCCAGCACCACTGTCACCTCCTTGCCGCTGCGGGCCGCGCCGATCAGGATTTCCATCAGCTCGGACTCGGCGCCGGTGCGGTACACCGTCATCTTGATCGCGGCCACCGCGGGATCGCGCGCGGCCTGCTCGAGAAACGCAATCACCGGCTGGAACGACTGGAACGGGTGATAGAGCAGGATGTCGCCCTCGCGCATCGCGCCGAACATGTCTCCCGGCCGCTGCAGTTGCACCGGCAGGCCGGGGCGGAACGCCGGGAACTTGAGATCGGGGCGCTCCACCTGGTCGGGGACGTTGATCAGCCGCACCAGGTTGACGGGGCCGTCCACGCGATAGAGGTCATCGGGGCCGAGGTTGAACTGCGCGAGCAGGTAGTCCGAGATCTGCTGCGGGCAGTTGTCGGCGACCTCGAGGCGCACTTCGTCGCCAAACTGGCGGTGCGGCAGCTCCCCGCGCAGCGCCGTGCGCAGGTCCTTCACTTCTTCCTCGTCCACGAACAGCTCACTGTTGCGCGTCACGCGGAACTGGTAGGAGTCCACCACCTTCATGCCCGCAAACAGCTCGGCCATGTGCGCGTGCAGGATCGAGGAGAGAAATACGAAATCGTACTCCGCCCCCGAGATCTCCCGCGGCAGCCTGATCACCCGCGGCAGCACTCGCGGCGCCTGCACGATGGCGATGCCCGAATTGCGGCCGAACGCGTCCTTGCCCTCGAGCTCGACGGCGAAATTCAGGCTCTTGTTGAGCACGCGCGGAAAGGGGTGCGCCGGGTCGAGCCCGATCGGCGTCAGCACCGGCATCACGTCGCGCAGAAAATAGGCCTTGATCCACTCCGCCTGCGCGGGAGCGAAATCGGAGCGGCGCAGGAAACGGATGCCTTCCGCCGCGAGCCCGGGCAGCACCTCCTGATTGAGCAGGTGGTACTGCGCGGCGACCAGCTCGTGCACCCCCTTCGCCGCCTGGGCGAAAACGTGGTCGGCGCGCATGCGGTCGGGGCCGCTGACCGGCGACCCGGCTTCGATCTCGGCGTGCAGCCCGGAGACGCGGATCTCGAAGAACTCGTCGAGATTGGAGGAAACAATGCACAGGTAGCGCAGCCGCTCCAGCAGCGGCGTCGCGCGGTTTTCCGCCTGCGCCAGCACGCGCTGGTGGAACGCAAGCTGACCGAGCTCGCGGTTGAAGAACAGCTCCGGAATGTCGCGTGGCTTGTTCATCGCTGGCAGCCTGTCGGACCGGGTGTCATTAACGACCGGCGTGGACGCTTACGTACTCGCTCTGGGTTAGCGCCGAGCCGACAGGCTGTAATGGGATACTTAATGGCTCGGACCGTTCATACGATGGGCGCGCGCGTTGGCAGGATATGAAGTTTTCGCCGCCTGTTACTTCCGTCTTCATGCGGGCGGTTGTGCATAAGGAGTTTGCCCGACTTACGTCGGGCAAACTCCTGGCGTTACCTACTTGCCGGGAGGCGGGACGTAGCCGGACGCAGCGTCTGCTCCCCCGCCGAAGAAGTGCTTTTCCATCTGCTGGGAGAGATATTCGCGCGCCTTCCGATCCGCAAGGTTGAGCCGGTTCTCGTTTACCAGCATCTTCTGGTGCTCGAGCCACTGCCGCCACGCTTCCTTTGACACGCTGTCGAAGATGCGCTTGCCGAGCTCGCCGGGATACGGTGGAAAATCAAGGCCTTCCGCTTCGCGCCCGAGCTTGATGCAATTCACCGTGCGCGGCATGGGCTGACTCTCCGGGAGAATAACGCGGGAATGTTGCGGAAATGTTACGGCCAAGGAGTTTGTCGGTTCTCGTTCGACAAACTCCTAACGCAAAACCGCCTGTAAGAATACAACAATATTCTGGATATATGAAATAGACCCGCTACCTCGCCATCGCCCGGCTAAACCGGGTCAACTGGAAGGAGTTCATCCCAAATCCTCAGACGGTTTACTTGAGAGCGGCCGGTCCGACCGGCCGCTCTCAAGTAAACCGCAGCTCCATATTGTTGGCGGCTCTCAGGCGCGAGGCGCCTTGCATCAGGGGGTGATCGGAGCGCGGCTTCTCCAGGTAGTAACCCTGCACGCAATCGACGCCGAACTTGCCCAGCATGATCAGGGTCTCTTCGTCTTCCACGCACTCGGCGATGGTGGTCTTGTGCAGCCCGCGCACGACCGTCACCATCGCTTTCACGAACAACTGGTTGTCGCGCTCCTTGGGCAGATTGCGGATGAACAGGCCGTCGATCTTCACCGAGTCCACCTGCAGGTGCTTGAGATAGGCGAAGGAGGAGAAGCCGGTGCCGAAGTCGTCGAGGGAAACGCCGCAGCCGGTGTGGTGCAACGCTTCGATAAAGCGCTGGGCGTCGTGGAGATCGGACACCGCGGAGGTTTCCGTGAGCTCCACCACCAGGCGCTGCGGCGCGACGCCGTAGTGCTTCAACTGCTCGGCGATGTACTGCGGCAGATTCGGCTCGTCGAACGAGCGCCCGGAAATGTTGACCGCCAGCGCCGGTATCGACTTGCTCTCCGCCAGCATCTGGATCGATTCGCGCAGCACCCAGCGGTCGATGTCGAGAATCTTGCCCGACTTCTCGGCTACCGGGATGAACTGCCCCGGCATCAGCAGCCGCGTGGAATCTTCCTTGTCGCGCATGCGCACCAGCACTTCGAAGTGCGACAGCTCGCGGCCCGTGGTCGTATAAACTCCCTGGAACTGCAGGTCCATCAGGTTGTTCTCGAGCGCGTGCAGGATGCGGTCATTCCACGACATGCGCTTCACCATCTGCAGCGAGATGTCGAGGTCGCTGCGGTAGATGCGCCAGGCGTTCTTGCCAGCTTCCTTAGCCTGGTACATCGCGGTGTCCGCCCGCGCGATCAGGTCCTCAGCGTTATCGGCGTGTTCCGGAAAAACAGCCATGCCGAGCGAGCTGGTGAGGCGCAGGCTCTGGCCCTCGAACTGAAAGCGGACCTGCGCGATGGAGTGGGTGATGCGCTCCGCCAGCACGCGCAGCATCTCGTCCGAGATCTCCGGCACCAGGATCGCGAACTCGTCGCCCCCCAGGCGCGCGAAGATTTCGTTGCGCCGCACCTGCCCGGCCATTTCCCCCGCGACGCGGATCAGCATGGCGTCGCCGGCGCGGTGGCCGAAGGTGTCGTTGATGTACTTGAAGTCGTCGAGGTCGAGAAACAGCAGCGCCACCCGCGACGAGTGGCGTTGCGCGTCCGCGATCATGCGCGCGAGCTCCTCGTTGAAGCGGTGGCGGTTGTAGAGGCCAGTCAGCGCGTCGCGCTCGGCGAGGTAGATCAGCTGGTCGGCGGTCTGGCGCTCGCGCGTCACGTCATGGAACAGCCACAGATGGCCGACCGGGCGGCCGTAGGCGTCCGCCACCGAGTGCACCTGCTGGGTAATGAGGCGGCCGTCCGTCATCTGCAGCTCCAGCGCGCTCTGCACCTCGCCCGCCTCCGGCAGTCGCAGCACGCGCTTGCTCTGCTCATCCGGCCGCGCCAGCGCGGAGGTGGAGGTGGCGAGCGCTTCCTGCGGGTTGGCGCCGATCAGGCGCGTGCCCGGCGCGATCATCCAGACGCGGGTGAAGGCGGGATTGCTGTACACCACCTTGTTGTCGTGGGATACGAACAGAATGCCGGTGTCCATCGCGGCCAGCAGCGCCGACAGCCGCGCGTGCTCGTTCTGCGCGCGCGTGAGATAGTCCTGCTGCACGGTCTGCGCCTCCCGCAGTTCGACCACGGTGGCCTCCAGCCGCTGCTCGGCCTCCTTGCGCTGGGTGATGTCGCGGATGCTGATGCGGATGCCGAGATAACCGCCGCGACTGTCGTAGATCGGTCGCCAGTCGGCCGCCGCCCAGAACTCGGAGCCGCCCTTGCGCCTGCCAAGGAATTCGTAGTCCTGGCCGGTATTGCCGCGCAACGCGCGGTGGATTTGCCGCACGGTGCGCGCGGCGTCGGTTTCGGCAACGCACGGCGCCGGGAAGCTCGGCATGGCCAGGCACTCCTCCGGCGTGTAACCGAACATGTCGAGCACGCGCGGGTTGATCCAGATGAGCTTCCCCTCCTGGTTGATCCAGCATTCGCAGTCGTAGCTGTAGTCGGCGATGGCGGTGAACTTGGCCTCGCTCTCCGCCAGCGCCTTGATGCGCCCCTGCAGCGCGTCCGCCATCACGTTGTAGGCATGGGTGAGCTTGCCCACCTCGCCGCCGTCTTGCACCGGCAGCCGCACGTTGAAATCGCCCGCCGTCAGGCTCTCGCTCGCCTGGGTGAGCTGCGCGAGGCTGCGGGTCAGCCAGTACGACAGCGCGGCCATCGAAATGATGGAGAGAACCAGCGCCAGCGCCCCGACGGCAAGGTTCTCGCGGATCAGCTCGTCGCGCGCGGTGCGCATGAAGGCGGTGGAAAGGCCGAATTGCAGGCGCCCGACCTTGATGCCGCTGGCCTCGATGTCCATGGCGGTGTGAAAGTACATCGCCTGCCCGGCGAAAGACGCGTTGGGCGCGGCATCCAGCGGCGGCAGCGGGACGTCGCGCTCCCAGCCGGCGCTCGCCACCAGCTTGTCGTTGTGGTCGAACAGCACCAGGTAGACGATGCCGCGGTCGGCGCGCACCCGCTCCAGTATCTCGGACAGCGTCCGGTACTGGCGCCCGGCGAGCGGGCTGGAGAGCGCCGCATTGAGCAGCTGCTTCTGCTCCTCGAGATGGACCTGCGTGCGCTCGTTCAGCTTGTCGTCCACCACGCGGATGCCGTTGACGATCAGCAGCGCCAGCATCATCACCTGCACCAACGTGCACGCCAGCAGCAGCCGCGTGCGCAGCGACATCGAGGTCGGCACGATTCTCATGGCGCGGCGCCTACACCCGTTTGACCAGCACCACCGAGCGGCGCTGGTAGTTGTAGAGCGAGCGTTTCGGCTGCGGCAGCGCGTCGATGCCGGTCTCGGCAAAACCGCGCTCGACGAACCAGTGCTCGGCGCGGGTAGTGAGCACGAACAGCCGCTTCAGCTTCTGGCGGTGGGCCCTGGCCTCGATTTCCGTGAGCAGGCGCTCGCCGGCGCCGACGTTGCGAAACTCCGGGTGCACGACGAGGCAGGCGAGCTCGCCCGCCCGCTCGTCGGTAAACGGATAGAGCGCGCCGCAGCCGACCAGCACCTTGTCGTGCTCGAGCACGAGGAAGCGCCCGACCTCCCGTTCCAGCCGGTCGCGCCCGCGCTTGACCAGGATGCCTTCCTGCTCGAGCGGCTCGATCAGCCTCAGGATGCCGCCGATGTCCTCGATCTTCGCCTGCCGCAGCGTCTCGATCGGGTCCGGCGTCAGCATGGTGCCCACGCCCTTGTGCGTGAACAGCTCCAGCAGCAGGCCGTCGTCGATGTGCCCCGAGATGAGGTGCACGCGCTTGACGCCCAGCTCGCAGGCCCGCACCGCGCGCGGGAGATAGAGCGACGCGTCGCTCTCGCCCGGTTCCCGCCGCGCGAGCAGCGCCTGTGCCTGGCGCACGGTGAGGTTGCGCAGCAGCTCGCCGCGCTTGCCGGTGACCCCGACCGTGTCCATGAGGAAGATCAGCTTTTCCGCCTTGAGCGCGGCCGCGGTGGAAGCCGCGACGTCCTCGAGCGGCAGGTTGAAGACTTCGCCGGTGGGGGAATAGCCGAGCGGCGAGAGCAGCGCCAGCTCGTTGTCCTCGAGCCGCTTGTGGATCGCGGCGGCGTCGATCTTGCGCACTTCGCCGGTGTGCATGTAATCGACGCCGTCCACCACGCCGATCGGCTTGGCCATGATGAAATTGCCGCTCGCCACGCGGATGTCGGCGCCCGCCATCGGCGAGTTGGGCAGCCCCATCGACAGCGCCGCCTCGATCTCGACGCGCAGCCGCCCGCTCGCCTCCTTGGCGGCAGCGAGCGCCACGTCGTCGGTCACCCGCAGGCCCTGGTGGAAGCGGCTGCGGCGCCGCAGCGCTTTCAGCTTGGCCTCGATCTGCGGACGCGCCCCGTGCACCAGCACCAGCCGCACGCCCAATGCGGCGAGCAGGTTGAGATCGTGCGTGAGCGCCAGGAAGCGGCCGTCGGCGACGACCTCGCCGCCGAAAGCGATGACGAAGGTCTTGCCGCGGAAGGCGTGGATGTAAGGCGCGACCGACTGGAACCAGTCGATGAACCGGTCCTGCGCGGAAAGCCGCGGCCGCGGTGCAACGCGCGGCGCGGACTCGGCGGTCACCACCGCTGCGGCCCCGGTTTCAGTCTTGAGATTAATCAACGCCCCCCTTTCCGCATCGCCAGCGCGCCCCCGTGCCCGGTTCATCCCCTTGTGTATTTCATCGGGATATCAAGCACATATAATATTCGATATTGAAGCTCAAGGAAAGCTGGAGGAGGGAAATCGTTGACACTCGAATTCGCGCCGCGCAGACTGACCCGCTCAATTCCGGTGTCATGGCGCTCGCGGTGAGTGGGAGCGGGCCTCGTTTCAAACAAGAACTTCAGTGGAGGTGCCCGTGAACATTCATAAGCTATTCGTTGCCGCATCCCTTTTCGTGCTCCCACCGCTGGCAATAGCGCCGTCCACCGATGCGGCGGCGGCGGAGCAGCTTGGCAAGGTGAGCTTCCCCACCTCCTGCGATCCAAAAGTGCAGGCCGAGTTCGAGCGCGGCGTAGCGATGCTGCATTCGTACTGGTTCGGTCCGGCGAGAAAAACCTTTGAGGCAGTTTTGCAGCAGGATCCGAACTGCGCGATGGCCCATTGGGGCATTGCCGTCGATTACCTTGGCAACTCGCTCGCCGCGACGCCGCCGCCCAAGAACGCGCAGGCGGCGTGGGAGGCTCTCGAGAAAGCGCGCGCGATCGGGGCGCAGACACCACGCGAGCGCGAATGGATCGAGGCTCTAAGCGCCTACTTCCGCGATCACGACAAGGTCCGGGTAGACACCCGGATGCTCGCCTACACCAGGGCGATGGAGCAGTTAACGCAGCGTTATCCCGATGACAGCGAGGCCTGGGTGTTTTATGCATTGACGCTGCAAGCCTCCGCCCCGAAGACTGACAAGACCTACGCCAACCAGCTCAAGTCGGCGGCGATACTGGAGAAGCTGCTCCCGCAGCACCCCGAGCACCCCGGTGTCACGCACTTCCTGATCCACTCCTACGACTATCCGCCGCTCGCCGACAAGGGAATCGCGGCCGCGAAGCGCTACGCCGGCATCGCACCGGCCGCACCGCACGCGCGGCACATGCCCTCGCACATCTTCTCGATGGTGGGATTGTGGGAGGAGTCAATTGCATCGAACATGTCGGCGCTCGAGATCCGTCCCGACTACTACCACGCCTCGGATTTCACCGTTTACGCGCATATGCAGCTGGCCCAGGATGCCAAGGCGAAGGCGGCGGCCGAGAAAGCCGCCGCGGTCGCTCGTACGGGCGCGCCGGGGCCGGCCTCGCTGTTTGGCAAAAATACATCGCTGGCGGCAATGGAGGCACGCTTGATGCTGGAGAGCGGAAACTGGAAGGGGGCGGCAGCACTGCCGGTTTATGCAAGCGATTTCCCGGCCGCCGACTCGCTGAACCGCTTTGCGCGCGGCCTCGGCATGGCGCGCAGTGGCGATACCGCCGGCGCGAAAGGCGAGATCGATGCGATCAAGGGGCTGCACGCCAAACTGGAGAGTGCCGGCAATTCCTATTGGGCCGGCCGTTCGGAAGAGCACCTGTTCGCCGTCTCCGCGTGGGTTGCGCTTGCGGAGGGCAACCGCGACCAGGCGCTGAAATTCATGCGCGCGGCGGCCGATCTTGAAAATGCCCGCGTGAAGCACGTCGCGATGGAGAACGAACTCTATCCGCTGCGTGAACTGCTTGCCGAGCTGCTGCTCGAAACCGGTCAGGCGGCGGCCGCGCTGCGCGAGTTCGAGACGTCCCTCAAGGCGACCCCCAACCGCTACCGCGCGTTCTACGGCGTGGCGCGCGCCGCCGAGGCCGCAGGCGACCGCCAGAAGGCGGCAGACTATTACGCGAAGCTCGTGGCAATGACCAGGAACGCCGACACCGGGCGACCGGAACTCGCGCGCGCGAAGGCGTATCTCGCGCAGCGATGAGTGGCCCGGTCGTGCTCCGAAGAGAGCCCGGCCGGCCTGGCGCGCGATGCCGGGCGGCGGGCGTCATCCTTGCCGCCGCCATCGCGGCCTGCGCGGCGCTGCCCTGCCTTGCCGTGGATGGGGAGAGCGATCTCCAGGCCGCGGCCGCCGACCCGGACTATGCCGCCGGCAGGAAGGCCATCGAGGCCAGGGACTGGAATGCCGCGATCCAGTACTTTTCGTCGGCCGCGCTGCGAGCGCCCGACAACGCCGACCTCCAGAACTATCTCGGCTACGCCCACCGCAAGGCGGGAAAGCTCGAGCCCGCGTTCAAGCACTACCAACGCGCGCTCGAGTTAAACCCGCGCCACCGCGGCGCTCATGAGTATGCCGGCGAGGCGTACCTGATGGTCAACAACCTCGCCAAGGCCGAGGAACACCTCGCCGCGCTGGACCGGATCTGCCTGCTGCCCTGCAATGAATTCACCGACCTCAAGCGCGCTATCTCGGCATACAAGAAGAGAGCCGGCGCGAAGTAAGCGCTTACGGCGGCACGCGCCGTGCACGCCCTCGCGGAGTGTTGAGTGTTGAATGTTGAGTGTTGAGTTTTCCTCGAGCCCTGGGTCTTTACCCCATCACTCATCACTTTGCACTCAACACTCAACACTCAAAACTCAAAACTCAACACTCAAAACTGTTTTTAGAAGTCTCCCCACAGCGCCTGCAGGGCGGCAAGCGCCGCCACTGCCGCGGTCTCGGTGCGGAGCACGCGCGGCCCGAGGCGTACCGGGGTAAAGCGGCAGTGGCGCGCGACGGCCTCCTCCTCGGGCGTGAAGCCGCCCTCCGGCCCTGCCAGCAACACGATGGACGCCGCCGGCCGCGGCAGGTCGCGCAGCCCGGTCGCGCCCGCGGGCGAGAGCAGCAGCCGCAGCGCGCCCGCCCCGCCCGCCGCCGGCCGCGCGAGCCAGGCGGCCAGCTCCGCCACCGGCGCGACCGGCGGCACGCGGTTACGGCCGGACTGCTCGCACGCGGAGATGGCCACCGCCTGCCAGTGCGCCACTCGCTTCGCCGCGCGTTCGCCGGCAAGCCGCACCACGCTGCGGGCGGCGGCAAGCGGGTGGATCGCGGCGACGCCGAGCTCGACCGCCTTCTGCACCGTGTAATCCATGCGCTCGCCGCTGGAGAGCGCCTGGCCGAGCACGATCTCGAGCGGGGACTCGCGCGCGCCATCGCGGGCATCGCCGACTTTCACGGTTACCGCGTTCCCGGCAACGCGCGCCACCACCGCGTCGTACTCGGCGCCGTCACCGTTGAACAGCGTCACCGCGTCGCCTGCCTTCAGCCGCAGCACCCGCGTTGCGTGGTGCGCCTGCTGCGGCGGCAGCGCGTACGCCCGGCCCGGCACGAGTTCGCCGGGGACATACAAGCGCGTCACTATTGCCCCCCGACATCATTCTGAAGGGTTTCAGTCAACCTGAATGACGGTTCCGGGTCAATAAATACCTCATTACAGCCTGTCGGCTCGGCGGTAACCCAGTGCGACTTCCCATGCGTTCACACCGACCGTTCATGAAGGAGTTTGTCGGACTTAGGTCGGACAAACTCCTGTTAGCAGCGTGTCGGACGCCTAGGTCCGACAGGCTGCTAGTCC
>Ga0184627_10000422_pt1 | contig 16665 bp, 30 predicted proteins | sample PLM3_127_b1_FD_133150 | JGI IMG/M metagenome (GOLD analysis project Ga0184627, IMG submission 133150) | Groundwater sediment microbial communities from an aquifer in East River, Colorado, USA - PLM3_127_b1 | ecosystem: Environmental > Terrestrial > Soil > Riparian zone | place: USA: East River...
GGCCAGCACCGCCGCGGGCGGCGGTACTCGATCGATAAAGTCGTCAAGGGCGAAGCGCGGACCGATTCTGGCAAAGGCAAGGTGTCCAGGGCCGGACCACGCCGGAAAAATCGATCCTGAGCCAACTGGCGAGGACGATTTTGGCCGTTTCACGCCGCAACGCCGTTCCAGTTGAAAGCATGGCTCTTGGCCGCTTCGGCCATCTTCCCCGTCGCCGGGTAGAGTTCACCGATGTTTTTCGCGCCGTCGCGCGCCCAGCTCAGCAGCGCCTCGGCTTCATCGCCGGTGAAGCAGTATTTCGTGCCGCCGATGAAGTGGACCAGCGCCGACTGCACTCCCGCCTGGAGATGCTGGACGGCCATGATGTGAGGAGTAAACAGCACCCAATCACCGACCTGCACTTTCACGATGTGCCCCTTTTCTGGCGAGAGTGCAGGAAGCTACCGATGTGGGCGCATGCGCGTCAACGAAAATCCGACGCCGGCCAGGTGATGATAACTGGGCCCAACCACCATCGGCGGCGGTGCCGGCCGAACAAAATTTGTCAACTCCTCACGTTATGCAAACAAAAAGCAGGTGCACCCTTGTTTTGGGTGCACCTGCGCGTTACGCGTGCAGATGGAGAATTGGCATGGCGTCAGTCGGGCAGCAACTCAGTCAGGTCCACATCCAGCGTGATGTGCCCCGTGCCGTTGGGATCGATCCCCAGCGACGGCTTGACCGCGTTGCAGCCCACGACCGCCAGCACCGCCACAGACACGACCGCGAAAAGAGTGAAGCGCCACATGGTGCGCCCTCCGGTTGTGTCTGATCCTCGTCTGCTGAGCTGATCTACTTTGCGGCTGGGAAGCCGGCAAACACGATCAGGCGCTTTGGAAAGCTGGGCAACGTCATGGATGGCAAGAAGGGCAAGCGTTCACGGATGAACGATGCTGGCAATTCGGGTGATCCTCCCGATGAGCTGCCAGAGGTCGATTTGGTTGAGGAACAACCGGACGATCACGGCGCTGACAACGGCAACGGGCAGCCCAACAACATCACGCACACCAACAAAGTTTTTGCCGGTTGCATCCCCGCGGGCGTGGATGAAGTTGAAGACTTGATCATCGCTCTGGGCGAAGCTGGACGCGTCCGCGCCGATCGCATGCGCGGCGGCGATGCGGAGTATCTCACCAACCTGCCCGCCGCGGATTTTGATTTGTGCCGGCTCCTGGAGGAGTGGGGAGCTGGGCGCTATCGCATCATCGGCCGCGTTGACGGGGAGAGACGGGCCAGTTGGAAACGGATCGTCACAGTGGCGGCCAAGCCAGGGACGCAGGCGAGGGCGGTGGATGGTATACCAGGATCGTCTGATCCTCGTACTGCTCCACCACCGCCCCACTATCCCTGGCCAATGCCGCAGTATCCCGCGCAGTACCCTCCACCGCCAGTACAGGTGGTGTCAGCACCGCCCGTCGATCACACCGCGATGAACACGATGTTTCAGTTGATGATCGGCCAGGCGAAGCAGCAATCAGATTTGCTCATCGCCCTGCTGTCGCAAAAGGTAGAGCAGACCAACAAGCCCGCCATCTCCAGCGAGATCGGCGAGCTGCTGAAGGTGATGAAGGATTTGAAGGGCTTTGTGCGCGGCCGCGGCGGCGATGACGATGACGATGAGGACGGCTTCACCACCGCCCTGGGGAAGATCGGCGCTACTTTCGTGCGCGAGCTGGAGCAGCGCGAGCAGCAGCGCGCACTGGTCCCTGCACCGGCCGCGGCCGCACCTGGTCAAGAAGCGGGAACTTCCCACCAGGTGCACCATCCGCCGCGGCCAACGGGAACGCCGGCCGTCGCCGACGGCGCACGCGCGGCACACCCCCCCAGCCAGACGCGTGCACGTCGGCCGACGCCGGCGCCCGCGGCCAACTCCGTCGAAAAGCGCATCAAACGAGCTGCGAAGCTCATCATCATCACCGCCGACGATCCCGAGCGCGATCCCGCTGCCTTCGCCGACGTGATGACTTCGATACTGGGCGTGGACCTGGTGGAGCAGGCGATGACTTCGATGCAGCCAGGGCAATTGAGCGCCTGGATGATCGAGCAGATACCAGAGCTTGTCCCCTCCGCGGCCTTCCTGGCCGAAGTGGAGCGCGAGCTTCGCGAGCAGATGAGCGATCCGAACTCCGCCGACGCGCCGGCCGACGATCCTCCCGCGGCCGGCGCGTCTCAGCCAATTGAGGAGTAGCGACGATGGCCATGATGCAACTGGGCGACCGGATTTTGGACGTGCAGGGCGTGCAGCGCATCGGTGACAAGCTGCGCGTCTACATGCCTGGCGGGCACTTCGATGACATGCCCATGAAGCCGTACGGCCAGGCGTTGTGGGACCAGCTCTGCACCACCTGCGACAAGACAGTGCAGGAAAAGGTGGAAGCCGCGGCCAAGGGCACGACGTCCACCACCACCTGAAATGGCGATGCAGATTCACGCCGGCCAACCTCCCTTTGACGCGCACCTGCGCATCACCCTTCCCAAAGGTGATGACGGCGTGTTCGCCACGCTGTGGGCGATGAAGGCTTTCGTCGATGACGCGGTGGAGCGCAGCCCCGCCCTGGCGAAGCTGGCCGGCATGATCGGCCAGCACTGCAAATCAAAGATGGGCCGGGCCCACGCGGTGTACGAGTTCATGAAGCGCAACGTGAAGTTTGTCCGCGATCCCGCGGGCCTGGAGCACGTGCGCCATCCCGACCAGCTCCTGGAAGAAATCAGCCGTCGCGGCCAGACGACCGGCGACTGTGACGATGTGGCGACATTAGGCGCGGCACTTTTAAAAAAGCTCGGCCTACAAGCATGCTTCATCGTCGCCGGCCGTCGCCGCGGCGGAAGGTTCGAGCACGTGCTCTACGGCGTGCGCGATCGATCGGGCCGGTTTTATCCCATCGACTCGCAGCACCGGGTGATCGGCAAGCTGCCGCGCAAGGCCAAGCGGGTGAAGTCTTTCGTCGTGTGAGGCGCTTATGCACTTCATGGTCCAAGGCGGTGCCCACGCTGATCAGGGAGTGAAACTCCGTGACGGCCGGCCGATGGGCCTTGGCTGCTGCTGCGACGACCGCGGCATGGGTGCGCTGGGCAGGGTTACGCCGACCTTGGCTCGGCCGACACCATCAAAGCCGGCGGTGAGGACCGCACCACCAAAGAAGAAAATCACCGCGGGCAAGGCGCGGGCGGCGACCAAGGCCGCGATCAAAGCGGGCGTGACCGCACGTGCTCCTGCGCCGCCGGCCGCGTCACCGATCACCGATCCCGCCATCGATCAGACCAATTACGCGGCGACCAACGCCGTCGAAGATTTGTACGGCGATGCGCCGCCGCTGGCCATCGCATCCGTTCCCACCCTCACATCCGCGGCCGGTGACGTGGCGCCGGTGAAGCAAGCCAGGTCAGTCACGCCGAAGAAGAAGATCACGCCGGCCAAAGCCAGGGCGGCGACGAAACAGCAGCTCACCAAGGGCCAGCGCATGCGGGCCGCGGGGATTGACGTGCCCACCAAGGGCCAGCGGCTGCGCGCTGCTGGCCAAAACATCCCGACGCTCGGCCAGAAGCTGCGCGCGGCAATGCAGGCCGGCCACCAAGGAGCACCACCACCGGCGGCGGTGCTCGAGCAACCAAGCCAATCACCCGCGGACATGGTGCCCGCGGATCAAGAAGGAGTGTTCTATGAAGATCAGAGTTTTGCTGATCGCGATGCTGGCACTGGCGTGCCTGTCGATGTGGTCGATCAGTTCACAACCGGACCAGGGGATGGCTCCACCGCCGACTACGACGGTGATGATGGAGAGTTCGACGATTACGGCGGCGGCGATGGAGAGTTCGACGATTACGCCGACGCCGGCGACATCGACGAATACGGCGATGACGGCAACCTGTATGCCGGCGCAGACGCCGACGCGGACCTGTACGGCGAAAACGACTTTGATCCCCAAGCCTTCGCCGACGACGCGGACGGGTATGACCTGGAGGATCCTACCGACATCGACGGTGGTGAGCATCTTTCCGGCTTCCCCGACGATGCGAATTGCCGGCTAGATCAGATGGGGATTCGGCGCTGCCCGCGCGAGGAAGCGCTGTTGGCCGGTGGAGCGGGCACCCCGGTAGTCGAGGCGGGCGATGTGAGCGCCAGCGGGCCGATCAGCCTGTGGGGCGGCAACCGTGACGATGAGCTGGTGGGCGATTCATTCCGCACGCTGAGTGGTTTGGGACTGATCGACCAGGCAGCCAGCGCAGAAGCGTCGATCAGCAGCGCTGTTGCAGCGGCCGCGGGCGGCTCGGGCGCGACGGACCAGGCAATGACCAGCGCCGACACCGGCGGCGTGAGCCTGTGGGGCGGCAACGGAGATGATGTGATTTACGAAACTTCTTTCGACACGCTGAATGGCTTGGGCCTGCTGGGCGCGAGCAACATCGGCGAGAAGATCAGCAGCATTTCGGGCAAGGCCGGCGCGGTGGGCGACATCGTGAGCCGCATCGAAGCGCTGTTCAAGGGCAAGCAGAAAGTGGAGACGGCGGCGGCGAAGGTGAAGCAGCACGCGCCGGCGATCGCATCGACAGCCCTGGTGATCGGCGGCGTGGGGTTGGGTCTTTATCTGCTGAGCAGGGGCAAGAGCAGAGGAAGGCGGCGGCGATGATGAGCAGCATGGACATGCTGGCGAGCAACGGCCTGGTGGGCGATTACAACCCGCAGCTCGCGGGCATCTTCTCCAGCATCGTCGGCGGAATCTTCGGCGGCGGCACGAAGGAGAAGGAGAAGATCATCGAAAAAGCTCCAAAGCCACACGGCGGTGGAGCTGGCGCAAAGTTCAATCCAACGACGGTGCTGCTGGTCGCGGGCGGCGCGTTGGCGATCGGCGCTTTGCTGATGAAGCGGTGAAACATGGCAACGGTGTACTTGTGGAACAAGCAGCGGGTGGAGCTGACGCCGGACAACTGGCAGGACCTGGCTTACCAGGAACGCCAGTTGCGCGCAGCCGCCTTCGGCCGCAAGCTCACGCCGGATGAGAGCGTGTCGATCATCCAGGCGTTTCGCGCCCGCGCATTGAATCAGCCGGTGCCGGATTATGCCAAGGGCATCGAGCAGGCGATGGATTCGGTGAGCTACGGGCGCGAAGCCGAAAAGCTGTACATCGAAAAGCCGGCCGCGGCCGCGGAGATGGGAGTGCGGGCGGCGGCCAGTGCGCCGCTGATCATCGGCGCACTGGCCAGGACATACGCGCCTGCCGCGTTTGGCACCGCGGTCAACGTGGCCACGATCGGCGGCATAGCGCTGGGCCTGTTCGTGCTCTGGAAAGTTTTTAAGTGAGCGTGATGAAGCGCAGGAAGAAAAAAAATTCGCGTCGGCCGCGGCCGGCGAAGCCAGTTAAGCGAGCGCGGCGGCGATCTCGCACCGCCGCGGGCGGTGGTGTCGGCCGAAGCGATCCCAATGCCAGGATGAAGCTGGTGGTCAAGCCGATGGGGAGTGCCAGGACGCTGATCTTTCGTCATCGCAACGGCCGGACCTACTCCCACCAGTTCAAGAACGCCAAACTCTACGTCACGGCCGCGGGCCGTGAGCTGATCATCGCAAAAGTCAGCGTCGATCGTTCGACGCTACAGATTCGAGGATAGGGCTATGGAGCTTTTGCTTTCCAACCCACGTCGCCGGCGCAAGCGTGCCGGCAGAAGAAGGAGCAATGCTATGGCAACGAAAGTGCGCAGGACGCGCCGGCGACGAAGGACCGGCGGCCGCATCTCGCGCCGGCGAAGTGTCCGCCGACGGCGCAGCGGCAGAGGTTTTCTCCGCGGCGGATTCATCAACCGGGACATGCTCAAGCCGGCCGCGGGCGTCGTGGCAGGCTTCATCGTGCCCGACATGCTGCTGCGCATCTTGCCGGCCCAGACGCAGCAGTGGATTGCTTCGATGACATACGGCCCGATGCTGGCCAAGGCGGGCATTGCCCTGGCCGCGGGCTACTTCGGCAGGCGCTTCGATGCGCAGCTCGCATCCAGCTTCGCGGTGGGCGGCCTGGCCGCGGGCGGTCTGGATTTGCTCTACCGGCTCAAGGGCATGGTCGGCCAGCAGCCGGCGGCGCAAGTCACCACCACCACCGCCACCAACCGCCAGCTCGTTCCAACCGGCGTGGCCGGACTGATCGACGCCAACAGCGGCGAATCGCTCAACGGCTTCATCGACGATGACGGCTCGGTGCTCAACGCCTACGGCCAGAGCATCGGCGACCTGTACGACGAGAACGGCGTGGGCGACTTCGACGATGAGGATGAGATGGTGAGCGGCTTCATGGACGCAGAAGGCTGATCGGCCGCACCATCATTCGTGGCGGTGACAGATCCGCCAGAACGTGAACCAAGGGAATTTTGAAGCGGGGGAATGACAACGTAGAAAGCGAGATTTTTTCTTATGCCAGCACCAGCAACAGGAGCCCTATCACGACGTAACCGCCTGATCCGGCGGCTTTGCAATGTGGACAATGACCCCGCGCACGGCTTCCCGATGCGCAACGACGTGGCCAACGGCTTGAAGCAGCTCACCGGCGGCATCCCCGCCGGCGCTCAGCAGACCTGGTATCGCAAAACCAAGTTCTACCACCGCCTGGATGTGAAGGCGGACGGCTCGCAGCTCAGCTTCACCTTCTTCAACGAGGCGCGGGCCAAGTTCATCACCAACCTGGACCAGCCCAACACCATCTCCAGCAACTACGCGTTCGCCGCGTCGGCGATCCGCTTCAACTTCCTGTATGGCTTTGACCGGCTGCAATTCCGCCTGGGCATCCAGACCACCACGCCGACGGCGGCGCAGTTCAAGGCCAGCAGCATGAACTTCGGCGAAGCCGCGGCCACCATCACCGACAACGAAGCGCAGCTCTGGAAGATTCAGGAGAAGATTCGCGAGCTTTTGAGCAACGGCGTGGTGACCATGACCGTCGGCGAAAAGCCGGTGGTGGAAGCGTTCGCCCTCACCAGCTTCCCCTCGGGCACCGGCATCGTCACCGCCAACGCGCTGTCGCACACCATGACCGCGGCCGCGGCCAGCAACTCCATCCAGAATGGAATGACTTCGGCCGTCAACGGCGTGCCCGTGCTCAGCAACGTCTTTTCGCTGGGCCAGCAGCCCTATCCGATCGCGCCCGGCCAGACCTTCAACCTCAAGGTGGAGTTCAACCGCGGCATCGACTGGACGGAAACCAACCTCGGCCCGCTCAGCGGCGTTGCCACCACCGGCACCCCTGACGGTGTGCTGAAAGCCGGCGTGCTGGAATGCGACCTGGAAGGCACGCTGATCAGCCCGGCGTGATTGAACGGTGACTGCTCTCGCCCTGGCTGCGCACTGGAGCGGCGCGGCCAGGGCATCACCGCGATCGCCCATCGCCGGCTCTGGTGGTGAGCGATCGCCGTGGTGCCCTGGAAAGGCCAACAAAGGAGTGATCGATGGTCGCAACAATGAATCGGATGAAGGAGATGATCGAGAACCGGCCGCGGCGGCGCGGGCGTCAGCTCATCAAGTGGGCGTTTTTCATCCCCGCCGACTTCAGCAACGTCGCCGTGAACGCGCAGCAGAGCCAGGCACCGAAGATCGACGCCGAAGCGGACTTCATTTGCCTCGGCCTGCAACTGGGCGTTTACTTCAACAGCTCGGTGAACCTCACCACCGCGGCGGGCATCTCCGCCCTGGCGGCGAACAATGGCACCACGCAAAAGCTCTATCGCAACTCGGTGCCGAATGCGGCCACGCTCACCAACGGGCACCTGGGCCACATCACCCTGCGCATCAGCCACAACGACCAGCTCTGGATGCCCAATGAAGTGCGGGCCGACCTGATCACCGGCGAGCCAGGCAACATCTTCCTTCTGCCTGAGCCGATCTTCATCCCGCGCAACAGCACCATCCTGGCGACGATCAAAAACAACCTGCCCGCATCGATCGGCGGCGCTTCTTCCCCACCCATTGATGCGCAGCTTGTTTTCGTCGGCCGCAAGCAGCGCTGGGCCTGAGGACCGCACCGCCAGCGGCGGCGGTGCTGCATATCTTGAACCGGAGCAGCGATGAGCGTGCGTAACAGCCCTCAATTTCAAAACCTGATCGCCGCGGGCGTCGTGCCCCCGCGGCCGTACCGGGTGCACGTGCCCCGCGGCCGGCCCAAGCCGGTGAAGGCGGATGCGACCACTTCATCGCCGCTGAGCACCATCTTTCCCACCACGCGGTCGATTGGGCCGGTGGGGTTCCAGGTGATCAGTCTTCCCCTGGCGTTTCAGACCACCTTCGGCCTCGCCAGCGCCGATGTGGGATCGATCCTGCTGCACAACCTTTGCGATATCGAGCCGGCGGCGATCTTCGGCGCTGAATGCTCCCTCTACGGCGCGCTCATTCACCTGAGCAGCCCGGCCAAGACGCTCGCGCCGGTCGATCGGCCCAATGAAGTGCTCTGGAGCATCCCCCAAGCCGGCACCACCACCGTCAATACCTCCAGCTTTGCCGGCAACCGGGCGCTCATCGCCATCGGTGACGATAAGGCGCTTCCACTGGGTCCATCGGCTCACAACCGCTGGAGCTTCATGCCGACCAACACGCTTCCCGTGCCCGGCCTTTTCGATGACACGATCGTCAACGGCAACTTCGAAGTCGTGGACAACAGCCGCAGCCAGTTCATCCACTACGAGTTTTTTCCGGCGGGGAACTATTGGGCGACCACCTGCCAGCGGGCCACGCTGCGCCCGATCTTCTCCCCCTACGTGCACCGCTTCCCGCGCGGCCGTCGCCTGCGCGTCAGCTTCATCATCACCAACGACAACATCCAGCCCGTCGCCGAAGTCAACGACCTGTTTGTGTACGGCGGCGTGGCCATCTCTCTGATCATGGGCGAGATGCAGAGCCAGATTCCTTACGCGGCGGATTGATCGATGGACCAGGTGCAAGCTCAGCGCTGGGTGTACGTGCAGGTGAGGCGCTGGCTTGACCAGGTGGCGCTACAGCGCCTCAGTGACGCCGCCGGCGTGACCGGACCTGGTGCAGTCACCGCCGTCCAGACACTCGCGCGGAGCGTGTCGGCTCGATCGCGGCGTGACCGAGCTCGGTCACTGGGCACCTGGTCCGACACTCATCCCCACCATTCCAACGGCCGCAGGGCGCTCGCCCTGATCACCGGCGATGTTTCGTCGGTCGGATGACGCGGCCGCGGGCACCAGCTCCAGGACCGTCACCGGCCAGATTCCCGCTCACAGCTCAAACGCCTAGGGGCGTCTGGCGCGTTGGAGGGGGAAAGGTCCGTCCCGATGCGCCAGAAGCCAATTTTGGAGCGTTGCGCTGCATATCGTGAGGATTTGGCTTCTTATCCCCACAAAAAACCAACCTTTGGGACCGGCGCTTGTCTTTTCGCTCGCGGGTGGTACAAAACTGCATGAGAAGTGCCGGGTCAAACGGCTGAGCGATTCAGACGGCGGCATTTCCTCACATCATGCCCGCAGAAGGGAAGTTCCCATGTCCGCAGTCTCTCTCCCGCGCGGAGATGCCGCGCCCATCGTGCATTCCCCCTGGACGGCCGGCTATCCAGGATCCAAGGGCGGCGCAGGCGTCAGCGAGAAACTGATCTCGCTCATGCCCAGGCACCGCACCTACATCGCCGGCTTCGCCGGCCACGATGCCATCTACTGGCGCAAGAAAAGGGCCGAGCGCTCCATCGCCGTCGATGTCGATGCGCAGGTTTACTCCTGGTGGAGCGAGCGTGCCCCGGAAGTGCTGGCGGTGCAGGGCGATTTTCTGGCCATCGCCAAGCACGACCCGCGCGTGCGCCGGCTGCTGAGAAAAAAAGACACGCTGCTTTATCTCGATCCCCCCTACCTGCGTGAGACGCGCAGCGACCGGGCGATGTGGCTTTACGAAATGGACACGCCAGAGGAGCACACCCAGCTCCTCACCCTGGCCAAGTCATTGCCCTGCATGGTGATGATCAGCGGCTACTGGTCCGGCCTCTACGAAAGCTGGCTGATGTACGAGGGTTCGCACTGGCGCTTTGTCACCTACACCGTCACCACCCGCGGCGGTCCGCGCGAGGAGTGCTGCTGGATGAACTTCCCCGAAGGGCTGGAGCTGCACGACACCAGCTTCGCCGGCTGGGATTACCGGGAGAGGGAGAGGATCAAAAAGAAGCGCACGCGCTGGGTGAGAAACCTGTTGGCCATGAGCAGTGAGGAGAGGCAAGCGATCATGGTGGATTTGCAGACAGCTCTCACCATCGCCGGCGATGAGGATGAGCGGGGGAGGATTTCGGATCCGGCACCACCAGCGCCGGTGGTAGCCGCGGGCATCGACGCCGATGGTGGTGACGCCGGCGATTTCATGCGGGAAGAAAATGAGCAAGCCGCGATCGCGAGCGGCGGCGGCGTGGCGATCCTGGACGTGCCCGGCTCGAGCACCACCGCGGACGGTGGTGAGATCGCACCACCAGAGACGGTGGTGAGGACCAGCGGCGAAGATCGTGAGCTTGCCGAGCTTCACGGGGGGAAGGATCAGGGGGTGGAGCATGCCTAGCAGACCAATGAAGTTCGCCGGTCCGACGTGGGAGCGGACCAAACGCAAAGCGCAATCGGTCGCCAACGCTTACCAGGAGCCGGTCCGCATCTTTTGGGACGGCAGCGGATTTAAGCTGGCGCTTCAGTCTGATGATCGTCCACCGGCCATCTTCGTTGAGACCGTGAAGCCCGCGGCGAAAGGGGGCTTCAATGGCTGACACTCAAATCGTTTTCGACTGCCCGCGGCACGGCCTGCTGCGCAAGCACCAGGTGCGCGGCCGGCGCTGCAAGCAATGCGCTTCGCCAGTGCAGGAAGTGGCCATGCGCGAGGAGCTGGTGAGCTTCGACCGTGAGCTGTCTGCGCTCCAGAAGCGGCCGCGGCCGCGGAAGGTGGTGCACCATGCCCACTGCTAAACTCCCCCAGCTCATCACCTGCATCTTCTGTGGGGCGCAGGTCAAGCCAGAGACGGAGAGCCTGCAATCCTGGCGGCGCATCCTGGTTGACGGCCAGTGGCTTTACGCGTGTCCGCTCGAGTTTCCGCTGCCGACGGCGTGTCACGCTGATCAGCGCTGGGCGATGGAGAATTTCGCACTGGCAGCGGAGAAGCTGGCGGGCCAGGAAACACCACCATCGGCGGCGGTGGCGGCCGCTGGAGGTGCGCGATGAGAATCGGTGATCGCGTGAGACTGAACGCAGAGGGGATCAAACTCGGTCGCATCATGCGTTCGACCTATCCTCGTGATCGCGAAGGATCGATTCTTGGGTTCGGGAGGAAGCCCCACGAGCACACCGCCCGCATCCTGTGGGATGGCCGGAAAAGCCCCGACTACTGGCACATCGAATTTCTAGAGCTGGCGGCGGTGAAGGCAGGTGCGGCATGAGACGCAAACGCACACCGCGGCCGATCATGCGCCGCATCACCGTCACTTGTGGCGGTGAGACTAAAACCTTCAAGCGCCGCATCACGCTTCGCCAGGCAAACGTCGAGTGCCCGGTGACTGACTCGCCATTCTGCACCAAAGGCGACACGTTCAAATTCTCCCGGCGCGTGCTGATGGTGCGCCTGGAGTTTGAATACGAAGCGGTGGAGCACCTGGTGCCTGAGCACCTGGTGATGAGCAGCCGCGTCGATCTTAATCCCGCCGGCACCATCGCCAACGTACGCGCCGGCGGCGAGAGAGGAGCGGTGCTGTGACCGACGCGCCCAAGCCAAACCCGTTCCTGCAAACCTTCTACAAAACCGGGCACCGACCGCCCATCACTCCCCGCATCCTACGCGCGATCAAATTCGCCATCACCAGCAAGCCAAGCAACGCAAAGGACCGTGCAGACATCAAAGCCGCCTATGACTGGGCCTGCGCCATGGGCGTCTTTTTCAAAGCGAAGCGGGCACTACGCGCGGAGAAAAAATCTGCGCAGACAGGAGAGCCATCATGGCTAAGAGCGCGAAGGAACGCCGACCCACGATAGCCGGCTTTGTGCCCGGCGAAGTGGAAGCTCACTACGAAGTGGATGAGCTGAACGATGAAAAGACCGGCAAGCGTGAAGTGAAGCTCACGCACAAAACCACCGGCCAGGAGCACACGATTCCGGTGGGCTTTAGTGATCCGCTGTTCTGGTACGAAGCCGGCCTGGAAGCTGGCCGCAACGAAGGGCAGCGGCGCACAGCTGCCACCGTCACAGGTGGCGAGGGTGGTGGCCAGCAGCAGCAGCGGATTCCGCCAGGGAAGCGGGATTGAGCGATGACCATCGGCCCGCACAAAATCCTCACGCCCAAGGAAGTGACAACGGTGGTGCGCGACCTGCGCCGCCGTCGCACCCTGGCGGCGAAGCGCAAGCGCAAGGATTTGCGCTGGCCGGTGAAGATGCAGATTTTCTTCCTGGCCACGTTTCACGGCCTGCGTGCCAAGGAGATTGCCGGCCTGAACGTGGGCGATCTTCATCGGGTGACTGAGACACCCGATGTGGATCGCCCCTACCTTTTCGTGAAGGCCGAAACCACCAAGGGCATGCACGGCTATCGCCGATCGCGCGAGGTGCGCATGACCTGGCCGACGCGTGACGTGTACAGCGACATGCGCGAGCTGCTGGCGATGCGGCTCAACATGGGCGCTAAGCCAACAGATCCTTTTGTGTGCTCGCTGGAGCCGCGATCGGTGGGCAAGCGCCTGAGGGGAAATCAGATCGATCGATTCTTCAAGAGCGCCTGCAAATGCTTCAGCCGCAAAGGCGGCTTGCGCGTTCACGTGCACATGGGCCGGCACACCTACGCCACGACTGCCATTCACACCTGGCGGCGGACGCTGGAGGAAGTGCAGAAGGCGATGGGCCATCGCAGCGTGGCCACCACCAGCATCTACCTTCACGCGCTGGACGATCCGACGCGCGATTGGGGCGGCGGTGAAGCCGAATCACGAAAGGCCGGGTAACGTCACAAATGGCGATGCGGATTTACGAAACTATGGATTACCGGACTTTGGCGGGGAGGTCCGGCCGCGCGTGCGCTTCCGTTCGCACGGCGGCGATCCAGATGATGTTAAGCTCGAAGGTGGGTATTGATTCCCGCCTGAGCTTGTTTTGCCCGGCCGAAGGGAAGTCTCCGAAACCGGGCAGCGTTGCGCAGCTGGGTCAAGCAGCCGCGCGACGATTGTGTTGCAGGGATGCCCGCAACGCCAGCAGTATATCACTTCCAACCCAAGCCGACAATTTTGTAGAGCGGACGGCCCAGCTTCACGAGCTGGTACGTGTTGTCCGCGAACAAATTGAGCTTCACCGGCCACACTCTTTTGAGCCGGACCGGAAGCAGCTTGCGCTTTCGGCTGGGGATGTTGATGCACTGCGGGCGCGGACGCTCTGCGCGTTGGGGGAGATTCTGATTGTCCATCGTGGACCTTTCGTTGGGCCGGTTTGGGCTAAATCTTCGCGGACGAAGCCCGGCCGGCCTGACTTTGATTTGCGCCCACCATCCTTAGCGGGCGGTGGGCAGATTCTATCACAAGGATGAGCTATGCGAAGGGAAGTCGCAGACACCGCGGCGGCGGAGACGCCAGACAGCAAGCACGTCACCACCGATCACGACAAGAAGGAAGGTGAGTACGGCTACAAGTGGGGAATCCTCTACGTGCCGCGCTGGGCCCAGAAGCGCCGGCGCACAGTAAGCGGATCGGCCAATGCCGTTTACGATGCGCTGGCCAGCTGCGCTGATCTCACGTTCGATGCGCTGGGCGGACCGAGCTACGGAAAAATCGTCGAGGCGACGGGTGTGCAGCTCGGGCGCATCGCCTTCTACATTAATGAACTCATCGCCGCGGTGATGATCAAGCGCGTGCAGCGCCGGCGGACCGGGACCAAGTATGAAATCATCCGATCCGAAGCGCATGCGGCGGATGAGGAGCTGCTTCGGCCGAAGCCGATTCTGGAAGCAAAACGCTACCTGAAGCGCTACAAAAAAGCCCGTAAAGCGCGCGCCAAAAAGAGCTTAGGACAAAGCGCGCTAAGCGCTTTTTCTGGCGATTCCGAGAAAAAGCGCTTAGCGCGCTTTGAGAAAAAGCGCTTAGCGCGCTTTGAGAAAAAGCGCTTAGCGCGCTTTGACCCTCCCGATACATTAAGTCTTTTACCATCTTCTTCTTTACCACCTTCTTTTAATCATCAGCATCAGGCGCACCCCCTAACGGAAGTAAGCGCCAGCACTGGGGTTAAGAACCCCCCCACCACCGATGATGATGATTCTGGAAAAGTGGGTGGAGAGGCGGTGCAGAAACTATCACCGCCATCCATGACGATGAGCACCGACGACCAGCAAAAGGTGCAAATCCTCAAACGCGCCCGGATGGATGAACGGGTTGCGCTTGACCTGGTGAAGAGCGCCGACGGCCAGGCAACGCCGCTGGCCGGATACCAGAAGCTGCTCACGCTCATTCCCCCAAAATACAAAAAGTCGGCGGGCGGATGGTGGAGATATGCGCTGCCGCGCTGGGAGACCTACGGACCTGATGAAGCCGGCCAGCGCATCGAGGAGCACCAGGCGAAGGCGGCGACACGGCCGCGCGTCGATGAAGGCGAGCTGCAACGGTTGGTGATGAAGTTCATCGCCACACTTGACGATGCCACTCTCAGGCAAAGGTGGGATGCAGCGCTCAAGCAGTCGCATTTCAGCAAAGCGATGCTGGAGAACCTGCGCCTCTACTCGACCGACATGATGCGCCGCTGCTACAGCGCCGGCGCTGGGGCGATCTACGAAATTTTTGCAGAGCAGGAGGAAGCATGATCAACCTGCTCCGCGATGACGAGCGCGACGAGCGCACCAGGATCATCATCCACCGGCCGGTGGTGATCTCGAATAATCCCCACTACTGCCTCAACGCGCTGATCATCGAGCGTCCCGATGGAACGGTGGTCATGCGCCTTTCTCCATCGCCGGCGTCACGGCCGTTTGAAATCGAAGTAGTGGCACCGCCGGAAACGGTGGTGAGGGCCTTGGTGAATGATCACCGGGAGGTCGTGTCATGACCCCACTGCTGGCCGCAATGAATCCGTTCACGAGCTGGCCCTATTGGGAATGGGTGGAGGCGTTCTGGTGGTTCATCTGCGGCTTCATCGGCGGCCTGATGACAGCGGTGCTGCTGTACGTGGTGCTGCGCAGCTGGGCGCGTCGGCGCTTGCTGAGCAAATTACAGGGGGATGAGGAGCAGCCAAAGTGAGTAGCACCGTCATGGATGACGATGAAGCGATTCTCGCCGCGGCACTCAAACACCTGAAAGTGAGGTTAGTTGTCATGCCTGAGCCAATGGACACTGTGGAAAAGATGGTCGAATCGCCGGTGTGGAAGCGGACCATGCGCCGCGTAGCGCTGGGCCATGCCATGAACGCGATCGTCTCAAACGCGGAGATTAACCCGCTCAACATCGACGCGACCCATGCGAAGACAATCGCCACGATCGCGGCGCTGCTGGTGGATGCGGCCGATGCGCAAACCGCGTCGGAATGGATCGCAAATTACGCCGCGAGAAACAAGTGACGCCCCTGGTGCTTTCCATCTTCCCTGGAATCGACCTGCTCGGCCGGGCCTTCGACGAAGCCGGCTTTTGCGTGGTGCGCGGGCCGGACCTGGTTTGGGGCGGCGACATCCGCAGCTTCGACGTGCCGCGCGGCCGCTTCGATGGCATCATTGGCGGCTCACCCTGCCAGGACTTCTCCTGCGCCCGCCGCGCAGAGCCGACCGGCTACGGCCTGGAGATGCTCTACGAGTTTGCCCGCGTGGCGGATCAATCGCAGTGCCGGTGGTGGCTGCTGGAGAATGTCCCGCAAGTGCCGGACGTGAGCGTGAGCGGTTACATCGTGCAGCGCTTCGACCTGCGCGGCACCGAAGTTGGATTGAAGCAGCGGCGCTTGCGGCATTTCCAGTTTGGATCGAAGGATGGCCGGCCGCTGGTGATCGACCGTGCCGATGCCAGGGGCGAAGTGGAGCGGGCCTGCATGGCCAGCGAAACCAGGGGCGGGCAGAAAAAACGCGAGTGGGCGAAGTTCTGCGCGCTGATGGGACTGCCTGCGCCGCTGGATCTGCCCGGCTTCAAGGTTCACGCCAGGTACGAAGCGGTGGGCAATGGAGTGCCGCTGCCGATGGGGCGCGTCATCGCCCTGGCGATCGGGCGGTGGCTGAGCGGCCGCGATCGCCGCCGCGTTTGCGTTTGCGGATGCGGGCGGGTGTGCGACACGCCGCGGCTTCACGCCCTGGTGAGCTGCCGCAAGCGGATGCAGCGGCGCAGAGATGCGGTGACCGAGCTGGGTCACGCGCAGCCGGCAGAGTCACCGGGCCAGGAAGCACCGCCATTGCTGGCGGTGGGATGACGATGAACAAAGGAGCAGAAATGAAAACGACCATGCCAGGGGGCGACTATCGCGAGCGTGAGAAGATCAAGCGCCGCTGCATGCGCTGGGTGGAGCGGATGCGGGCCATGCCGTGGGAGGAAAGAGACTTCATCCTCAAATGCTTGAAGGAAGATGGCCAGCACCGCCGCGGGCGGCGGTACTCGATCGATAAAGTCGTCAAGGGCGAAGCGCGGACCGATTCTGGCAAAGGCAAGGTGTCCAGGGCCGGACCACGCCGGAAAAATCGATCCTGAGCC
>Ga0184627_10000424_pt1 | contig 16619 bp, 26 predicted proteins | sample PLM3_127_b1_FD_133150 | JGI IMG/M metagenome (GOLD analysis project Ga0184627, IMG submission 133150) | Groundwater sediment microbial communities from an aquifer in East River, Colorado, USA - PLM3_127_b1 | ecosystem: Environmental > Terrestrial > Soil > Riparian zone | place: USA: East River...
GGGCTCCCGAAATTCGGCGTGAAAGCGCCGCCGGTCGGTCGCCGTATCACATTCAAGGGCGAGGAGGAGCCAAGCGATACGGTTGAATTCGTCATTCGCGAGCGGCTAGTGTCCGACGACGTTTTCAAGATGTTGAAGCAATATCGCAACCGGCAGCGGTTGCGCGGAGAAGATGCGAGCGTGCGTTTTCTTGGGCTTGGCAGCCCGACGAGCTACGCGCCGGGCAAATACTACTGGTCGGAATGGGAAACAATCACCGATTACACCGACGAAGAGATTGACGAGTTTCTGGAATCGCTCAATATAACGTTTGACAAAATAACCAAAATGAGGATTGACAACGTATAAGCGCAAGCGCCCGTTGTGGCGGTTTATCTTCGCCAGCTTGCGCGCCCGTGTCGCATTGATCGGCTCGCGCACAAGTACGCACGTCGCGCCGCGCGGCTCCGGGAGATTCGCGGCAACGTCAAAAAACCTTTTGCACGCAAGGCGCGCGGGTCGCGTGCAAAAACTATCATTGCATACGATTTCGAAACGACGCCGGTAAAAGTCGGCACGCCGCAGCTTCGTTATGTCACCGCATACGGCGACGGCTATGAACTAAGCGGGCCGGCTGGCAGCATCGAGGAACTAGCCGCGATCCTGCTGGAGTATTTTCTTACTGACGATACCGCCGGAGTGCGATTCGTCGGATGGAACTCCAACCATTATGACGCGTATTTTGTCGGTCAAGCCTTGCTGCTGCTCGACGGCTATGTGATCCGTCCGTATCTCACGCGGTCTAAAACGCTGCGCGGCTTGAAGGTGATTCGCACCGCCGACGGTAAATCGTGGGAATTTCTAGACGGCTTGAGCATGACCGGGCTCGATTCGAAGTTTGCGACGACAACCGACAAGGAAAAAATGGGCTCGTCGCTTCGCGATTTTCTCAAGGTGTTTGCTCCCGACTATCAGAAGCTCGACGCTCCCGATTGGGATAAAGAGGAATTCGACGCCGACAATCCCGATCACGTCAAGTATGCGGAGCGCGACAGCGAAGGGCTTTATCGCGGTTTGATGCGAGCGCAGGAGATTTTGAAAGAGAATTTCCAAGTCTCGTTTCAGCCGACGATGGGGAACACGGCGATTAAGATTTTTCAGGCGAATATGCCGGCGGGCATTAACGTCTGGGAAACTAACGTTCGCGAAACTCAAATCATCCGCGAGTTTGTAATGCGTGGCGGGTACTGTCATTGCGTGCGTCGTTATGAGGGACCAATCTGGAAATACGACGTAAACCAAGCTTACGCCGCAGCGATGCGCGATGCGGATTTGCCCGCCGGTCGTTTGTTCCATTCGAAACATTACACCGACAAAGGCAAACCCGCGTTGATTCGATTGAGCGCGACGAATTCAAACAATATAGTTCCGTTCTACTACCGCGACGCTGATTTGAAAACACGATTCGGCGTGACGAAAATTGAGGATAGCTGGCTCACGTCGTCGGAGTATGAGCAACTTTCTGACGAAGGGTGGAGCATTGATGTTCGCGAGTGTTACGTTTGGGAAGATGCTTTCCGAATGCGCGAATATGTTGACCGTTTGGAAAAGCTGCGGATGGAAGCGCCCGACGGTCCGAATGGCGCGCTCGGTCTGATCGTCAAGCAAATCGGCAATTCAAGCTACGGAAAAACGTGCGAGCAACTGGACGGCATCGAGCTAGTGTTGTCTAAAAAATGTCCCGACGGTTTCAAGCACTACCAATCTGACGAAGATCAATTGCAATATGTATGGTGCAGATTGGTTGATCCGCAGTTTCGAGACTATCACCGCCCGCAACTCGGGGCGTTTATCACCGCTCACGTCCGGATGGTTGTCCGTCGCGCGATCCTTTGCGCGCCGACGCATTGGATTTATGCAGATACCGACTGTGTGTGCTTTGATTCTCCCGTGGATTTGCCGCTCGATGCGAAGCGTTACGGATTCTGGAAAGTAGAAGTAAACGGCGAACTTTATCGCATTATTCGTAAAAAAGTGTATGCCAGTCATGAAACACGCTTCGATGACAAGTTGCGCGCCGACGTTCCTGTAGTCGGGCACGCGAAGGGAATGAACGTCAAGCGGCTAACCGAAAACGATTTCAAAGCCTGGGCAGGCGGGCTCGCGCCGCAGCAAACACAGTTACAGCGCGTCAACTTTATCAAGGCGATGACGGGCTCGCCCATGTTTGGCGAGCGTACCAAGGTCGGAGAGATTGTCACAACATTGTCAAAAGCGCGCGACCCCCCTTGACCGGCGGCGCGCGTCGGGTCTAAAGTCAAGGTGCGCTTAAGCCGTCGTTCGGCGAGGGCGTGCGGGCGTGGCTCCGCGCCTTTGGTAAGAAGTGCGCTCTCCGACCGAACGGCGACGACGCCCAAGGCGGGAGCGCGCAGGGCACTAACAAACTGCGGAGAGAAAATGCGCGAGTATCCGAAACACCCGGAGCTGTTCGCTACATTCAAGCCGCTGCACGTTGGCGGCGGAATGGAAGTGACGGGCGGCGAGCCGTTGTATGACACACTCGATTTTCCGGCGCACGTTCAAGAGGGAGGAGAACACGCGACGCTCACATTCTTTCAAAATCCGATTGGCACGTCGCTTTGCGGCGGCGCTCCGCGCACCTATCTTGACACTAATATGCACCTTGCGGGTCAACTTCCGCGCCCGGTCTATTTTGTCGTCGTCGGAATCGCTGTCGAATGCGCGAGCCGTGCGCTACGGTCGCAGGGCGAACTCGAATGGATCATCGGCAGCAAAACGTACTACCGTTACGGGCCGCTCGATTTGTTCCGGCGCTATCTCTCATTCACGCGCCTTGACTATCCCGACGGCAACGATTACTCAAACAACTACGTTCCCTGCCGCTTCGATCCGCCGCTAACGCTCGTCGCCAGTCAGAATTTCGCTGTTATGATCCGCTGGCCCGTTGCGGCGCTGCGGACGGTGAAAAAATCGGTGCGCGTTCGCGTGGAATTGTGCGGATGGCGCTACAGGCCCGTCGCATGATTCGCGCGCTATTCGTTCTTGTGGTGACGGTCGGCTCGGGCGTCTGCTCGTTTTTCTTAGGGCTCGATCCGTCGTCATGGCTTGTCGGCGCGATCAGCGCGGCGATTGCAATTCGGATCATCGTATGAGACGCACAATCGACTTGACGTTGCCGCTTGAACCTCCGGCGGTGATTGCTGTTTGTCCGGGCGATTACGCGCGTCACGCGGGGCAACTCTATCGCGTCATGGGAATTGCGCGCTCGCCCGACGGGCCTATCGCGATGCTTTCGAAACGCAGCAAATGGCGCGCGTTGCTGTCGGTTCTCGAATGGCCGTGCGCGCCACCGATTTGGAATCTGTAGGAGGAACACTATGGACAAGCCGACGCCGTTCACGCCCGCGAACGACAAACCACAATTCTGGCCGTACAACGCAAAAGGCGTTCGCACGCCGGAGGAGCAAATCGCGTGGCGCGAGGGGTATCAACAAGGTTATGACGCGGCGTTTTGCGAAATGGACACATTAAGGATGTACGCACAGGCGACGAAATTCTACGCGAGGATCGCGGTTGCAATCGCCGTCGTCGCGCTCGGTTTATGCTTTTTCTTGTGAACTGGCTTCGCGAGCGGTTTTGCTCGCGCTATTGGGGCTTCCCGCATTTTTGGGAAAAATCCCGCGCGCACGTTCTGACGACGGGAGAGACGGTTATCACGCGACGGTGCCGATTTTGCGGCTATATCATTCGCGTTGATTGAGGAGATTAGAGCCATGCCATGCGACAAACGCTATCCGACGATCAGCGAGTTTGACGACATTCCTGATTTTCTCGCTGACGGCATTAACCGCGCTGTTGAAGTCGTCCATAAACTCGCCGTCGCAAAGGGATGGTGGGATACACCGCGCGATGATCTTGCGCTGCATATGCTGATCGTTACCGAAGTTGCCGAAGCGTCAGAAGCCTACCGCAACGGCAACCCGCAAAGCACGCACGCCGTCGCGTTGCGCTCCATTGACGAAGAAATGGCGGATATTTGTATCCGCGTTTTCGACTACTGCGCGGCGCGCGGTATCGACTTGGGGCTGGCTATCCAGCGCAAGCACGCATTCAACTACACGCGCCCGCACCGTCACGGCGGAAAACTCGGATGATTTACCTTTGCCGCGCGGGTCATTTGGTAAAAGACAAACTGAAAGCGGGTCAGGAATGCTGGCGCTGTCGCTACAATGACAAACGGCGTGCGCGACGTTGGCTCGATCAAGCCGACAAGCGACAGCGTGATTTCGAAAACGTCCCGGTAGCAGTTGATTACGATAACGATTGCGCTCCCGATTGAACGGCGCAGCGCGCCCGCCGTTAACGGCGCGCATACTGTAGGAGAGATTGAAAATGACCGAAGGAAAAGCCCCGCTGCGCTTCAAGAAAATCAAGGCGGTCACGCGCCCGCAGTTGAAGCTGACGGCGGGAATCGAATATCACATCAAGTTCGAGGCTCCCGTGCATCAAGGGGAGCGGTTGCAGGATGACCGCGACGCCGCGTTTCTGGCGAACGTCGTCAATCTCGACACGGGCGAGGAAATGCAAATCGTATGCCCGTCGGTTTTCCGCAAGGAACTCGACCGCACCTATCCCGGCGAAAGCTACGTCGGCAAGTGCTTCGCGTTCGAACTGATGCGCGTTCCGGAGAAACGCTACAATATGCTGAAATCCTTTATCGAAATCTCGGTAGAGGAGACGGCAACTGGCGCAAGCGAACGTCAAACGCTCACCGCTGCCGACGTTGGCAGGATGCCGGCTAGCGTTCTCAACGCCAAAGGCGGGCGGAAGTGAGCGCGGTTCCTCCCAAGCCGCCGGAGGATCAGCCGGAGCCGCCGCGCAAGTGCGGCAATTGCGATTTCTGGCGGCGCGTCGCGGACAAAGCGGAGGGTGTCTGTCTTTTCAATCCGCCGGTCGTTCACGTCGTTATGATGACAACCGGCGGGCAAACCGACGACGGAAAGTTGATGGTTCCGCAGGGGCAAAACCAAGTGCGAATGCAGCAAGTTCCCATGTCGCTGCGACCGGGAACCGTTGAGAACGACAAATGCGGTCAGCATTTGTTTGCTGACGAGCCTGGAGCCGCAGAATTCGCGGCGACGGTTTTTTCCGAGGAGCTTCGCACGCTCAACAATCACGCGAACCGCATCGCGACGTTCCTTCGCGAAATGGTACAAACCGGCGGGGGAAAGAAACAGTAGTCCCCGACTAGCCCGGAGACTAGTGGACAACTAGCTAGAAACAAGGCATTCTAAAGGCGACGGAGTAGGAGCCGTCGCCTTTTCTTTTTGTAGGAGTTTCCCTATGACAAAGCCAAAGAGTGCCACTAGCCGTGCTGAACTCGAAATCGGCCCCGACGGGCAGTTGATAGACGTAATCACGCCCGACGATTGGGATGTAGAGCAAGCCGCGAACGAAATGGAGTCGGTGCAAGGCGCAACGGTGACAATCTATCGCCAGGGCGCGCACGGTCGCGATTGGACGTTCATCGACACGATCACGCCGGCGGAATATGCGCCCGTGATGTTGAAGCATCCGCCATACAACGGCGGCAAGTTTCGCATCGTGATTCGCAAAGCCGACGGAACCATCCGCATCAATCGCGTGGTGAACGTAGAACCGCCGCCCGCCGTAGCAGCGCCGTTGTTCGCTCCCGCGTCGGCGCAACCGATCATCGCGAACGATGTTCTCGCACGCGCGATGCTCGAAGGATTCGGACGCATTGGCGATGCGATGGCGCGGCTCGGTGAATTGATCGTAACCAATCGCGCGGTAGCGCCGCCAGCGCCGCCGCAGCTTCGCGATTTGCTCGGTGACGTTCAAGTGCTAAAAGACTTGATCGCTCCGGCGCAACAGCAAGACCCGCTCGGGATGCTTGACAAGATGCTAGGCATCGTGGAAAAGCTGCCCGATCTTCGCGGCGGTGGCGACGGCGGCGGGAAAACCGAAATCGACGTGTTGCACTCGCTCGCGACGATGTTGATGCCGAAGATTATCGAGGCATCGTCGCGGCAACCGCAAATCGCAAGCGTTCCGCGCTTGCCGCTGGGCGCTCGTCCGACAGTCTCGGGAGCGCCGCCCATTCAACCCGGAGGGACGCCGCAAATGCCGCTGATGCCGCAACCGCACGTAATTTTTCTCAATTTCCTTGTCGATCAGGCACGACGCAACAACAACCCGGAGCCCTACGCCGTCGTCGCGCTCGACAACGTTCCGGCGACGATCATCGACCAGTACGTGAACGACGAAAACTGGTTCGAGGAACTGTGCAAGATCGCGCCGGGGGCGCGCTCGTTCGAGCCGTGGTTTACGCGGCTCCGCGCGCATATGGTCGATTATTTGACAAATCAGCCGGAAGAGGAGCAAACTCCGGCGGCGAACAACCCCGTGCAGGGAGCGCCGCTCGAAAGTGAGGCTACACCCGGAAGTTGAAATCTTCGTCGGCTCGATCCCCGACGGCGTAGCGGGGATCGAAGCCACGCTTGCGACGATGGGGGCTATCGTCCGCGAGTATCGCAGGAATCCAGAAGTTCGCGGCGTCGCTCTCGAAATCCTCGAATCCGTCGAATCGAAAAACTACGTTGGCGAGGCTCGGGCGCTGTTTCATTACGTCCAGCGCACGATTCGCTATACGCAAGACCCCGACGGCGTTGAATGGGTCCAGACACCCGACAAGACAATTCTTATCGGGCACGGCGACTGCGACGACATGGCGACGCTGCTTGCAACCATGCTCGCGTCGGTCGGCAAGCCTACGCGATTCGTCGCCGCCGGTTTCAACGGCGGGCCAATCGAGCACGTCTGGACCGAAGTAAAAATCGGCGGGCGCTGGTTCGCGATGGACCCGACGGAAATCGAAGCGGAATTCGGATGGAAGCCGCCGGGGATCACCGAGACGCGCGTTTGGCACAACTGAAACCATGAAACTCCCCGAAATCTGGAATTTCGCTCGCGCGCTCCCGTCGCCATGGGGCGCGCTCGGCCCGTCGGGTTCGGGCGAAATTGGCGGCAGCGGCGGGATGGAGACGGCTTGGGGCACGATTGCCTACGCGCCGCAAAGCATTAGCTACTGGTTCGGACTCACGACGACGCTGCAAAACTGCGGCGATAGCCCGTGCGAAGTGCCGTCGGGCGTTGCGCCGCCGCCGTATTACTCTGCGTCGTTGCGGATTGTCGATGAATGGCAGAACTGCGGCGACAGCCCGTGCATTGTTCGCCGTTTTTACGTCGATTACGCGGCGAATCCGTCGATGGTTGCGGCATTGCCGCTGCTCGATGCTTGGCAGGATAGCGCGCTCGCAAATCAAGTGCTGCGCGAAACAATGCACCCGACGGCGTTCTGGCCGCGCATCGGCGGATTCGGATTCGGCACGGGTGAAACGGACTATGATTTTTTCGAACGCGTCGCCGGTCCGTACAGTGTTCCCGAAGCGCAAACATGGCAGCGCATCGCGCATCGCGTCGGTTGGCTTGACGAGCCCGGCACGGGTTTTTTGTGGGGCTCGGACACGTCGGGCGCAAAATGGTTCATGCAGCAACATTTCCGCGCCAAAGTGCTTGCAGACTTTTTCGCGCAACCGGCGATCATCGAAAAATTCGGTCGCATCAACTGGCCCGCTGCCGCCGGGATCACCGAAGCCGGTTTGCAGTACGAGCGCGACTACGTTTCAACGATGCTGAAAGAGATTGCGAAAAAAGACGCCGATATTGGCATCATGGGATATGTCACGCTCGCCGTCATGTCGTTTGGCATCGGGCTCGCCGTATCGGCGGCGGTCGCCGCGATTGCTGCGGAAGCGGCAGCAGCGGCGGCGGCAGAAGTCGCGGCAGGCGTTACCGCTGGCGAAGCGGTTGCCGTCGGCGCGGAGGGAATGTCCGCGATGCTGTCCGAAGTCGCGACCAGTGTTGCAACCAAGGTTGCTACGCAAGAAATCATGTCGTTGATAACGACAGGCGATCTTGTCTCGCCCGATCCGCTCAAACTCGCATTGAGCGCCGCTGGCGTAATGACGAGCGAAATTTTCTCGTTGCAGGATTTGAACGCCGAATTTCCGGACGTTAACGTTGCCGACGTTGTTCCGCTGGTTCAATCCGGATGGAGTGTCTATCAGGCGTTCGAGGCAATCGACGCCGATCCGACGATCCCGCTACGCCCGGCACCGCCGCCGCCCGCACCCATTGCGATAGCACCGATCCAAACGGCGATGCCGGTCGCTCCGCAGTACGCACCGACAATCCCGGTTGCAAGCCGCCCGGCGCTTCCCGCTCCGGTCACGCCCGAAGCGATGCCGGTTGCGACGCTAACCGATCAGCAAATCGTCCCGACAGGCGACGAAGTTGCAATTCCTGTGACAGCGGGAGTAAACTGGATATGGCTTGCGCTCACCCTTGCGACTGCTGCGACGGGAAAATGAGTCATCGTCTCGGACAATTCGAGGATTTCGGCTTTGAATTCGAGCCGCCGTCGTTCGATTTCGAATTGCCGTCGTTCGACTACGTGTACGATGTTCCGGCTTATGACGTGCCGGAGTTTGCCGACCCTACTTTCGATCTACCGGAGACAGTCATGGATCCCTACACCGACGAATTCGGCGCGACGTGGAATTTCGACGACGCCGGCAATGCGGTTTCGGTAATGGACGCGGCCGGCGGCGTGACCTACTTCGATACGTCGGTGGTGCCGGAGACTCCCGAAGTCATGGCGGAAGTTTATCCGCCCTACGTCGATGATTCGGGTACGGCGTGGTACTTCGATGAATCCGGCAGTGTCATCGCCGCCGTCGATGGTGCCGGCGTCACGACATGGTTTTCGGGCGACGTGCCGACGGAACAGACTTCGCCCGACGGATCGCAAACGACAGCGCCCGTGCCGCAGCCCGTATCGGGCGGGATGGCGCTGCCTAGCTTGCGCGACTTGACGGCGTTCATTCAAACCGCTGCCGGAGCGTATCGCACCGTCACCGGCGGAACGACAACCGGACCCGCGCCGCGTCCTAGCGCGATGCCGGCGGGAACGCAAACGCGCCGCAGTCCGACAACCGGCGTTGTCGAATATCGCGACCCGCGCACCGGAGTTTGGTCTACGCGCCCGCCGACGGTGGCAGCGGGCGGCGCTGCTGGCGCGCAATGGCTTCCAGGCGTGTCAAATACAACGCTGCTCGTCGGCGCTGGCGTCGTCGGGCTTGCGTTCATGCTCGCACGTCGCCGCTGAGAGGAGACACTATGGTAGTCACTGCGAATCAGTATCGGCAGCTTGGGCAAGTGCCGACGGATTGGGGCACCGCGATTGTCGATTTGGCGCGCGGCTACGCGGAATACGATCTTGCGAGTAGCTGTCTCGACGTGAACCTCGCTCGCGCGCAGCAAGGGCTCCCGCCGGTCGATTGCTCGCAGTACGGAACCGGCGTTCAAATCGGGATGGCAGATTCGACACGCAATACGATCCTGATTGTCGTCGCCGCGCTTGCCGCCGTCTATCTCCTGCCGAAGCTGCTCAAATAAAATGCCGCTCGCCGTTCGCCGCGAACAAATCGCCGTTCCCGAAAAACTGCTTTGGATCGGCGGCGCTGCCGCGCTCGTCGTTTTCTTCGGGCCACAAATCATGCGATGGCTGTCGGAGAAAGTCGGCGCTGCCGCTGCGGGAATTCCGATCCAAGCGGCGACAGGACTCGTTCTCGGCGTCGGTGACGCGGTTGGACTTCCGCGCACCGACGTAGACAAGTGCCAAGCGCACGTTGACGCGGGCGAATGGGGCAGCGCGTCGGTTTACTGCCCCACAGGGACATATCTTTACGAAGTCGGCGGCGCGATCATCGACACGATCACCGGAGCGCAAGTCGGCACCGCACCACCGACGGATGCGCCGCAAATCATCAATGTGCGCGTCACCGACGAAATTTTCGCGCAGTGGTTCGCCGCGACCGGCGGCGCGATCCCCGCGCATCTTCCGAATCAGCAAACCGCCGCGCTCGAATGGTTCAACCAATATGTCGCAGCGCCGTTCTAAAGTAGTGATCGACGGCAAGAGCGGCAAGGTGATCGCGGAAGTCGCACCGAAGTCGCGTGCCAAGAAAACCAAGGTCGCGAAGATGCACCGTGAATACACCGTGCCGACGCCGCCAATATCACACACCGCGCTTGCCGACGTTGCGCTGGCGCTCGGGGTCGCGGAAGCGATTTTCGAAACGGCGGATCACATTGCCGACATTTTCGAGCGGAGGAGATAATGGCGACTTACGGCACCGCAAAATCTACAATGCGCGAACTCGTCGCCCATTGGCGCGCTTACTCGAAGCGGATGCGCGCAACGCCGCAAATCGTGAACGTCGGTATCAGGGAAATCAAAGCGGACCCGAAGTATTGGTCTATGAATTCGTGGTCGAATCTGCTCGCGCAAATCGACGCGGGCACGCTGAAAAATCCTCGCCGTCGCCGCGCGAAAAATCCGCTTCGTGTTCGCTCGCTCCGTCGTTCAGCGCGTTGGGATTACTGGATCGCGGTAAATCACCGCAGCGGCGAACTTCACATTTTCAACGAATATCGCGGGCGTGGCAGGGAAACGGCGAAAGCGTTTGCGCGTGACAACGGATTTGACGACGTGATAGGGCCTTTCACGTCGCGCGCAAAAGCGATTGCAAAACGCGCCGATATGGTTTTCATGGCGGCTCCAGGAACTCCGTACCATTTCAGCAATCCGCGACGCCGTACACCACCGAAGCGCCGCAAACGTAGCAATCCCGTCGAAATTTCCAAACCGGGGCGCGAGGGAACGCCGTTTCGCGTCTACACGCGCTCGCGTGAGCGTCCGAAATGGGGTTTGACGGTGAAAAGCTACTCGCTCGCAAAAGCGATCAGCGTCGCAATGAAAATGCGCGCCAAGGGCTACGGAATCAGGATCACCGGCCCGCGCGAACTCATGCGGCACGTCAAATGACCGACGACAAGTTACAGCAGGCGATCCGACGTTATCGCGGATTCACCGGGCACGACGGGCAAGTGGTCGCCCGCGTGAACCCGCGAGGAATCCGGGGGGTATTGACGCCGGGAAAACGCCATGTTCTAATCGCAATTGGCACGCTCGATTTCGTCGGTTACACGACGAAGCGGGAGGGAAGAACGGAAAGCTACATACACCGTTTTTCCTCGCACGCCCGGCCTCTCTTAGCGACAAGCCACGACGGGCGACACTTGTACGTTCTCGGAGGAGACTACAAGTTCACGGCACGCGGCATCGTAGATCGCCGCAAGAGGAGAGGCTAGCATGGCACGTCATTACGACGACAACCCCGGCGAACTCGTCATCGTCAATCCGTCGGAGCGCGGCGGCGCAGTCCTCTACGAAGAGAATCCGCGCGGTCGCCGCAAGCGGCGCGGCGGCGGAACCGCCAAGCAGCGCGCGTGGCGGAAGAAATTCGGTCAGATGTACGGCGGCGGTCGCAAGCGTCGCGCAACGAATCCGGCCAAGAAACGCAAGGGACGGCGCAAGGCCCGCTTCGGCTCGGTGATGCGCTCGGTGAAGCGGCGCGGGCGTCCCGTGTCGCGCAGCGCGTGGCGCGCGAGCGGCTACCGTCGCAATCCCCGGCGCTACCGGCGCAACCCAAACGGCGGCGCGGTGCGCCCGACGATTCGCAGCATTACCAATGTGCTGGTCGAGGCTGCCCAAGGCGCGCTTGGCGCGGTCGCAATCGACATGGCGATGGGGCAACTCGTCACGCGCGGAATCATCCCGGCGACAATGCTGACGCCGCAACTCTACCCGGTCGTCAAGGGCGGCGTGGCAATCGGCTTCGGGCTCGTCGCCAATATGCTCCCGCTGCCGGCGGCGTTCAAGCGTATCGCGAATGAGGGCGTCAAGGGCTCGCTCGTCTGCACGCTGCGCGACACCATCGCGCCGTTTGTGCGCGACACGTTCCCGCTCGGGCAGAACTCGCCGCAGCGGATGCGCTACGCGACGGAGGATCGCTCCGGTTACATGGGATGGCGCGGCTCGGGTCGCGCGATGGTTCCCGGTCGCATGGGCGAGTACCTCGGCAACTCGGCGTCAATGTCCACCCGCGAGCGGCAGGCGTATTACCCGTCCTGGGGGCAACTCGGCACCTACATGAATTACTAGGCGTCGGAGGAGGATGCGCGCTCGCTGGCCCCGCGTAGAAAATAGGGCCGGCAATCTCTCCTAACTTGTGAGAAACGGAGACAGCATCATGGCAAACGGGAACGTTTCACTCCGCAACATTCAACAGGGGCGCGTCACGGTCCCCGGAACGCGCGAGGGCGTGCGCTGGTCGTTCTACGATTCGGCGCTGTACCCTCTCGCCGGCACGCCGCGCATCGACTTTTTCCAACTGCCGCAGGGGCAGGGATTCACGACGGCAATCGGCGGCGTCGCCGGTCAGCCGAAGTCGATTCACGACACGAATATGGATCTCCAGGGCGCGCTCCCGCGCTTTCAGGATTTCCAGTTGGAGTCGCTCGAAATCGGCTGGTACTCGGGATCGTCCAACGTCGCCAATACCTTCGTCACGGCGTCGGGCTTCAACGTTCACGCCGCGCCGGTCGTCGCCGCCGACATTACGGACGCGAACGATGAATTCCAGTTCCGTCGCAGCGGTGCGCTGATCCTTTCGATCACGTCGAAAGACTATCTGCGCGAGGCTCCGCTGGATCGGTTCCCGAAAAAGACGCACTACGGTTACGGCGGTTTCAGCGACGGCGCGGGAGCGAACACCGTCGTCGGCGCGAGCGTGGACATCAACGGACGGCCGTACTTCCTCGATCCGTTCCTGATGCTGCTCTCGAATCAGAATTTCATGGTTTCGCTGACGTGGCCGGCGCTCGTTCCGACGCCTTCGGGCTTCAATGCGCGCGTCATGTGCACGATGGAAGGCATCCTCTACCGCAACGCGCAGTAACGCGGTCTGCACTTCAAAGCGCACCGCTTCGGCGGTGCGCTTGAAAGTGCCGGTCGATCCCCGGCGAAAGTTGCTGCCTTGTCGGTTGAAAGGTAAACCGTCTGCCTTGTCGGTCATGGTCAAACCGTCGGCAGTTGCAACGGAGAACAGTCATGGATCAGCGCCAAGCGTTCGAACTCGTCATGCAGTTGCAGTCGGTTCTCCCTCCGATTCACCAAAACAATCGCGCGCAAGCGGCGCTGTCGGCGTTGCGCGAAATGCTCACCGTGCAAGAGGAGCCTTTCGTTTACTCGGCGGAATTCACCGGCGCGCTCAATACGACGCTGGCAGCGGGCGGCGGGCAGGGGACTTTCAACATCAACATTCAGAAGGATGCGAATTTCCGCATTCTCGCCGCGTGCTACGAAGCCGACATTGCGGGCGCTCCACAAGTCGATGCAACGCGGCAACTCGCGCTCGTCACCGTGCTTCTGACGGATACCGGCAGCGGTCGCGCGTTCATGGATCGCCCGGTCCCAATTCCGTCGATGTTTGGCGACGGCCGTTTGCCGTTCCAATGGCCCGTGCCGAAAGTGATGAAAGCCCTTTCGACGCTGCAAGTGCAAGTGACGAATTTTTGCACCGTCAATGACATCGACTTGCGGCTCGCGTTCATCGGGATCAAAGAATACTCGTTCAGCTAGATAGCGCATAGCGCACAGGAGGAGCAATGCGCCGGTATTCCAGCAGCAACCGTTACGGCGGATTCGGCAATCGCTATCCGCCGCTGGTCGCAACGCCGCCGGCAATGAACGAGCGCCCGGCAGGCGACTTCCCGACAAGCGTGATTCCGCCGGACATTGCGCCGCGCCGCCCGTCGGCGCTCGTCAATGATGGCGGCAGTCGTTTCGAAATGCCGGGCGAATCGCCCGACGTTGACATTCTCGCCAACGCAATCGCGAACGCAATTGCTCGACAACTCGAAGCGGCGATCATGCCGCTGTTTGACGGAATGCGTTATGCGCGCTTCGTCTCGTTTTTCGTTCCGCCGCCGGATGCCGATGCCGTGGTTCTCGAACTCGCCACGACAAAGCGCGTCTATCTGCAAGTGTACCAATGCCCGCCGAACGACAGCGTTTACGTTCTCGATTTCGGCAAAATGCCGAACGTCAACAGCCTTAACCTTTTTGACTTGCGTTGGGATATTGTCGTCCCGCAAGATCAAATTCACGTCGCTTTCATTTCGGGCGGCAACACGTCGCCCGTCGGCGTCGTCTACGCCGAACTCGATCCGCGCGCCGCGAATCGTCTCAGCGATCACACACAAACGCCGCGCGCTCCGGCGATCCCGCCGCAAGCATTCGACGTGCGTGAAACTTACGCGCCAATCACGACGCCGGCTGTCGCAGCGGCAGCAATGGCTGACGTTGGACCGGCGGTTGTACAGCAACTTTTCTACGTTCGCACCGATACCGGCTTCAAGCCTGTCGGGCCGGGACAGGGCGGGCAGCCGATTGAATTCTGGCGTTCGCGCGGTTATCGCGTGTAAGGAGAAAACATGACCGCACCAGCAACGCCGCCCGAAGGGCTTGGAGTCCCGCTGACGCGGAACGCGCCCGGCTTTTCCGTCGATGCGATCTACTCCAAGAACGACGGACAGATTTACACGCTAGTCAACGGCGTGGAAATCCAGCTTGCAGTATTCAGCGCTGCCGCGTCGATTCCCGTTCACACTTGGGGCGCTGAGAACGTCGGGCTCGCCGTGGATACGCGCGTCATGCCGCCCGGCTACAGCGACGGCACACTGAACACGAATACGCCGAAAGGTTTTCGCGCACCACGCGCCGGAACCTTTCGCAATCTCACCGCGCGCCATAACGCGGCAAACGGCAACGGCAACGCGGTTGTCTATCGGCTTCGCGTCAACGGCGTATTGACCGCACTGCAAGTATCGCTTGCGACGGGAGCAATCGTCAGCACGATTGACGCAGTGAATACCGTTGCGGTCGTCGCTGGCGACTTGATCGAAATGACTCGCAGCATTGCCGTCGGCATCGGCAGCGCCGCAATCGACTCGATTTGCGCCGCTGAATTCGCATGACCGCGCCCGCAACGCCGCCCGAAGGACTCGGAATCCCGCTGACGCGGAACGCGCCAGGGTTTGCCGTCGATGCAGTCTATTCGAAAAACGACGGACAACTTTACGCACTCGTCAACGGCGTAGAGCTTCCAATCTCGCTTGCTGGCGGTGGATCGCCGTTTTTCGGCGTGTTCTCTCGCAATTTGAATGCGCCCGGCGCAGGAGTTTTGACCGTTCCGACGCCGTTTCAACCGTCAAGCGTACTGCTTTTCGGAACTTCCGCCGACTCACAAACGGGCGCATCAATCGGCATCGGAAACGGCGGGCTAACCGACGGTTTCATGGCGCGCAACCAAACCGGCGGCGGGGGCGGGCTAGGAATCTGGATTTGCCAGGCATTCGGAGCCGTTTGGTTCTACGATAACGGAACCGGGCCAACTGCGAACGCAACGCTTTCGAATTTCACGCCGGCAGGATTCGACATTACGTTTGCTGTTTTCGGCGGTCCCTTCCCGGTATCGCCGCTGTCGAATGTCAATTTCCTGTTTCTGGCGTTCCCGTAAAAAGGAGAATGCTTTGAGCATCGTTCTCGACCTTCTAGCGAAATCCGGCGACGTGGAAATGCTCACCGACAACGCACTTACATCGACGTTCTATGATTCCAAAGGGAACGTCTACACGCTCACAAAAGCAACTGGCGTCGTCACCGGCGTCAATGCCAAGGGGCAACCGATCCCGCTTTCGCCGGATAAGCTGCCATGACCGCGCCAGCCACGCCGCCCGAAGGACTAGGAATCCCGCTGACGCACAACGCGCCGGGGTTTGCCGTCGATGCGATTTATTCAAAAAATGATGGGTCCGTTTACGCGCTCGTCAACGGCGTGGAAATCCCATTGACCGGCGGCGGGGGTCCGCTTTTCCAAGGCGTTTTTCAATTCGGCACACCATCGAACGGCGTTATTTCATTCGCCGGCTTTGGTTTTCAACCACGATCGGTCATCGCGTTCAGTCTGAATCCTGCCGGCGGATTACCGCAACTTTCAATCGGCGTTGCCGTCGCGCCAGTTGCACCGCAATCGCAATTCACTTGCTTTACGCCAAGCGGAACCGGCGTCGTCGGCTTGTGGAGTTTTTCGTTCAACAACATCGTGCAGCATTTGGACCTTGCCGGCGCATGGCTTCAAGAGGCAGAAGTAATCTCTTACGATGCTGACGGGATCACAATTCAAACATCAACCTCCGGCGTTGTTCCGGCATTCACCATTCAAGTGAACCTAATCGCTTTCGGTTAAACAGCCCATGAAAACATCCGACGCTTTGACTTGGATCGGTGCCGCCGCGCTCGTCGTCGTTCTGTGGCGGCGCTTCGGCTTCCACGAAGGCTATACAACCATCGACCCGGCGACAAATACGAGTTTCAAAACGCAAGCCGACGGCTCGGTTGTCGCGACCGATTTGACGACGGGCGAACAAACGGTGATCTTCACCCCGCTCTAAATGGCCCGTGGCCCGGTCGTCGTCATCGCGCTTGGCGCTGCGGCGCTGGCCGTTCTCATGCTCTCGGGTCGCGCGCGAGCGGCGGAAGTCAACGCGCCGGAATCCCCCGAAGAGGA
>Ga0184627_10000426_pt1 | contig 16582 bp, 9 predicted proteins | sample PLM3_127_b1_FD_133150 | JGI IMG/M metagenome (GOLD analysis project Ga0184627, IMG submission 133150) | Groundwater sediment microbial communities from an aquifer in East River, Colorado, USA - PLM3_127_b1 | ecosystem: Environmental > Terrestrial > Soil > Riparian zone | place: USA: East River...
AACAGTGGAGGCGGGAGGCAACGTCGTTACGGGTATCGAAGCGGAGCCGGTGCTGGCCGCGGTCAGCCGCTGGCTCGAGCAACCGGCCCGGCCAGTCATGGCGGGCAATGGCGCAGCCCGACCATTTGGCAGCGGCCAGGCGGCAACGGCCATCGTCGCCGCGCTTGCACGCATGGCGACCTGAAGAGCGATCACGTTCGAGGCTGCGGGAAAATTCATGATCGAAGTAGCAGTGGTCGGTATCGGCGGATGGGGCAAGAACCTGGCGCGCAACTATGCGCAGATTCCGGATGCGAACCTGCGCTATGTCTGCGATCTCGACCAGGCGAAGCTCGACCAGGCGACGCGCCAGTATCCCGGCACGCGGATGACTCGCAGCTACGACGAGGTGCTCGCGGACCCGGCGTTGAACGCGGTCGTGATCGCCACCACGGCGCCGTCGCACTATGCGTTGTGCAAGCAGGCACTGCTCGCCGGCAAGGACGTGTACGTCGAGAAACCCTTCGTGTTGACGGTCGCCGAAGCGGAGGAGCTCATCCGTCTCGGCGAGCAGCACCAGCGCATCATCATGGTCGGGCACCTGCTTGAATATCACCCGGTCGTCAACCGGCTGAAGGACATGATCCGCAATGGCGAGCTGGGTCAGGTGTACTACATTTACGCGCAGCGCCTGAACCTCGGCACGGTGCGCGGCGACGAGAATGCATTGTGGAATTTCGCGCCGCACGACATCTCCTCGATCCTCTACATGCTCGGCCGCGAACCCACCGACGTGTCGGCGCGCGGCCAGTGTTATCTGCAGAAGGAAATCGAGGACGTGGTTTTCCTGAGCCTCAATTTTGGCGACGCCGCCATGGCTCACATCCAGGTAAGCTGGCTGGACCCGCACAAGACGCGCAAGATCACCATTGTCGGCAGCCGCAAGATGGCGGTGTTCGACGATCTCGAGTCCAACGAGAAGCTGCGCGTCTACGACAAGGGAGCGCAGGTGAGCACCGACTACGACAGCTATGCCGAGTACGTCGGGCTCAGGTTCGGCGACATCCTCATCCCCTACATCAAGGTGGGCGAGCCGCTGCGGCTTGAATGTCTGCACTTTCTCGAGTGCGTCCGGACGCGGCGCCGGCCAGTGAGTGACGGCTACGACGGCTTGCGTGTCGTGAAAGTGCTGGATGCCGCACAACGATCACTCAAGGCGAATGGCGAACCGGTCAAGATCGCGCCACTCTAGAAGAGAGCATGTCAGCATGACGGAACGAACCTGCGCCAGCCTGTCACTCGACCTCGACAACCAGTGGTCTTACATGAAGACGCACGGCAATCCCGGCTGGCAGTCGTTCCCGTCGTATCTCGATCTGGCGGTGCCGCGCATTCTGGAATTCCTGCGCGCCCGCGGGCTCACCATCACATTTTTTATCGTGGGGCAGGACGCGGCGCTCGAGCGGAACCGGGCGGCGCTGCGCGCGCTGGCGCAGGCCGGCCATGAGATCGCCAACCACAGCTTCAATCACGAACCGTGGCTGCACCTGTATTCGGAAGCGGAGCTCGATGCGGAGCTGGCGCTCGCGGAGCGGCACATCGAGTCCGCTACTGGTGTACGCCCGGTCGGATTCCGCGGGCCGGGATTCAGCCTTTCGAGCACCACGCTGCGGGTCCTCGCGCGCCGCGGCTATCTGTACGATGCGACGGTGTTTCCAAACCTGCTCAATCCACTGGCGCGCGCCTATTTCTTCGCGACCAGCAACCTGAGCCGTGAAGAGAAGCAGCAGCGCAAGGCGCTGTTCGGGACGTTTGCCGACGCGCTCAAGCCGATCAAGCCGTACCGCTGGGAGACCGAAGGCCGGCTGTTGCTCGAGATCCCGGTGACGACGATGCCGCTGTTCAAGCTGCCGATTCACCTGAGCTACGTCCTGTACCTGAGCAAGTATGCGCGCCCGCTGGCGCGCCTCTATTTCAGGATGGCGCTGGCCATGTGCGCGCTGACGCGCACGCAGCCGTCGATTCTGCTGCATCCACTCGACTTCCTCGGCCGCGAGGACGTGCTCGAGCTCGGCTTCTTTCCGGGAATGGATCTGCCGCGCGAGCACAAGCTCGCGTTGGTCGGCGAAGCGCTGGATCTCATGGCGCAGCGTTTCGAGCTGCTCACGATGCGCGCGCATGCGGAGCGGCTGCTGCGAATCGGCGGGCTGCGCACCATGCAACCGCAACCCGCTCCGGCCTGACAGCGAGCGGCGCGACACACACGAGGTCCAGCATGATCGAGGAACTTACCCGTCTCATCATCGACAGCACGCGGGAGCTGGCCGCCGAGCAAGGGCTCGAGCTGCAAGGCGAGCCGCGACCTGAGACGCAGCTGTTCGGCGACGGTGGCGTACTCGATTCAATGGCGCTGGTTTCGCTGGTGATCGCTGTCGAGCAGGCGATCGAAGAGAAGTACGGCGTCGGCGTGGCGCTGGCGGACGAGAAAGCGCTGTCGCAGCGCTCGAGCCCTTATCGCACGATCGCGTCGCTCGCCGCCTATGCGGCTGGCGAGCTCGGCGCGCGCCGCAAGAATGGCTGAGCCCGTCACCCTCATCACCGGTACGCGCAAGGGTATCGGCCGCCACCTCGCGGAGCATTATCTGGCGCGCGGTCATCGCGTGGTCGGATGCAGCCGCAACGCGGCGGAATTCGAGCACGAGCGCTATCGCCACGAGATCGCGGACGTCGCCGACGAGCCCGCGGTGAAGGAATTGTTCCTGCGGCTGCGCCGCGACTTCGGGCGGCTCGACCACCTGGTGAACAACGCCGGCATTGCCTCGATGAATCACTCGCTGCTGACACCGGTCGCAACGGTGCGCCGCGTGATGGACACCAATTTCACGGGCGCATTCCTGTTCGCCCGCGAGGCCGCCAAGATCATGCAGAAGGCGCGCTTCGGCCGGATCGTCAATTTCACGACGGTCGCCGTCCCGATGAGCCTGGAAGGCGAAGCCGCTTACGTCGCTTCCAAGGCGGCGGTAGAGGCGCTCACCCGCGTGATGGCGCGCGAGCTCGCGGAGTTCGGCGTGACCGTCAATGCCGTGGGTCCGGTACCGATCGAAACCGACCTGATCCGCGCCGTGCCCAAGGCGAAGATCGATGCTCTGGTCGCGCGTCAGGCCATCCGGCGCCTGGGCAGGCTCGAGGACGTGGCCAACGTCGTCGATTTCTATCTCCGACCCGAGAGCGATTTCATCACCGGGCAGGTGCTGTACCTCGGGGGCGTGTGATGCACGTCGATTTTCTGCTGGAGCGGTTCGAGCGCGCCGCCGACGCGCCGGCACTGATCCATCGCGACCAGGTCTCGAGCTTCGCCTGGCTGCACGCGGAAGTGCATCAAATGCGCTCCACCCTGGTAGCGCGCGGCATTCCGCGCGGCGCCGTGGTCAGCGTCGAAGCGGATTTCTCTCCCAGAGCCACGGCGCTGCTGCTGGCGCTGATGGATCATGCGGCGATCATCGTGCCGCTCACCAGTTCGGTGGAGGAAAAGAAGCCGGAGTTTCGGGCGATCGCCGAGGTGGGGTACCGCGTCGAGATCGATCAGCAGGATGAAGTGCGCGTTCATGACAGCGGCGTGGCCGCCAGCCACGAGCTCATCCGCCGGCTGCAACAGCTGGAGCATCCGGGTCTGGTGCTGTTCTCCTCAGGCTCCACCGGCAAGAGCAAGGCGGCGCTGCACGACATCGTGCCGATGCTGGAGAAGTTCCGGGTGCCGCGCCACAGCTTGCGGACCATCACCTTCCTGCTCTTCGATCACATCGGCGGCTTCAACACGCTGCTGTACAACCTTTCCAATGCGGGCTGCATCGTGACCGTGGCAGATCGGCGCCCGGAGACGATCTGCCGCGCAATCGAGCGGCACCGCGTCGAGCTGCTGCCCACGTCACCCACCTTTCTCAATCTGCTGCTGGTGAGCGAGGAATACCGGCGCTTCGATCTGTCGAGCCTGAAGATGATCACCTATGGCACCGAAGTGATGCCCGAAAGCACCCTGCGGCGCTTTCATGCCGCGTTCCCCGACGTGAATCTGTTGCAGACTTATGGACTTTCCGAGGTCGGCATCCTGCGCTCCAAATCAAAGGCAGCGGATTCGCTGTGGGTCAAGGTCGGTGGCGAGGGCTTCGAGACGCGCGTCGTCGATGGCATGCTGGAGATCAAGGCGCGATCGGCGATGCTCGGCTATCTCAATCACCCCAGTCCGTTTACCGTGGACGGGTGGTTCAAGACCGGTGACGCCGTCGAGGTGGACGGCGAATATCTGCGCATACTCGGGCGCAAGTCCGAGCTCATCAACGTGGGCGGCGAGAAGGTCTACCCGGCGGAGGTCGAAAGCGTGCTGCAGCTCATGGAGGGCGTCGAGGACGTGGCGGTCACCGGTCAGCCACATCCGATGACGGGCCAGATCGTGCACGCGCGGGTCAAGCTCTCAACCGACGAGGACCTTCCGGGGTTCCGTACCCGCATGCGCCAGTTCTGCCAGGACAAGCTGGCGCGCTTCGCCATCCCGCAGAAAGTGGAGATCGTCACCGAATCGCTGCACGGCGAGCGCTTCAAGAAAATGCGCCGGCTATGAACGACGTACCTTCCGGCCAGTACACCGAGGTCCGTTACCTGCAGTTCACGGCTGGACGCGGGCTGCGCACGACGCTGGCCGTGCTCGGCATCCTGACCTGGCCACTCGCCGTCCCGCTGGCACTGCTGTCGCGGCTGTCCGACCTGATCTTTCGCACCTGCTCGGAAACCCTGGCGCTGGTCCCGTACTTCCCCGGTGTCATCCTGCGGTACGAGTTCTACCGGTTCGCGTTGCGCCGCTGTGGCCGCAACGTCCTGATCGAGAGCGGTGCCGTCTTCATCTATCGCGATATCGCCATCGGCAGCGACGTGCTGGTCGGGCGCTATTCGATCGTCCACCACTGCGATATCGGAAATTACGTGCTCATCGGCGAACGCTGCACGCTGTTGAGCGGTTCGCGCCAGCACGATATAGCCCTCGGCGATCGGCCGATGGCGCTCATGGGCGGTCAGCGGCGACGTATCGTGATCGAAGACGATTGCTGGATCGGCAGTCATGCCGTGCTGATGGATGATGTGAAACGCGGCGCCGTCGTCGCCGCGGGCGCGGTCGTCACGCAAGCGGTTGAGCCATTCACGATCGTGGGCGGCGTTCCCGCACGCGTGATCGGACGCCGCGAGTAGCGCGCGACCGAACGCGCCGTGAGCGGCCCCGTTCAGGGGCCGCTGTACTCTCGCCAGTAGAAGTTGTCGTACACGTCGGTGCGATTCACCCACTTGGCCAGGGCGCTCATGCCCGCCGTGGTGATCGGCGACGGGATGTTCTGCGTCTCGCAGAACAGGGCCGGGTTACGGGGCGTCGACGGGCTGTGGCTGAACGTGCCAGTGGCGAGCGTCGTCCAGTTGCCGTTGCTGTACTGATCGACCGCGCCCCACAAACTCACCGTCGAGGTGCCCGAGACCCGAAACCGCAAGCGATAGCGTGAGCCCACCGTCAGCGGTGCGGGCAGGGGTACGGTTGCCAGGTAGCATTCCTCCGGCTGGCCGGCCGGCGAGCGCATGATGGCGAACATCGCCTGTGCCGGCGACGGCTGGAAGTCGTCGATGAAGAAGATGTAGCTGTTGAGCGTCCAGGGCGTCGCGACGTTTGCGCTCTGAACCCGCGAATGCAGCTGCGGATAATTCGCCTGATCGAGCGTTGTGCCGCTCGACAGCCGGCGGAACTCCACCGAAGCCTCGGTGTTGAGGCGGTCTTCCGACTGCGGTCGGTACATGAGGTCCTGGACGAAGCCGTTGGGCGTGTCCACGCTGACCAGCTCGGAGCCCAGGATTTCGAATGCGCTGGGATTCTTCTCCGTCCAGCCGTTGCCGATCGTGGTGTTGTTGGCGCGATTGAAGGCGTCAGAGAAGAACTGCACGGATCCGCCCTGCTTGAAGAACGTCAGCGGCGTCGAGCGACCACCACCGGGGGTTGGCGCAAAGACCGTCACTGTGGCGAGTCCCGCGGTCGCGACGTCGGCCGTGCTGATGTTGGCGCGCAACTCGTTCGCCGAGACCATCGTGGTGCCGCGTGCGGCGCCATTCCAGTGGACGACGGACTGGCCGTTGAAGCCGCTTCCCGTGACGGTCAACGTGAAGGCGCTGCCGCCGTTCGGCCACGTCTGCGGCGATATCGAGTTCAGGACCGGCAGCGGATTGTTGGTCTGCTGCGCTCCAATCGTGAACGTGAGATTGCCCGAGGTGCCGCCGCCCGGCGATGGATTGAACACTGAGACATTCGCCGAGCCCTGGGACGCGATGTCGGAAGCCGAGATCGCTGCCGTGAGCTGCGTGGCGGAAATGACCGTCGTGGACCGATTCGAGCCGTTCCAGCGCACCGTCGAAGCAGCTACGAAATTCGACCCGTTAACCGACAGCGTGAACGCCGCGCCGCCTGCAGGCGTGGACGACGGCGAGAGATTCGAGACCACCGGCACGGGGTTGTTGACCGCATTGACAGTGAAAGTCAGGTTGCCGGAGGTGCCACCGCCGGGAGACGGATTGAAGACCGAGACGGCGGGGGTTCCTGCCGACGCGACGTCCGCTGTCGTGATGGCCGCAGTGAGCTGCGTGCTGGTGACGAACGTCGTGGTGCGATTCGATCCGTTCCAGCGCACGACCGAGTTGCTCACGAAGTTCGAGCCATTGACGGTCAGCGTGAACGCCGAAGAGCCGGCGTTCGCCGAGGAAGGCGAAAGCGACGAGACTGCCGGCACAGGATTGTTCACCACCGTGGCGATGGTGAAGATGCTTGCGCCCGAGGTGCCGCCACCGGGAGCGGGATTGAATACCGTGACGCTGGCGTTCCCCGCCGTCGTCAGGTCAGCGCTCGCGATCGCTGCCTGAAGCTGCGTCGGCGATAGGAAGGTGGTGCCGCGGGCCGATCCATTCCACTGCACGACCGAGCCGGCGACGAAGCCGCTGCCGTTGACTGTTAGCGTCATTGCGCCGGAGCCTGCCGGCGTGCTCGACGGCGAGAGCGAGCCGATCGCCGGCAGCGGATTGCTCCCGGATCCAAGATTGGTGCGGCTGAAGTTGTCGTAGCGATAATTCAATTCGGCGTCGCCGCCAAAACCGACGGAACCCGCCGCAGCGATCCGGTTGGCGTCGCTGTCGCTGGCGGTGGCCTGTCCGATGATCTGCCAGGCGCTGCCATTCCAGCGCTCGATGTAGCCGGCGAGCTGCACCGGATTCGTGCCGGTCGCCCGCAGTCGCATCCGGTAGCGATCAGTGCTGTTGAGCGCCGGCGACAATGGGAGGTAGGCGAGCGCCGTGTCGTAAGCGCTGCCGCGCTGACGCGAGAGGACGGCCAGGGACGTACTGTTGTTCACGTACAGCAGGTAGGCATCGAGCTGACCGGCGGTGGCGACGGTAGTGGTCTGTACACGCACCATCATCTGCGGATAGCCGATCGCCGAACCCAGGAAGCGGAACTCGGTGGCTGCCTCGACGTCCTGCAGATTCTCGCTGGCGGGGCGATACACGACGTTGTTGTGATATTGCGTGCCGATGCCGGGGCGCGCCACTTCGTTGCCCGAGATTTCAAAGGCCGCGGGATCCTTCTCGATCCAGCTGTTGCCGACGGCTCCCGAGTTCGCGCGATCGAATGAATCGAAAAAGTCGCCGACCGTGACCGGGTTGACGTTGAAAGTCGCGATTCCGGAGGTGAGGCTGTCGGAGTTGCGCAGCACGGAGACCGGTACGGAAGCGGGTGCCGCAATGTCGGCCGCGCTGATGCTGGCGCGGAGCTCGTTGGCGGATATGAAGGTCGTGGTCCGCGCCACACCATTCCAGCGAACGACCGAAGTGCCATCGAAGCCGGTTCCCTGGACAGTTAATGTGAACGCGGTGCCGCCGGCGAGCGTGCTGGCCGGCACGAGCGCGGCGATCGATGGCGCGGGATTTCCGGGATTGGCGATGGAGAAGGATTGCGCATTCGAAGTGCCGCCGCCGGGAGTGGGGTTGACGACGGTGACGCTGGCACTTCCCGGGTTCGCGAGATCGGCCGTGGTGATCGCCGCTTCGAGCTCTGAAGGCGACACGTACGTGGTCGTGCGCGGCGCGTTGTTCCAGCGCACAGCGGAATCGGTGGTGAAGCCGGAGCCGTAGACGACCAGCGTCAGGCCAGTCTCGCCCGCGTTCGCCTGAGTCGGCGACAGCGCAGCGGTGGCCGGCGGGGGATTGGCAGTGCCCACCGCCCCGAGGTCTACGCGCACGAAGTTGTCGTAGAGATAGCTGCTCTCGGTGTAGCCGCCGAAGCCCGTTGAGCCGGCGGCCGCAATGCGCGCGGCCGCGCTATCGGCGAAGCTGGCCTGACCGATGGTGGTCCAGATCACGCCGACCAGACGCTCGACATATGCATCAAGCTGCACAGGATTGGTCCCGGTGGCGCGCAGGCGCAAGCGGAAGCGATCCGTGGTGTTGAGCGCTGTGGTCAGGTTGAGCGTCGTGAGCGTCGCGACGAATGCATTGCCGTTCTGACGCCCGAGAATCGCCTGCGTCGTGCTGTTGTTGATGTAGAGGACGTAGGCATCAAATACGTCGGCATTGGCTGCCGTCGCCGACTGCAGCCGCACAACAAGCTGCGGGTAGCCAGGCGAGGCGCTCGTGATCTGCAGTTCGATTGCAGCGTCGACGTTGAGCACGTCTTCCGCGGCCGGCCGATAGACGAGGTTGTCGCGATAGACCGTTCCCACCAGCTGTTTTGCGGCCCGCCCGCCCACCAGCGAAAACGCGCCCGCATTCTTCTCCACCCAGCCGTTGCCGATAACGGCGCCATCAGCGCGCGCGAAGTCGTCCTGAACGTGAGCCAATGCGGGGGCAGCGGTGCCGAGCAACAGCAGCGCGATACCGGAGGAGACCAGACGTCGACAGTTGATCGGGCGCGACAGCGAGCCGAAAAGAACGGTCAGGAGCGATGCCATGAGTTTGTCGGTCCTTTTTGTATCCGGGCACGTGCAGGGCATGCCGCCGATGGCACACCGCAGCCTGATGAAAGCAACAATCGGGCCGAGGTGGATTACAGTTCATAGATCAAAGGGTTATAAGCTGCTCAGGGCGCGCGGCGCAGGCCACTGTAAGAAATCCCGACAAGCCCTTTTGAGCAACGATCGGCGTGGTGCACGTCACTGCCCGGTCGAGCCGTGACGCAGCGCACGCTGTGACCAGTCGAGACGCGGCACCGCTCCGCCGGAGCGACTCCCCACGAGCTTCTGGAGGCCATGGCTGCGCCCAGCGACCGTCGGTTTTCCTTACACGAGCCAGCGACCGAGCCCCGGTGAAACCGTCGCTGCTGGCCGACAGCGGTCCGCACTAGCGCTGCCGGCATTTTTCGATTTGGGCGGTTGCGTGCGTCGCACATCGACGACGGATTGCCGCAGCGAGCCGTCGCCAATACTCCGTTACTCCTCAGACTCCGCTCGTAACTGCTTCACGCACAACGAATCAAGAAAAACGGGCCTGCTTCTTGCACATAAAGTGACGCAACGCCTCTTGCCGGTGCTCCGTGCCGGCACGATCTGCGAAGCACTGACAAAGGCAAACCCACCGAAAGGCGGGGACGCAAAGCCACCGGTCTACGGGACGGGGGTCCTAGGACAGCGGGGTTGCCAGGACTGCGGGCGAGCGCTCGCTCGTCCGGAGGCGAGATCAGGAGGGGCTGAGGTTTCTCCCATCGCCGCCATTCCGGTGGTTCTGGATTGGACTGGGACGCATTGCGCACGCCGGCGCGCATCGCGATGCGGTGAATGATTTAACGGCGAGCCTTAGGGGGAATGAATGAACAGCAGCTTCTGTGCGCGGCTCATTGGCGCGATCGCGCTGTCGGCCTGGTCAGCGACTGTGGGTGCGTCCGCATTGTCGGATGCCGCCGCTCAGTTGCAGCCAGGTCAGTGGGTGCAACTGAACACGCAGAATTTCAACGCCGCACTTCTCGACGATGGTGCCGCCTACCAGGTGCTGCAATACACCGAGGACATGGTCTGGGATCCGGTTACGCGCCAGCTGCTGTTCGTCGGCGGTGGCCATAACTCCGACGCCGAATACCTCAGTTACAGCGAAGCCACTAATTCGTGGACGCGCCGCAAGCCCGGTGGCGGTCCCTGGGCGTGCTGTTCTTCCCATGCGTACGACGGCAACGCAATCATCCCGTCGAGCGGAAAATTGTTCTTCCACCAGATGGCCTGGGATCAGGCCGACCGGCTCGACGTGGTCGACATCTCGAGCGGCACCTGGTCGCGGACGGCGCCGATGGCCCAGCATCCCGGCTGTTGCGTAGGCCTCGAGTATTTCCCCGAGCTCGGCGGACTGGTGATGGCCGATGGCCGCACCGGTGTGCAGTTCTACGACGCCAGCGCCGATCGCTGGTCGATGGTGACCGGCAGCGTATCGATCGGCGAATACCACAACTTCGCCGAATACAGTCCGGTGCACAAAGTGCTGATCTTTGGTGGCGGCGAAGGTGGCGGTGGAACGTCCGTGTATCGAATGGACGCCAACCGCCAGATCACACGCCTCGGCAATGCGCCCCAGCAACTGGGGACCACGCACGCGATCGTGACCACCGACCCGAACAGCGGCAATTTCGTAGTGTTCTTCGGCAGCGCCACCTACGAGTTCAATCCGATGACCGACACCTGGAGTCGGCTCACGATGACCGTGCCGTGGACGTCGATCGGCGAGGGCGGTGTATGGGATACCGTGGCGACGCCGGTCTCGACCTACGGCGTGATCGCATTCGCGAAGTACGCCGGCAACAACTCGCGGGTCTATCTCTATCGTCACAGTCCGGGCAGCGGCGCCGTCGAACCCACGATCACTTTCAGCGCCAACCCGCTGTCCGTCGCGGATCAGGGCAGCACGACGCTCACCTGGTCCACTGCCAACGCCGACGCATGCACCGCCAGCGGCGGCTGGAGCGGAACGAAGGCAATGAGCGGCAGCGAAACTCGCGGGCCGCTCTCGGCCGACACCACATTCACGTTGACCTGCAGCAACACCGACGGCGGTAATGCCGCCCGCTCAGTGACAGTCGACGTCGCGACTGCGACTCCGGCGCCGACGGTCAACCTGTCGGCAAGCCCCAATGCCGTGGCTGCTGGAGGCTCGAGCACCATCAGCTGGACCACGAGCGACGCAACGAGCTGTACCGGAACCGGAGGCATCGCCGGATGGCCGGGGACGAAGACCGTTCCAAATGGCAGTCAGAGCGTCGGGCCGTTGAGCGCCGCTGCCACCTTCGGGCTCTCCTGTACGGGTGCCGGCGGCACAACTCAACGCTCGGCGACGGTAAGTTTGCTGGCTGCTCCCACTGTCACGTTCTCTGCCAATCCCACGTCGGTCACTGCCGGTGCACGCACCACGCTGACGTGGAGCAGCCAGAACGCAACCGCCTGCGTCGCGTCGGGCGCCTGGGCGGGAAGCAAGACGGTCTCGGGCTCGGAACAATCGGCCCAGCTCAACCAGACTTCGACCTTCAATCTCGATTGCACCGGCGCCGGAGGAACAACCGGGCGCTCGGCAACCGTAATGGTGTCGAGCCCACCGCCGCCGCCGCCACCACCGCCGCCATCACCGGCGCCCACGGTGACGCTGATGGCAAATCAGACCAGCGTGGCACCAAACACGCAAGTCACGCTGACCTGGTCGTCAACGGACGCGACTGCATGCACCGCATCGGGTGGCTGGAGTGGCAGTCGTGCGACTTCCGGCAGCGAGCAATCGAGCTCGCTGGCCGACACGACCAATTTCATGCTCGCGTGCACAGGCTCGGGCGGCTCGGCGTCGGGTCAGGTCACCGTGACCGTGGTGCCCGGTGGCGGCTCGGGCGGCGGCACTGGCACCACTGATTCCGGCGGCGGTGCTCTCGACCTGCTGCTGTTGACGCTGGGATCTGTGCTGCTCGCCATTCGAGGGCAGCGACGACGGCATATTGGATACGCACAAGCTTCCTGATGAAGGGCCGCCGCCCGCGGGGCGGCGTTGATATCGGCCGCGGTTCTGGGCTGGATCCCGCGGCAGAGGGGGAAGTGGTGAGTAGAACCCGAGAGTTCGTCGGTTCGGGCCCGGCGGCGTTCGGCAGCGCGACCCCCGTATGGAGTCGCGTTCCCCATTTCCAGTACGTGGTGCAACGAACAGACAAACGGATCGCAGTTCGAGAAGCTGCGCGGCGATCGTCGCTGCCTTATAAAAATTACCGATCAAGCCGCTCACGGATTTACAACGAGCGGCGCGGTTCAAGGGGAATTGATGAGTTCATCGCAAGTCAGTGCGGGCGCATTTGCGCGCGCGGCCAGTAATTCAGTGAGCTGTTCAAAGTGGTTCACGCGTCTGCAGCGTGTTGCGGCGTGTGCCCTGTTATTGTGGCCGGCGTTTCTCCCCGCCGCCTCGCTGCGCTACTACGGCAACGGCGTAAACGACATCGATCGCGTGAAAGTGCAGATCGACGTCCCCGGAAATTCGAATCCCGGACCGCCGGCCGATATCGGCGCCACCGATTTCACCATTGAGTTCTGGATCAAGGGAGCCGCGGCGGACAATCGCGCGACTGCCCGCTGCGGCGGGATTTATGGCTGGATCGAGGGCAACACCGTCGTTGATCGCGATCGCTTCAACCAGCGACGCTCGTTCGGCATCGCGTTGACTTCCGGCCGTGTGGCCTTCGGGTTGGTGACCGATAACGACTTGTGGACGCTGTGCGGCGGTCGCAGCGTGCTGGATGGCCAATGGCATCACGTCGCCGTTCAGCGGACGTTGAGTGGCGCCATGTCGATCTACATCGACGGCACGCTGGATGCGCAGGCCAACGGCCCGGCGGGCGATCTCTCGTATCCGGATAACGGCACGCCGGGCAATTTCTGCGGCCCGAGCGGCAACCAGTCGTGTGCGAATTCCGATCCGTACATCGTCATCGGCGCCGAGAAGCACGACGCCGGCGCTGCGTATCCGTCCTTCAGGGGCTGGCTCGACGAGCTGCGCTTGTCGACCGTGCGCCGCTATTCGAGCAGTTTCACGCCCCCGGCACAGCCGTTCGTGGCCGACTCGCAAACAGCGGCCCTCTATCATTTCGATGAGGGCAGCGGTGATGTCATCAATGACGCTGCCGCCAACCGGAGCCCGGGCGTGCGCCGCTTCGGCGGCAATCCTGCGGGCCCGGAGTGGTCAGCGGATACACCGTTCTCGGGAGCTTCCCCCGGCGCGATGGCGTTCCAGGCTGCCACGTACACTGCGGCGGAGAATGCCGGCAGTGTCACCGTCACTGTCACGAGATCGGGTGGCAGCAGCGGAGCGGCGTCGGTGAGTTACCAGACCACCGGCGGCACAGCCACCCCGGGGGCTGACTACGAAGGTGTGAGTGGAATCTTGAGCTGGAACAGCGGCGATGCTTCCGCCAAGAGTTTCACCATCACTCTGCTGGATGACTTGATCGACGAGAACGACGAAACGGTAGGAATCAGTCTGACCGGTGCCAGTGGCGCCGCGCTGGGATCGCCGACGAGCGCGACATTGAGCATCACTGACAACGACCCCGCGCCCAGCGCAGGCAGTCTGCAATTCGCCGCGAGCGGGTACAGCGTCAATGAAAGTGGCGGCAGCGTTACGCTGGCCGTGACGCGAAGTGGGGGTACCAGCGGCAGCGTGTCGGTCTCCTACGCAAGCAGCAACGGGACCGCGAGCGCCGGCGCCGACTACGGTGCGGTGACCGGCACTTTGAGTTGGGCCAACGGCGTTGGCGGCACGCGCTCGTTCAGCGTGCCGGTCTTCACGGATGCGCTGCTCGAGGGCAATGAGACGGTCAATGTGATCCTGAGCGCGCCCGCAGGCGGCGCCACACTGGGCACGCCGGCGCAAGCTGTGGTCACGATCGTCGACAGCACGACGGCAAATCCAGTGCCGGTCAACAGTGACCTGTCGCCGTCTTCCGCTACCGCGGGCGATAGCGGCCTCGTTCTCACGGTTTCCGGCAGCAATTTCATCGCGGGCTCGGTGGTGCGCTGGAATACTGCCGCTCGGCCCACGACATTTATTTCCGCGAACGAGCTGGAGGCCCAGATCGGCAGCAGTGACCTGGCGAACGAGGGCCAGGCGTCGGTGACGGTATTCAATCCGGCGCCGGGCGGCGGAGTCTCCAATGCGCGGCCTTTCGACATCGTCGTCAATCCGACGCCCAATCCGGTCCCGTCCGCGGGCAGCCTGTCGCCGAATTCGACCACAGCGGGCAGTGGCGGATTCGTCCTCAGCGTAGCGGGCGCGGGCTTTGCATCGAATGCCGTCGTGCGCTGGAACGGGGCTGATCGTGTCACCACGTTCGTCTCGCCGACCCAGATCAACGCCAATATCCTGGCTGGCGACGTCGTCAGCTCGGGAACCGCAACGGTGCTGGTGTTCAATCCCGCTCCAGGTGGTGGCGTGTCGAACACCTTGTCGTTCACGATCAATGGCAGCACGGGACCCAACCCGCTGCCCGCGCTCGACTCTCTCGCCCCCAACGCGGCCGTCGCGGGGCAGCAAGGCGGTTTCGTCACCATCAACGGCTCTCAGTTCACTCCGACCTCGGTCGCTCGCTGGAACGGGAGCAACCGACCAACGTCATATCTCTCTGCCACACAGTTGCAGGTGACACTGTCGACCTCCGATCTGCAGGCCCCGGGCATCGGCACGATCACAGTGAATACGCCCGCGCCTGGTGGCGGCGTCAGTTCACCGCAAAGCTTCTTCGTACAGACGAGCGGCCAGAACCTGTTCTTCGACGATTTCAACAGGGTCAACAGCGCAGCCATCGGCAACGGCTGGATCGAAAAGACCGCTGCAGCTTTTTCGCTCACGACTCGTGAGGCAGTGAAGCAGCCGGTGAACACGAGCGACCCGGACAACATCGTCTACCGGCCGGCGTCCGAAAACCTGCTCGACGTCGAGGCACTGGTGGAATTTCGCCTGTTGACGACCAACGTCGGCTATCCGGAGCTGTTTGCCCGCGTGCAGACAGGCACGGTCGCCACCAAGGGCCTGCTGAATGCCTACATGCTGTATGTCGATGACCGCAGTGGCAGGGCCGTTCTGGCCCGGCATCGCGGCACGACTCCGACTACGCTCGCCACCTTGCAGCTGTCGCGATCGCTTGACACGACGAGCCGCTATCGCCTGCGCTTGAGCGCACGAGGTTCGACTAGCGTCGTGCTCGCGGCGTTCGTGGAGCGTTGCAACGGGGACGTGTGGGAAGTCATCGGTTCGGCGAACTACACCGACAGCTCGAGTACGCGACTGTCGACCGCCGGCAGCGTTGGCTTCGGTGGCTTCACCGAAGCGAGCTACGTCTTCGACAATTTCGCCCGCCGTTGACGACATATTGTCTGCAGCCGACACGGGCTGCCTGCACAGGCGTGCTGATCCTCGTCTGCGGGACTCGTATGCTAGAGTCGGCTGACAGTGAAATCACACACGCTACTGTTCGTATCCACCCTTGCAAGCGTGCTGGCGCTCGGCGCAGCGCCCGCTAGCGCCAACTCGCTGCGGTTCTACGGTAACAACAATGGCAGCGGAACGACCTTCATCGATCGCGTCGAGATTTCGGTGGACAGTCCCGCCACGCCAGCGGATATAGGCGCGACTGACTTCACCATCGAGCTTTGGCTCAAGCCAACCACCGGCAATAACGCGCCGGGTGGCATTACCAATTGGATCGACGGCAACATCTTTCTGGACCGTGATCGGTTCAACCAATCGCGTGCGTTTGGCGCTTCGCTCAGCGCCGGACGCGTCGCGTTCGGAATTGTCCAGACCGTAGGGGCCGGACAAGTACAGCAGACATGGCGCGGGACGAGTGATATCCGCGACGGAAGCTGGCATCACATCGTTATCCAGCGGACTGTATCGACGGGGGTCGTGCAGATTTACGTCGATGGAGTACGTGAGGAGAACAGTTCGGGCCCCACCGGAGACATCAGCTTTCCGGATGGTGGTGGCGGCGGCATTGTCGGAAAGGACCCATTTCTCGTCCTCGGGGCCGAAAAGCACGATGCAGATCCGAGTCAATTCGTCAGTTATTTCGGCTACATGACGGAACTGCGACTGTCGAATTTCTTGCGCTATTCGGGCGCAACTATCGTAGTGCCGACGACACCGTTGAGCGTCGACGCCAATACTGTCGCGCTCTATCACTTCGCTGATTCGCCGGGAATGACGCTCTTCGATGCCGATGGCGGTCAGAGCCCGGGCACCCTGCGCCGGGGCGGTACCAACAACGGACCGACCTGGGAAACGGACTCGCCATTTGCCGCTTCGCCCGGTGCCCTGCAGTTCTCTTCGGCGACGTTCAACGTCACCGAAGGCACTGCAAACGCGCCGGTGTCGGTGACGCGTTCCGGCGGTTCGATGGGCGCGGCTTCGGTGTCGGTAACGATTACGCCTGGCACCGCAACGCAAGGCGCGGACTACAACGTCCCTGCGAGCACGACTTTGAACTGGGGCGACAATGTGCAGGGCGCGCAGTCGTTGCCCGTGCCGATCATCGACG
>Ga0184627_10000427_pt1 | contig 16575 bp, 13 predicted proteins | sample PLM3_127_b1_FD_133150 | JGI IMG/M metagenome (GOLD analysis project Ga0184627, IMG submission 133150) | Groundwater sediment microbial communities from an aquifer in East River, Colorado, USA - PLM3_127_b1 | ecosystem: Environmental > Terrestrial > Soil > Riparian zone | place: USA: East River...
AACGGCGTGCTGGAGGGCGGGGCGGACCCGCGCAGCGACGGCGGCGTTGCTGCCTACTAGCCGTTAAATCCGGACGCTGCGCGCCGGTTTAACTCCGCGTGTTCGAACGGACGAGGCGCCGCCGTTCAACACGCGGGTGACGCCGCGTGTCACCCGGGCATTGCAGCCTATTTCGATATTTATGCGACCCGAGACAGGATAGGCTGCGTGTCGGCGAGCAACTTGTTGATTTGCAACCTGCCGCGATCGACAGTGCCATAATAGACGGCATTTCGGAAGTTCACTATACGTTAACTGGCACGAATTCAATGACCGTCATGCGCGGTAGGTTCGTTCTAGGACTGGCCAAAGTGCTGGGCGGATTGGCGATTGTCTTTGGCATCTTCATCGCGTTTGGCTACGGGCTGTCGTTCGCCGATGGAAGATCCCCGCACGATCTGGGTGCGGCATTGCTCACGGTCGCAATATTGTTAGTCGTTGGCATACCTCTTTATGCGTTTGGTTCAGGTAATGCGCAGAAGCTTCTGCGTTCGAGCGTTGCAGCGCGGCGTGCGTACGGGTACGTCGCGAGTTTCTGGCTCGTTTTTGTCGTGCTGCCCGCAGTGGCAACTTTGTTCGCCGCACAATCACCCGGTATCGCTTTCGTTGTGTTCGCCATCCTCGCGCTTGCACTTACGGAACGACGAACCAGTTTGAGCCGGCCTCTGTGGAGGCTATGGGGACGCCTATGGAAAATCGAACAGTGACGTGCCAGTTAACAGCGCTTTGCAACCGACGCGCTAAAGCGCGCGGCTGAAGGCGAACGTTAAAGGTCTATTCGGTTTCCCGTCTTGGCCCTTGTTGTCCCGATGACGCCTACCATTCCCGAATTAGGGATGTCTTCGCGTCCTTAAGGTTTTGATTGTAATTATTGGTTCCTTCTCGGCCTTTGCGTCCGTCGCGGTAAAGCTTTTCTTTTCCTCCGCGGATTCGCGTCCTAGGCGGCGAAGCTTTGCGCGTAGCTAGAGCGCTTCGGCGACCGCCTTACCCAGATCGGCGGTGCCGGCCTTGCCGCCGAGATCCGGCGTTTTAGGGCCTTCCTGCAGGACTTTCTCGATCGCCTTCAACACCGCTGCGCCCGCCTCCGGGCAGCCGAGGTGGTCGAGCATCATCGCGCCGGCCCAGATCTGGCCGATGGGGTTGGCGATCTTCTTGCCGTAGATGTCGGGCGCCGAGCCGTGCACCGGCTCGAACAGCGACGGAAACTTCCTTTCGGGGTTCAGGTTGGCCGAGGGCGCGATGCCGATGGTGCCGGTCGCCGCGGGCCCGAGATCGGAGAGGATGTCGCCGAACAGGTTGGAGCCGACCACCACGTCGAAGCGGTCGGGATTCATGATGAAGTGCGCGCACAGGATGTCGATGTGGTACCAGTCGGTCCTCACCTGCGGATAGTGCGCGGCCATTTCCTTCACGCGCTCGTCCCAGTACGGCATCGAGATCGAGATGCCGTTTGACTTGGTGGCCGAGGTGAGGTGCTTCTTCGGGCGCGTCATGGCGAGTTCGTACGCGTACTTCAGGATGCGGTCCACGCCCTGGCGCGAGAACACCGCCTGCTGCGTCACGAACTCGCGCTCGGTGCCCGCGTACATGCGGCCGCCGACGGCCGAATACTCGCCCTCGCTGTTCTCGCGAACCACCCAGAAATCGATGTCGCCGACCTTGCGGTTGGCGAGCGGGCACTTCATGCCCGGCATCAGCCGCACGGGACGCAGGTTCACGTACTGATCGTAGCCGCGGCGGAACGGTATCAGCAGCCCCCACAGCGAGATGTGATCGGGCACCATCGCCGGCCAGCCGGCCGCGCCGAAGAAGATCGCGTCGTGCCGGTTGAGCCGGTCGAGCGCGTCCTCGGGCATCATGCGGCCGTGCTTGGCGTAGTAGTCGCAACTCCAGTCGAACTCGTCGAACTGCCACTGGATGCCAAACTTGCGGCCGGCCGCTTCCAGCACGCGCAGGCCTTCGGGCATGACTTCCTTGCCGATGCCGTCGCCGGGGATGACGGCGATGCGAAACTGTTTCATCTTTAACTCCGTGAATCGTGATTCGACTTTACCGGCTGGAACCTGAAAAAACAAAGGGCAGCCGGGGCTGCCCTTTATACCGCGCGGCGAATGCGATCAGGCGGTGGACTTCGCCGCGGCGGGCTTCCGCGCGTACTTCTGGCGGAACTTTTCGACGCGGCCGGCGGTGTCCACGAGCTTCTGCTTGCCGGTGTAGAAGGGATGGCACGCCGAGCACACTTCGACCTGCAGGTCGCGGCTCATGGTCGAGCGCGTGTCCCACGTATTGCCGCAGCTGCAGGTGACCGTGATGGTGCTGTATACGGGGTGGATCTTCGGTTTCATGTGGCCTCCGGTCAATCGGTGCGCAATCAACTCACCGCACTGTACTTTTCCCCTCTCCGCTTGGGAGAGGGGGAAGGGGTGAGGGTAGCGCAGCGCCCATGGGCCCCGACAGAAAGGCGCGAATTATCCACAATTTAGCTGCGCCTGGCAAGCGACGTGCAAAAGCCGGGAGATCGGGAGATCGGGAGATCGTGAAGTCGTGAGATGGAATCTAAGGCGGGCTTTCGCCCTCCCGCCCTCGCGCTCTCACGCCCTCCCGTTCCTCAGCGCAACAACGGTCGTTGATCCGGCGCCCAGTTCTCCAGCAGCGCGCAGCAGCGCAGGATGTCCCGCTTGCCGGTTTCGGGCGTCACCAGCGTGAAGCGCGAAGTTCCGCCCGTCGACTGGAGAGACACGAAATAGATTTCTCCAAAGCGGGTATCGATCTTCAGGCTGCCCTGATCGTAGGCGTAGCCCTGCAACAGGTGCTCGCCCGCCCGCACGTCGAACCGGAAGTAGGTCGCTGGCAGGGTTGCGCCGATCAGGCGGCCACCCACGTACAGCACGGTACCGTCCGTGGCCGGCTCCATGGCCGCATAGTCGTCCCGGTAGACGTAGATCGTGGCTGCGTCGGGACGGGCGATGAAATGCTTGGCTTCGGCGTCACGCTCGGCTGTGGCCTGCGGAACCGAGGTGCAGCCAGCCAGCCACGTTGCCGCGGCCAGCGTGAACAAGCGCCGCCGCCACGCCTGCATGCCATCCCAATGGCTCACCCGCCGCCGGCGCGCGGAAGCACGCTCGCGCGCCGCAACTGCCGGAAGGACAGATGCGTCCCTCATTGCCGGCTAAAGCAACACCGCCTGCCTGACCAGGGCGCGACCGGCCTGGTCGTCCATCAGTTCCAGCGCGCTGCTTACCACGCCGAAACGCATATTCCCGTCGACTCGGTAGTACACGAAGTAGATCTTCCCGGCCTGGGCCTGAATTGTGATCGACGCAGTGGACACCCCGATCGACGCAATCGAATGTGAACCCGGTTCCACGACCCAGCGGTGATAATTGCCCTGAAACAGGGTGATCTGTGTGCCTTGGCCCAGCGAGAGCGGGGCGCCGATCCCCACACTCATGGGGTCCCGTACCACGTAGATCGCTGCTTTACCCGGAATGCTTTCGAATTTCTTGGCCTCAATATCCTGTGGGCTCGGCGGCAACTGCGCGCAGCCGGCGAGCACGGCTGCCACGATCAAATATCGCCACAACATAATGCCTCCTGTTTAGATTGATGCTGCATGGTCAGTATATTCTTCGCCTGTCGCGCGCGGGTCTCCCGAGCGTAAACAATTGTTACGGGGAACGTATTCCACCCGCGGCGCCGAAGGGGAGAGCAGGTGCCCGGCTGGATTTGCCGGGTGTGACCCGGATTCTTGCCACCAGCCGTTCGGAGGCTGCGGGGCCAGGACTTTTTCGTTCCAGAGTGTCTGCCCGGCGTGTTGCGACTAAATTGTGCTAACCACCTCTCATCGAGTCGAAGGAGTAGCACACCGGAGGGCGGAGCAGGGGCGCCACGCTGTTGTGGGGATGCGACCCCGGAGGTGGGCAGGCGGACGACACGATGTCAGTAGATGCTTGCCTAATGTTTGTCAGAGGCCGCGGCTTCGGAGGGCGGAGCAGGGATCGGCGGAACGTGGAGCAGGGGCCCGCTTGCGGGATGCGACCGTGTAGCCGATCATTGGCGCGTCGCATAACGCCGATCCATGCGCGTCTCGGGGGTCAGATCCCAAAGGGGCCCTCTTCCGCCCCTCGACGCGCCCATGTTTTGTATGGGGATGTGACCCCGGAGATGGCCACCGATTTCGGGCCAAGAAAGCTGATGCTTGGACGTCTGATCTGGCTTCCGAGAAAGACTAGCCGCGCCGCATGGAGTCAAAGAAATCGGCATTGTTCTTCGTCGCCCGCACCTTGTCGAGCAGGAACTCGGTCGCTTCCAATTCGTCCATCGGGTAGAGTAGCTTCCTCAGCACCCAGATCTTCTGCAGCACCTCCTTTGCGATCAGCAGTTCCTCGCGGCGGGTGCCGGACTTGTTGACGTTGATCGCCGGGAAGATGCGCTTCTCGTACATCCGGCGGTCGAGGTGGATTTCCATGTTACCGGTGCCCTTGAATTCCTCGTAGATCACGTCGTCCATGCGGCTGCCGGTGTCGATCAGCGCGGTGGCGAGGATGGTAAGCGAGCCGCCTTCCTCGACGTTGCGCGCGGCGCCGAAAAAGCGCTTCGGGCGCTGCAGGGCGTTGGCATCCACGCCGCCGGTCAGCACCTTGCCGGAGGCGGGCACCACGGTGTTGTAGGCGCGGGCGAGCCGGGTGATCGAGTCGAGCAGGATTACCACGTCCTTCTTGTGCTCGATCAGGCGCTTCGCTTTCTCGATCACCATTTCCGCGACCTGCACGTGGCGCGAAGCCGGCTCGTCGAAGGTGGACGACACGACCTCGCCCTTCACCGAGCGCTGCATCTCGGTCACTTCCTCGGGACGCTCGTCGATCAGCAGCACGATCAGCACGACGGCGGGGTGGTTGGCGGTGATGGCGTGCGCGATGTGCTGCATCAGCACGGTCTTGCCGGCCTTGGGCGGCGACACGATCAGGCCGCGCTGGCCCTTGCCGATGGGGGCGATGATGTCGATGATGCGCCCGGTGATGTTCTCCTCGGCCTTGATATCGCGCTCGAGCTTCAGGTGCTCGGTCGGGTGATAGGGCGTGAGGTTCTCGAACAGGATCTTGTGCTTGGAATTTTCCGGCGACTCATCGTTGACCTTGTCCACCTTCACCAGCGCGAAGTAGCGCTCGCCGTCCTTGGGCGTGCGGATCTCGCCGTCGATCGAGTCGCCGGTGTGCAGGTTGAAGCGGCGGATCTGCGATGGGCTGACGTAAATGTCGTCAGTGCCCGCAAGGTAGGATGTGTCGGGCGAGCGCAGGAAGCCGAAACCGTCGGGCAGCACTTCGAGCGTGCCGCCGCCGTAGATGCTTTCCCCCTTTCTTGCCTGGTTCTTGAGGAGCGCAAAGATCAGTTCCTGCTTGCGCAAGCGGTTGGCGCCGTCGACCTCGTTCTTGACGGCCATTTCCAGCAGCTCGCCGACGTGGAGGTTTTTGAGATCGGATAAATGCATAAACTGCGACCCTTCGTGGGTTGAGGCGGGGAAAGCAGAGGGTGGAACGACGTCGGCGTCCGGACCGACCGTTGTCCGATCGGGGACCGGGCGCGTTTCGCCCGAAAGCTTGCGGGGAAAGTCGGGGACCTTAGATGTGGCTGTCAATAAAAGCGGTCAGTTGTGATTTGGACAGAGCGCCGACCTTGGTCGCTTCCACGGCGCCGTTCTTGAACAGCATGAGGGTGGGGATGCCGCGGATGCCGTACTTGGGCGGCGTGGCCTGGTTCTCGTCGATGTTGAGCTTCGCGACCTTGAGGCGGCCGGAGTATTCCTTCGCCACCTCGTCGAGGATGGGCGCGATCATCTTGCACGGGCCGCACCACTCGGCCCAGTAATCGACCAGCACCGGGGTCTGCGACTGCAGCACCTCCGGATCGAACGTATCGTCGGTCACGTAATGGATGTGTTGACTCATGAAGCAATTACCTACGGGAATCAATCGGAAAGCGCCACGGAAGGTGTGGCAGTTGAGACCTACCCCATTATGCTAGCGAAATTTCCCTGCTTTGCATAGGGCCATCATCCGGCCCGCGCCATCGGCAATACCGGGCATGTCTGCTAAAATATGGACTCCGCCCGCGCTTTTCAAGCTGGACCGAATTCCCGAGGGAATACTATGACTTACGTTGTTACCGAGACCTGCATTAAATGCAAGTACACCGATTGCGTTGATGTGTGTCCGGTCGATTGTTTCCGCGAAGGCCCCAACATGCTCGTCATCGATCCCGATGAGTGCATCGACTGCACCCTGTGCGTCGCGGAGTGCCCGGTGGACGCGATCTTTGCCGAGGACGATGTCCCCGACAACCAGAAGCAGTGGACCAAGGTCAACGCCGAGCTGTCGAAGGTGTGGAAGACCATCATCGAGAAGAAACCGGCCCCGCCGGACGCGGATGAATGGGCCAAAATCAAAGAGAAAGAGCATCTCCTGGAAAAGTGATTCCAGGAGTAGTCAATCCGCACCCGGCCGTCACTACCTGTCAGCAGCAGCCAGCATCTGCGCGCGCGTTCGTTGCTGATGGCTGAACGTTGACCGCATAGCGCCTTACCATGCAGCACGATCTCGCGCAGCGGGTCGAAGCCGGATGCGCGGTCGTGACCCCGAACCGCAGGCTCGCGGCGCAGTTCAAGCACGAATACGATGCGCGGCAGGTCCTGGCCGGCAAGACGGCGTGGCCGACCGCGGACATCCTGTCCTTTGCGGCGTTCGTCGAGCGCGCTTACGGCGACGCGCTCTATTCCGGTCACGCCGCCGGGCTCCCGATACTACTGGCCCCGGCCCAGGAACAGGTGCTGTGGGAAAGCATCATCCGCGACTCGGATGCCGGCGGGAATTTGCTCGCCATCCCGGAGGCGGCCGCGCTCGCGCGCGAAGCGTGGCAACTCGCTCATGCCTGGGGTCTCCTGCCACGTTTCGGAAAATATTCCCTGAATGAAGACGGCAAGGCGTTCCAGCAATGGGCGCAGCGCTACGAGGCCATCACCCGGCGCGATCGGCAAACGGACAGCGCGCGCCTTGCCGATGTGACCGCGGCGCTGCTGGCGCGGCCGGAAATCCGGAAGCCGAGATCGCTGATCCATTACGGTTTCGACCTGGTGATGCCGCAGCAGGCCGGGATGTTCCAGGCGCTGGCGGCCGTCGGGTGCGAAGTGGCTGCCGCCGGCCCGGCACCGCGTGACGGCGAACGCCGGCGCGTGGCCTGCGCGGACAGCACTGAAGAGATACGCCGCGCAGCAGCCTGGGCGCGGGCCCGTCTCGAGGCCAACGGCGCGGCGCGCATCGGCATCGTCGCGCCCGAGCTGGCCAAGCATCGCAAGACGATCCAGAGGATCTTCAGCGCGGTCATGGAACCGGATTACGCGCTGCCGGGCACCCGGCACCCGGGGTTCCCGTTCAATATTTCCCTCGGCGAGGCGCTGTCCTCGTATCCGCTCGTCAACGCTGCGTTCCTCGCGCTCGAGCTGGCGGGACGCGAGATCGACTTCGAGCGCGCCAGCCGCTTGATCCGCTCCCCGTTCCTGGCCGGCGCCGAGACCGAGCTGACACGGCGCGCGCGGCTTGACGCAGGGTTGCGAAAGCGCGCCGAACCGGTCATCACGCTGGACCGCCTGCTCGCGCTGATCGCGCGTGAAGAAGCTGGCTGCCCGCTACTCACGCAGCGCCTGTCGGCACTCGCCGAATTCCGCAAGGCGCGTCTGTTCGGCGGGCAGCCGTCCTCCGCGTGGGCGAGGGCGATCTCCGAAGCGCTCACCGTCATCGGCTTTCCCGGCGAGCGCGGCCTCGACTCGGTCGAGTTCCAGACGCTGGCGAAATGGCACGAGGTCGTCGCCGATTTCGCCGCGCTCGACCGTGTCGTGCCTCGCGCCGGCTACGGCGACGCGGTGTCGCGCCTGCGGCGATTGGCGGCGGGCTCGCTGTTCCAGCCGGAGACGCCCGACGTGCCGATCCAGGTCCTCGGCGAGCTTGAAGCCACCGGCATGCAATTCGATCATCTGTGGGTGATGGGCTTGTCGGACGATACCTGGCCGCGCGGCCAGCGCCCGAACCCGTTCCTGCCGGTCGAATTGCAGCGCGCGGCCGGGACACCGCAGGGGTCAGCCGCCGGCATGCTCGAGCTAGCGCGCCGGCTGACCGGGGAATGGCTGTGCTGCGCCGGCGAGGTGGTGCTGAGCTACCCGCGGCACGAGGACGACCGCGAGTTGAAGGCGAGCCCGCTCATCAGCGCCGTGCCCGAGCAGGAGCTTGCACTACCCGACTACGCCAGCTATCGCGACGTGGTTCATCGTTTGCGCAAGCTCGAAAGCGGCGACGACAGCAGGGCGCCGCCGCTGGCGGCGGGCGCCGTGGTGGACGGCGGCACGGCGGTTATCAAGGACCATGCTGCGTGCCCGTTTCGCGCGTTTGCGCTGCACCGGCTGGGCGCCGGGGGATTGAAGGAACCGCACGCCGGACTCGATGCCCTGGAGCGCGGCACGCTGGTGCACCGCGTGCTGGCGCAGGTCTGGGCCCATCTCAAGACGAAGAGCGCGCTGGACGGGACCGGAGAGGCCGAGCTCGGCGCGCTGCTCGAGCGGGCGGCGGAAGCGGCAGTCGCGCGCATCAGGCGCGAGCGGCCGACGGTGCTGTCGGGCCGCTTCGCTGAAATCGAGAAACGGCGCCTGGTGCGGCTTGCGCGCCCGTGGCTCGAGCTGGAGCAAAAGCGTGGCAGCTTCACGGTCCTCGCCACCGAGGACAAGCGCCGCATGGACATCGGCGGCCTTGCCCTGAATGGACGCCTCGACCGCGTGGATGAGACCAGCGACGGGCGCCGTGTCGTTATCGACTACAAGACCGGTAACGCATCGCCCGGCGCCATGCTCGGGGACCGGCCGGAAGAGCCGCAACTGCCGCTCTACCTCGTCAGCACCGAGCCGGATGCGGCGGCGGTGGCTTTCGCGCAAGTGAAAGCTGGCGATTTGCGCTTCGTCGCACTCGCGCGCGATGACGACCTGCTGCCCGATACCAGGGCGTTCTCCGCGTCGCGTTACCGGGATCGTCATGGTTCCTGGCAGGAGGTCGTCGCTGCGTGGCGCGCCGACCTGGCGCGTATAGCGGCGGGTTTTGCGGAAGGCGACGCGAAGGTAGCGCCAAGGAATTACCCGCAAACCTGCCGCTATTGCGACGTGAAGCCGTTCTGCCGCATCTACGAGCGGCTCGAGAACACGCTCGATGAGGACGCCGAATGAACGCCGCCGGCATACCCGACCTTGCCGCGCGCCGCCGCGCGCTCGACCCGGCCCGCTCGTTCATCGTGCAGGCGCCGGCGGGCTCCGGCAAGACCGAGCTGCTGATCCAGCGCTACCTGTTGCTGCTGGCGGCGGTGGAGTATCCCGAGGAAATCGTCGCGATCACCTTCACCCGCAAGGCTGCCGGCGAGATGCGCGAGCGGGTGCTGCGGGCGCTCGTCGAGGCGCGGGCAGGGAAGGCCCCGGAGAGCGAACACGAGCGATCGACGCTCGCGCTCGCCGCGGCGGCTCTGGCGCGCGACACGGAGCGCGCCTGGAACGTCACCGACAACCCGGCCCGGGTGCGCATACAGACCATAGACTCCCTGTGCGTGGCGCTGACGCGCCAGATGCCGATGCTGTCCCGTTTCGGCTCGCAGCCGGAAAGCATCGAGGACGCGTCCGAGCTCTATCTCGAGGCGGCGCGCGCGACCGTCGAGCTGGTCGAAAGCGACGGCGCGGTGGCGCAGGACGTCGAGCGGCTGCTCACCCATCTCGACAACGACGTCGAGCGCATCGAGACGCTGCTCGCCGATATGCTCGCGCGCCGCGATCACTGGCTGCGCCACGTGCACGGCCGGGAGCGCGAGGAGCTGCAGGCGGCGCTGCAGAACGCGCGACGCAACGCGCTCGGGCGGGTGCGGGCGCTGCTTCCCGCGGCCGCGCAGGCGGAGCTGCGGGCGGTCGCTGGGTTCGCCCTCGGCAATCTCGCGGGCCATGGATTTTCGGACACCCCTGAAGACTGGAGCCGGTTTGCCCGCGCGTTGCTCACCGGCGACGGCGACTGGCGGCAGCGACTTACGAAGGGCGAAGGATTCCCCGCGGGCAAGGCGGCGCTGCCCTGGAAGGAACGCGCGCTGGCACTGTTCGAAGCGCTCAAGCCGCAGGTGGCTTTTCGCGCTGCGCTGGCTGATATGCGCGAACTGCCGCCCGAACAGTACAGCGAAGAGCAATGGGAAGTGCTGGGCGCCATCCTGCGGCTGTTGCCGCGCGCGGTCGGCCAGCTGAAGCTCGCGTTCCAGGCGCGCGGCCAGGTCGATTTCACCGAGGTCGCGCAGGGCGCGCTGCTGGCGCTGGGCGGTGAGGGGGCGCCGAGCGATCTCGCGCTTGCGCTGGATTACCGCATACGCCACCTGCTGGTCGACGAGTTCCAGGACACCTCGATCAGCCAGTACGAGCTCGTCGCGAAGCTGACCGCGGGCTGGGAGCCGGGCGACGGGCGCAGCGTGTTTGCGGTCGGCGACCCGATGCAGTCGATATACCGCTTTCGCGAAGCGGAGGTCGGGTTGTTCCTGCGCGCGCGCGCCGCGGGCCTGGCGGGGATCGCGCTCGAGCCGATCAGCCTGTCGGCGAATTTTCGCTCGCAGGCCGGCATCGTCGAGTGGGTCAACGCGACCTTCTCCCGGGTCATGCCGGAGCGGGAGGACGTTGCCAGCGGCGCGGTGCCGTACACGGCGTCGGTGGCGACGCGCGCTGCGCTCCCCGGCGCGGCGGTGAGCGCGCACCCGTTCTTCAACGACGACCGCCTTGCCGAGGCGGCCAGGGTGGTCGAGATCGTCGCGCAGGCGCGGCGCGAGAACGCGGAGGCGAGGATCGCGATCCTGGTGCGCACCCGCGGCCACCTGCACGAGATCGTGCCGCAGTTGCGGGACGCCGGCCAGCGCTTCCGCGCGATCGAGATCGAGGAGCTGGGCCACCGGCCGGTGGTGCAGGACCTGCTGGCGCTGACGCGCGCGCTCTCGCACCCGGCGGACGGATTAGCCTGGCTGGCGCTGCTGCGCGCGCCATGCTGCGGGCTGAAGCTCGCCGATCTCCACGCGCTTGCCGGCGACGCGGCGGGGCGCACGCTGTGGGAACTGATGAACGACGACACGCGCGTCGCGGCGTTGTCCGGCGACGGCCGCGCGCGGCTGGAAAGGGTGCGAGCGGTATTGCAGGCGTGTCTCGATCAGCGCTGCCGCGGCTCGCTGCGCGAGCGCACCGCCGGGGCGTGGTTCGCGCTCTCCGGTCCCGCCTGCGTCGAGAACACGACCGATCTCGAGGACGCCGAGATCTACTTCGACTTCCTGGAGTCGTGCGAGGAGGCGGGCGAAGTCGCCGACCCGGCCGCGTTCGAGGAAGGGCTCGCGGATTTGTATGCGTTACCAGACCTGCAGGCCGACGAACGGCTCGAGATCATGACCATCCACAAGGCGAAGGGGCTGGAGTTCGACACGGTGATCGTGCCCGGCCTCGGCCGCCGGTCCCGCGGCGATGACAGCAAGCTGTTCCTGTGGCTGGAGCAGCCGGGCGCGGGCGGCGACGGGCCGGCCGACCTGCTGCTCGCGCCGATCCGGGAAACCGGGGCGAAGGACGACCCCATTTACGATTGGCTGCGAAAGCTGGAAGCCGAGAAGGAGCGCTTCGAGAATGGCCGGCTGTTGTACGTCGCCGCCACCCGCGCGCGCCAACGCCTGCACCTGCTCGGCGATGTGCGCTGGGCCACGGACGATGATGGCGTGCCCGCCCTGAAGCCGCCGGGAGAGAAAACGCTGCTGGGCCAGCTCTGGCACGTCATCGAGCCGGCCTATGCCGCGGCGGCGGCGTCGTTCGTGCCCCCGGCGCAAGCGCCCGTGTCCGAGGAAGAGCTGGACCAGTCCCTGCGCCGTATTGCTACCGGCTGGCAATTGCCGCCGGCGCCGCCTCGCGTCGGGTGGACGCCGCCCGTGGACCCGGCGCGCGCGCGCGACGCCATCGAATTCTCGTGGGCCGGCGAGACCGCGCGGCACATCGGCACCGTCGTGCATCGCTGGCTGCAACGGATTGCCGACGATGGCCTCAAGGGCTGGGACCCGGCCCGGGCCCATGCGTTGCGGGGCGTCTTCAGGGACGAGCTCATCGCGTCCGGCCTGCCGGCCGATGCGCTGGAAGCCGCGAGCGGGCGCGTGGCGGCGACGATTGCGCAAACACTGGCCGACGAGCGCGGCCGCTGGCTGCTCGGGCCCCGTGCCGGAGCCCAGTCGGAACTGCGGCTCACCGGCGCCAGCGCAGGCGGCGTGGTGAACATCGTCATGGACCGGACCTTCGTCGACGAGCAGGGGGTACGCTGGATCGTGGACTACAAAACCGGCACGCACGAAGGCGCGGACGTCGAGGGTTACCTCGACCGCGAACTGGAACGCTATCGGGCGCAACTCGAACGCTACGCCGCCCTTCTGCGCGGCATCGACCCCCGCCCGATCCGTCTCGGCCTTTATTTCCCGTTACTTAATGGTTGGAGGGAGTGGGCGCCGGAATAAGTCGAAAGTCGAAAGTCGAAAGGCGAATGTAACCCTGCGCGATGGCTTTTACTTCCTCCTTCCGACTTTCGCCTTCCGCCTTCAGGAGACTTATCACTCGTCACTCGTCACTGGATGTTAGTGCCGGTGGGATCGAAATAAGCCGAAGTCGCCGTTCGCGTCGCGCGCCAGGGCAACTCGAACGTTTTCTCGTGGTTCGGCGGCAGCGACACGCTCGCCGTGCCCATGATGACGTCGCCGCGGACTTTGCCGCGGAACGTGTGACGGACAAAGCCGATATCCTCGAGCGTCATCATCAGCGTGAACGAGATGTCCTCGCCGCGCAGCTTCACGTCCTGCAGCAGCTCCCGGCGGTTGCCCGCCCGCACCACGCCTTCGACCACCTGGAAGCGCTGCTCCTTGATCGCGGCATAGGCGACCCGGCGCCCGCCGAGCGACAGTTCCCAGCTCCAGTTGCCTGCGACGCGCGCTGGCACGATCCACAGGGCGACCCGCTGCGGCTCGAGGTCCTCCTCGTCGGGCCGCCAGCTGCCGAGGTCCCACATGTTGGTCACGATGCGCGTGCCGGGCCGCGCCTGCGCCAGGATCAACGGCCGCAGCAGGAGCTGCATTTCCGGCCACAGCCACATGGCGATGACGGTGGCCTCGCGCAGATCGGCGTCGAACGCGTTGCGATGGAAGAACTGCACGCGATTGGCGACCCCGCGCGCGCGGGCGGCGGCGTTGGACTCGGTGACGAGCTTCTCGTCGATGTCCACGCCCCAGCCGCGCAGCTTGCGGTTCATGCGCGCCGCGGTCAGCACGATGCGCCCATCGCCCGAGCCGAGATCCACCACGACGTCGTCGTCGCGCAGCTGCGCGAGCTTCAACATGCGCTCGACGTTGTCCTGGTCGCTCGGCACGTAGGGCGAGAACCGCTCCTGCGCCGGCGCGGCGGCGGGGAGGAGGGCAAGGGTCAGCAGCAGGGCGGGGAGGTTTTTCTGCATAGCGGTGGTCATGAATCAGTGAATAGTGTCGGGGGTCCCGAAGAATGAAGGATGAAGGATGAGGGATGACCCCCGGCGTTCGCCGGAGTTTGCCCAACACTGATGGCTGGTTTCAGGTCATCCCTCATCCCTCATCCCTCATCCCTCATCACGCATTTCAAATTCCCATGTAGAGCTTGTGCACCAACTCGTTATTGGCGAGCGCGTCGCGCGAGCCGCCCTCGTACTCGATCCGGCCGTGCACGATGACATAACCGCGGTCGGCGATACGGATCGCCTGGTTGAAATTCTGCTCCGCCATCAGCACCGTGAGACGGTAGCGCTCCTTGAGCTCGCGGATTTTGTCTATGGTATGGATGACCAGGATCGGCGCGAGGCCCACTGAAGGCTCGTCGATCAACAGGATGCGCGGCGCCGTCATGAGCGCGCGGGCGAGCGTCAGCATCTGCTGCTCGCCGCCGCTCATGCTGCCGGCGAGCTGCCTGCGGCGCTGCGCGAGGACGGGGAAGGTCTCGAAGCAGAATTCCAGATTGCGGGCGATGGCGGAGCGCGCGGTTCGCCGATAGGCGCCGAGCAGCAGGTTTTCCTCAGCGCTCAGCTTGGGAAACAGCCGCCGTCCCTCGGGCACGAGCGCGATGCCGAGGTCCACGATTTCCTCCGGCGCACGCCCGACCAGGTCGTGCTCGACGCCGTCGATCACCGCAACGATGCGGCCGGCGCTCGGGGGCACGATACCCATGATGCATTTCATGAGCGTACTCTTGCCGTTGCCGTTGGTGCCGAGCAATGCCACCGTCTCGCCGTCGTTTACCGCGAGCGAGATGCGGTCGAGCACTTGCACTGCACCGTATCCGGCGCAGAGGTTTTCGACGCGGATGCTTGAACTCATTCCGGAAACAGGGTGAACGGTAAACGGTGAACGGTAAACGGAAACTTCCAAACTCCAGAATTGGTTGGATTACTATTCACTGTTCACTGTTCACCAAGGTAGGCCTTTATCACCTCGGTATTCGCAACCACCGACTGCGGATCGCCATCGGCGATCTTGCGGCCGGTGACGAGCACGGCGACGCGGTCGGAGAATTTCATCACCGCCCGCATGACGTGCTCGATCATGATGACCGCCACGCCCTGCTGCTTGAGCCGGGAGAGGAGGGCGAGGATGTCGTCCACCTCCGAGGCTGAGAGCCCCGCCATGGCTTCATCGGAGATCAGCAGCTTCGGCTTCGCCGCCATGGCGCGCGCGAGCTCGAGCTTGCGCATGTCCACCTGCGTGAGCCCGCTGGAGCGCGCATGCGCCTTGTCGGCAAGGCCCACTTGCCGCAGGATGCGCATTGCTTCGTCGGCGACGCGGTCCGTAGCGAGTTTCTCATGCTGCCGCGCCGCATAGAGCAACGGGATGCGCAGGTTATCGAGCACCGACATGCTGACGAACGGCTTGGGGATCTGAAAGCTGCGCGCGACCCCGAGGCGGGTGCGGCGGTGCGTGGGCTGCGCGCCGATGTCGCGCCCCTCGAAGCGGATCACGCCTTCCTCGTTGCGCAGCGCGCCGCAGATGCAGTTCACCAGCGTGCTCTTGCCCGACCCGTTGGGACCGATCAGCCCGAGCCGTTCGCCCGGCCGCACCACGAGGTCCACGCCATCGAGCGCCGTGAAGCCCCCGAATCGCTTCGTCACACCCCGAACCTCAAGCAGCATTTCGCTCATGGATAACCCCAAAATCCTTAACCACAAAGGACACTAAGGACACAAAGTAAATCAAAATTATTATTGAAAGAACCTTCGTGTCCTTTGTGTCCTTCGTGGTTTAGGAATTTCTTCTCCGCCGCCAGGCCTCGACCCAGCCCATGATGCCGTTCGGCGCGAGCGTCACGAACAGCACCAGCAACACGCCGACGATGAGCAGGTTCCACGCCGAGGAGATCGTCACCTGCACCAGCTGCTGCACCGTGCCGAGGAGCACCGCGCCGATCAGGGGCCCCATCCAGCTCATCATGCCGCCGATCAGCGGCATGGCGATGCTGTTGACCGCGTACGACAGGCTGAACGCCGAGCTGGGCTCGATGTAGGAGAGATAGTAGGGGAAGGTCGTGCCGGCCATGCCCATCAGCGCGCCGCTCACGGTGGCCGAGATGATCTTGAGCTTGAGCGTCGGCACGCCCGCGGATTCGGCGGCGAGTTCGTCATCGCGTATGGCGGCAAGGCCCCGTCCGAAAGTGGAAGTCTCAATGGCGCGGGCGATGACCAGCGCTGCCGCTGCCATCAGCACCTCGATGGCGAACAGCAGGTGAATATAGCGCTTGAGCCCGAAGGGCACTTCGGAGGGCTGCATGACATAGGCGCCGCGCGCGCCCCCGACGAAGTCCCAGTTCACGACGAAGGTGAACAACACCACCGCCAGCGCGAGCGAGGCGATCGCGAAGAACACCCCGCGCAGACGCAGCGTGAGATAGCCGAGCCCCAGCCCGGCGAGCCCGGCGACGGCGGTCCCGGCCGGAATGGTGACGATAAGCGGGGCCTTGAACGCGTAGAAGAGCGCGACAGTCGTGTACGCGCCGATCGCGAAGAACGCCGCCGAGCCGAAGTTCACGTAGCCGGTGTAGCCGCCGAGGATGTTCCACGCCGTGGCGAGGATCACGTACAGCAGCACCGTATAAGCCGCGGAGAAGAAGAACTCATTGGCGATGAGCTGGCTCGCAGCCGCGATCGCCAGCGCGATCGCGAACGCAACGGTGGCGAAGGCGCGGTTGCTCATCGGCCGAACAGCCCGGCGGGCCTGAAGGCGAGCGCGAACAGCAGCAGGCCGAAGGAGACCGCGGGCGCCCACGATGGGCCGAAAAATGTCGAAGTGAACGATTCGGCGAGCCCCAGCACGAACGCGGCGAGCAGCGTGCCCCAGATCGAGCCCATGCCGCCCAGCACGCACACCGCGAACACCAGGCCGATGTACTCGCGCCCGATCGACGGCTCCACCGGC
>Ga0184627_10000429_pt1 | contig 16526 bp, 13 predicted proteins | sample PLM3_127_b1_FD_133150 | JGI IMG/M metagenome (GOLD analysis project Ga0184627, IMG submission 133150) | Groundwater sediment microbial communities from an aquifer in East River, Colorado, USA - PLM3_127_b1 | ecosystem: Environmental > Terrestrial > Soil > Riparian zone | place: USA: East River...
ACGCAAGTGATCAACCATGGAGACTGTGCGGTCAGTAACTCTGCCGATACGAATAGCTGGCCTGTGTGCCCACCCCCATTAAACCCATCCGGTGAGCCTAAAGTGCCTAACCGGCGGGCGGTCTTTGGCCGTTACAGTTGTAATTTTTTCCCCTCACCTCCCAGTCCGCTGCCAGGACCTATTTCGGCTCTCGCGACCGGACTGCGGCTCGTGAAATAGCGGGACACCATGAAGACCTGCACCGCAGCCCCGGGAGCGCCGCGCAGTGCCGGGGCTGATCCCTGGCTCCGCTCCGGGGATACCGCTATGCAAGACGAGGCAGCGTGTGCCCTCGCGCTTCTCCGCCGGCCGCTTTCGGCAGGCGGCGTCCTTGCGCTTGCTCTGACTTTTTCCGTCGTCGCCTTCCTGCGATTCGGGTGGACACCGCGGTTATGGTGTCTTGTCCCGCTGCTCATAGCGCTTGCTCTGATCATTGTTCTTGACCTTCGAACAAAAATCATCCCGGACGTTCTAACGTTACCGGGGCTCGTATATGCACTGGTCGTCGCCGCATTCGTGGAGAGTCCTTCGCTCGGACAGGCGGTGCTCGGCGCGGTCGCGGGCGGCGGGATAGTTTTCCTGCTCGCAGTGATAAGTCGTGGGGCCGTGGGCGGCGGCGATATCAAGCTGATGGCGATGCTCGGCGCAGCGCTCGGCTGGCAGGGGGCGCTGGCGGTACTGGCGTTCTCGCAGCTGGCGGCGGCCCTCGTCGCATTGGGCCTGCTCATCTCAGGCGGGGCAAGAAGGCACGACACCTTGCCGGTGGGAGCGATCATTTCCCTCCTGGGCGCAGTCATGCTCCTCGGCGGACCCTGAGATGGCCGAGCATACCATACGCGGCCAGATGCAAGACAGGGGACGGATTGTTTCCGCTAATTCGGCGTGCGGACCCGGTTATGAATACCGGAGTTGGATTGCTCGCAATCATTGTTGCGCTGTGCGCTCCCATAAACAGATGAACAAGGAACGACCTAGTTTGCGCGCGCTTCTCTTTCGGCAAAGTAAAGTCGACGTCTTCCTTTTGTTAGGCAACGAGGACACAACGGAGAGGGACCAGAAAAGAATTTTCTCCACCGCCGCTTCACCATATCGGACCGAACCAAACGACAGAAATAACCAATTCGACGCAAGAAACTTTTAAAAAGGGTTGAAGTTTAGGGGAAGCACTGAGGGACTTATGAGAAAAGGTTATGACTCCCTTCTGGGGATTGTGCAAAAGACTTTACAACCTAACAAACCCAATCCCGTGACCATCGTTAGCGCAAACGGAAAGGCTGAGTCGCGTTTAAACAATAAATTGGAAGGGCTTGAGAAGATGGTCGCGGATAGTATCGGTGAATTGAAAACGGAAGTTAACGAGGGGGCGGCGGCGGCGAGTGAGACTCAGAATGCCAAGCAGGCCATCGAGAATCTCAAGGCGAATATTGCTCTGCTGGATACCAAGCTCAGAGAGTCGGAAGAAACCATCCGCAGGAAAGACACCGCCAGCCAAAAGACAGAGGAAACACTCACCGCCAAGCTCGCTGACCTGGAGGCTAAGCTCAGGGAGACAGAGGAGATCGTGCGCGAGAAGGGCACGACCATTAGAACGCTGGAACAAAACAGTGCTGCTAGAATCCAAGACTTGGAAAGTCAGGTGAAAACCAAAGATAATCTTCTGGTTGGCCGAGCAACGGAGGTCAGCGACCTCAAGACCCAGTTGGAAGCCCTGAAAAATTGGCTAAAGGAGCTGTCTTCTTTTTTTAATCAGTCAGAAATCTTGGCTACAGTGAAGGGGCAAAATAATAGCGCCGTCTCTCGCAAAGGGGAATCGAAGACAGGGCAGGACAAACCGGCCGCTACCCGGTTTACAGGTCCAACAGCCACATCAGAGGTAACCGATGCCGCTGTGGAGGCCGTGCCGCCGATCTTTTTTGACCACATGACCCGTGAACTTAGCGAGATGTTCGGACCCATGGCATCGGTAATCATTCATGACCACGTAGCCTCCCTAGGCGAATCTACTGGAAAATTTCCCAAGGCTCGAGTCCCAGAACTCCTAGAGATCATTAGTCGTGAGATACCGTACGAGAGCGTCAAAATCAGTTTCCGCGAGCGCCTAGTTGGAACTTTTGAAAAATGGGATATTGGAAGTTTTGAAAAATGGGATAAAGGAGCTGTCTTCTTTTTTTAATCAGTCAGAAATCTTGGCTACAGTGAAGGGGCAAAATAATAGCGCCGTCTCTCGCAAAGGGGAATCGAAGACAGGGCAGGAAACACCAACCGCTACCCGGTTTACAGGTCCAACAGCCACATCAGAGGTAACCGATGCCGCTGTGGAGGCCGTGCCGCCGATCTTTTGTAACCACGTGACCCGTGAACTTAGCGAGATGTTCGGGCCCATGGCATCGGTAATCATTCATGATCACGTAGCCTCCGTCGGCGAATCTACTGGAAAATTTCCTAAGGCTCGAGTCCCAGAACTCCTAGCAGGTTGCTGAAAAATACTGTCGGAGTCCTTCGACGGTGCTCAGGACGAACGGAGGGGGTTGGATATCATTGAGGATTTTCCGTTCATGCTGAGGCCCTCGAAGCATTCCGAACCTTTTTTCAGCAACCCGCTAGAGACCATTAGTCGTGAGATACCGTACGAGAGCGTCAAAATCAGTTTCCGCGAGCGCGTTAGCCCGTGTGTTGCCGTGCTTGGGTTGCTTGCTGCCTTGGTGCTCCCCGGAGCTGTTATCCAGAGTGGCCATGCCCCGATACTGCGCCAGACTCCCTTCCTTGCGAAAGCGCTCGATGGTACCAATCTCTCCCGCTAGCTCTCAAGTACCGATCGGTTCATACTCAGGAATGAATCGTAACAGCTTGGCGATCGTGGATCTTTCGGCCACCTCTGCCCTCATGACTTCCAATGCCTTGATCGTCTCGTCAAGTTCCAAGATCCGTCGCGCGTCTTGCTGGATCATCTCACTTACCCATTCAACCCTCGATTCTTAGAGGGAAAGACGGATAACGTTGGCGGATCTCTACCAGCTTTGCGCCGCTCCGACAAAGGAATTTTCCCAACTGCGCCGCCTTTTGATTGACAACGAAGGTCCTCTCTTTATATCCTCGCCGGCAAATCGATGCGCGGCGGTGGAGCCCCACGGGCAAGCCCGTAACACCTTCCAGTCCGCCCGTGGGGCGGAATCCTGAGCAAGAGGCCCCGGCCAAGGCCGGGGCTTGAGTCGAAGGGTCAACGCCGATCGCTTGATCAAAATGCCGGCACCGAACTCGACTAGCAACGACCTTTCAGTCCCGCAGCCCCGCCGCGCGCTCAATTGCACGAGCCTGGTCGCGCTGACTTTTTTCTGCGTCGCCGGCGGCGCCTTCGGCCTCGAAGACGCCGTCGGCTCGGCAGGACCCTTCATCGCCATCGCGACGATTTTGATTTTGCCCTGGCTCTGGAGCTTTCCGACGGCTCTCATGACCGCGGAGCTTTCGGCGGCGATGCCGGAGGACGGCGGTTACGTGATCTGGGTGGAAAAGGCCTTCGGCCGATTCTGGGGCTTTCTCGAAGGCTGGCTCAGCTGGCTGTGCAGTTTTGCCGACAATGCGCTTTATCCGGTGATGTTCGTCGACTATCTCGCCTATCTTCGCGGCGACATGGGGCTCGCCGAGCGCTGGCTTATCGGCGCCGCCGTGACCGCGTCGATGACTTGGCTCAACATTCGCGGCATTCGTCTAGTCGGCGCGACATCGGTGATTTTTACGCTATTCGTCCTGGCGCCCTTTGCCGTCATGGTTATACTGGGCAGCTCGCAAATTCGGGCAATCCCATGGCCGGCAGCGGGGGCGACCGTGGATTGGGCGCTGCTCTTGAGCGTTGTCTTGTGGAATACCTCCGGCTGGGACAACGCCGGCTGCTGCGCTGGCGAAGTAGACAAACCGAATCGAACTTACCCGCGCGCCATGACGCTCTCGGTGCTGCTCGTCACCCTCGCCTATCTTTTACCCATGTGGGTCGGCGTGAGCATCGCTACCGACTGGTCGAACTGGAAGGAAGGTTACTTTCCCAATGTCGCGGCCGAGGCCGGCGGAGCTTGGCTCGGCGTTTGGCTGACGATCGCCGGACTCATAAGCGCCATGGGATTGCTCAACGCTCTGCTCTGCACTTCATCCCGCGTTCCATACGCGATGGCAGAGCGCGGCACTCTGCCGCGAATCTTTGCGACGTTGCACCGGCGCCATGCCACGCCGTGGGTCGCCATCCTGGTCAACAGCATCGGCGTCGCCTGCCTGATTCCGTTTTCCTTTAAGGATCTCATCCAGGTCGATATGTTTCTTTACGCGCTCGCGCTGATTCTTGAATTCGCCGCGCTGGTCTGGCTGCGCGTCCGCCGGCCCGCTATGCCACGCCCCTACCGAGTGCCGCTGGGCATGCCCGGAGTCATTGCGTTGAGCCTTCCGCCCGTGGCGCTCTGCCTGCTGAGCATTTCTTTGGCCGACGCTCTCACCAAGCAGGTGAGTCTCGGCGGCATTGCCGCGGGCCTGGTTGTTTATGTGTTGGCAGCGAAAGAAAAACGAGAACCGATTCCGGCGGCGGATCGACCGGAGCTCTCGATCTGACGACGCGCCAAGCGCCGGCAAGCTCAACCGCTCGTACGACAGGAAATCGGCCTGTAAGGATTCCGCATCTCCTGCGAAATTTATTTTTAGTCTTTGTTTTTCATTGTTTCTTAAAAACGTAAGGTGTATATTCCAGAACAAGAGGTGGTCTGAATCGACGCATTTAAGATTCGACACCGGCAACCTCAACTCGTCCCTCAGCGGATTCTCCCTGACCACCTGACAGTTTTCTTCCGTTTCATCCCGCTCGCGCAAGTTTCACTACGAGGTTCGATGAAAAGAGCCTTGAGAAACGATGGCAGCCTTCACCACCCCCTCATTGAGGTGTTTTGCAATCCTTCGACGGTCTTGTCTGCCGGGCACGTGGCTCCATTTTTCCCGGCGAAAAATCATAGGACGCAGAGTAATTTGACCTTACTGGAAGTCAGCGACCGACCGGGTCGAGAAAGGAAGCGGAAATGACCAATGACCGCCACGGTACCGCAGGCGCCAACGAGCTCATCGCGCGGGGATCGGACACGCCCGACGCCGGCGCAAACCCCGCAACCCTCGCGCGCGAGCTGCGCACTCTCAGAAAGCGCAAGGAGGGACGAGTCAAGAAACCGACCCGCCTCGAGCGTTCGCGAAAACTCCATGATGCAATCGTCGGTCTCGTGCAGGAGCTTCAGAGCGCCGAATTCGCATCCGTCGGCTCACCGCCCGGCCCCATAGCCATGGTAGGCCCCGAGATCGAAGACCCCAAGACCGGAGGAAAGATCGGGCATGCCTGGGAATCGCTCGCCAGCTACATTCAACGGCTGTCGGTGGACGACAACTTCTTTCAGCGCCCGCCGTTCGATCACGTGACCGACCCGATTTACCGACGGCTCATACGGGACTTCATCGACGGCGCGGCGATGCCCGAGAGCAAGATCGCGGCGCTCAGTTGGTCGGGCGGGGTGCGCTCGCTTGAGGCCCCGGATTTGAGGTTTTCAATTATCGACGGGCTCCAGAGGTTGTACTGCTTTCTGATCGCCGCGTTGCTGGTTTGGCGCCGCGAACGGCTCGTGCAAGACGGTCTCATTCCCGAGGACGCCTGGAACTTCTTCGCGCCGTCCGTGAATCGACTCGGTGAGCCGCAGCCGGCCACGGAAAACCTGCTCCAGCGCATCATCCGCTACGAAATCTTTTACGCGATCAGCCTCGCCGGCCTGCTCCATTACATGGTGACTTTCAATTCGAGCCAGCGGCGCATGAGCCTGCGGGTCCAGTTGGAAATCATGAAAAAGCCGCTGATCGAACACTTGAAGAGCGAAGGAATTCCGATCTGGGAGGACCTCGGCCGGATGCCGGGAGAACAGCGGCCCAAGGACAAGTTTCTGGCGTCGGACATCGTGCTCGCGACCCAAGCGTTCATCACGCACAACGCCCAAGTGACGAAGGCGGTGGAGACCGAGCGCTTCCTCGATGAGAATCAGCCTTACCTGGACAATATCGGCGACATCACGGACATCATGAAAACATTGAAGCGCATCAGCGGCGAGGTTCACGCCAAGATCGCCCAGGCTTATGAGGCGAATCCGAATCAACGTTACCTGATGACGAGCGGCGATCCCTTCTTGTTAGGTTTCGTCGCCGCCTGCGGCTACGTGCGCAACCGCGGCAACATGGAAATTCTCGACAAGGCGCTGGACCGGCTGCTGGCGGAATTCGAGCGCGCGGAAACCGATCCGCTCCGCTTCGAGGACTATCAGCGGGCGCTCGACATGATCCATGCTTCCCGGGGCAAAGAGGCGCGGCGCCTCGTCGATGATACCTTCCGCCGCTTCTTCCTGGGCGTCACGACGGATCTCGATTGGCTGGACACCGCCAGTCAGATTACCGGCGGCGTGGCCCACTGACGGGTTCAAGACGGCAGCACCAGGAGAACGAAGAAGTAAACGAGCAATCCCGCCCGCGGCGAGATAGCGTCAGCTGGTAGTCGTTCAGTTTCGCCAAAATTTGTAGGGGCAACCCTTTGTGGTTGCCCGTTCGGAGGGCAGGCAGCCTTCGACTGACTCAGGACAGACTCCGACCTGCCCCTACATCGATGCGGCGTTGAAATCAAACTGAATCACTACCCGCCAGCAACCAGGCTTGACAGCTCTTAAGAGCCCGGCTAGAGCATCGTGGAGTCCCACGGGCAAGGCCGTGGGGCGAAAACCTGAGCGAGAGCCCCCGGCCAAGGTTGGGGCTCGAGTCGAAGGGTCGAGGAACTCGGCCATGCTCACCCGTCTCGTCGTCGCGCGCAGAGAGCCCTTCGCCAACGGTCACGAGTTTCCCGTCACCGGCGCCTATGAAAAGCTGGTCGGGAAAATCTATGGTGAAGTCGATCCGAACAACCGGCGCAATAAGGTCGTCGTCAATCTGAATAAGGCGCCGCGCAACCGCCGCGGGCGTGTCGAGTACTCCAGCGATTTTTGCATCTTGAAGCCGGTGGAGATGGCGCGCGGCAACGGCAAGATTTTCTTCGACGCGCCCAATCGCGGCGGCAAACGCATCGTCGCTTTTCTTAACGATGCGCCCCAGAGCAACGACCCCAGCACGCTCGCAGACGCCGGCAACGGCTTTCTCATGCGCCAAGGGTACACCATCGTTTGGTGCGGCTGGCAGGGCGATTTGATGCCGCTCCCAAACTGGTTGGCGCTGAAGGTGCCGGTCGCGACCAACGGCGGCAAGCCTATCGTGAGCAAAGTCCGCACCGAGATCGTCGTCGACGAAAAGGGCGTCAAGTCCCAGCCGCTCAGCGGCGACGAGCGTGTGAAGAGCTACCCTGCGGCGTTTCGCGACCGGTTTCGTGCATCTCTAACCATTAGGGAAAAGTCGTACGGGCCACGCATTCCGGTGCCATTTCCCCAATGGGACTTCGCCTCTTGTGTGACAAACTCGCGCACTGGCAAAGATACCATCGAGCCGAGCGCGAAAGATCTCCATCTGCGCACCGGCTTTAAACCTGGACATATTTATGAGTTTATTTATTGGGCGAAGAACCCGCTCGTGCTAGGCTTGGGCTTTGCCGTCGTGCGCGATCTGGTTTCTTTTCTGCGCTATCAGCAGAAAGACCGAGCCGGGCGGCCCAATCCACTGGCATCGGAATGGAATCGGACCGCCGTTCGCTATGCCTACGGCTGGGGCCGGTCGCAGAGCGGGCGTTTCCTCCGCGACCTTGTCTATCACGGCTTCAACGAAGACGAGGCGGGGAGAAAAGTATTCGACGCCATCGCGCCCCACGTGGCCGGTGGCGGCAGATTATTTTTGAATTACGAATTCGCCCGCCCTATAACATCGTCACAGCAACATACGAACCAGCTCGATCCTGAACTGTTTCCCCATGCTTATAACGTAATACGCGATACGCAGACCGGCAGGCGCGACGGCATTCTCAAGCGGCCGAAGACCGATCCCTACGTCTTTCACACGCAGACCTCCACGGAGTATTGGCAAAAGCGCGGCTGCCTGGCGCATACGGACGGCAGAGGCAACGATCTGGTCATCCCGGAGAAGGTTCGCATCTATGTAATCGCCAGCGCGCAGCACAACAGTCCCTTCGGTTCTGAGGCGGAAAAAGACGGCACGCAGCAGCTTGTAAATCCTTTGCCCGCGGGCGATATCCTGCGCGCGCTCATGGTCGCGCTCGACCAGTGGGTGACGCAAGGCATTGCGCCGCCGCCGAGCCGGTACCCGATGGTCAAACTCGGGACGTTGGTTCCAGCGAATCGAAACCGCACCGGCTTTCCAAAAGTTCCCGGCGTGCGCTACGCCGGCCTGCACAACCGCCAGTTGTTTCTCGACTACGGACCGAATATTCTGCGCGGAAGCATGGACGTTCATCCACCGCGGCCGATCGGCAACAGCGCGTACACGATACTCGTGTCGAAGGTTGATCATGACGGCAATGACGTCGCGGGAATCCGCCTGCCTGCCGTCGCCGCGCCCCTTGGCACTTACACGGGTTGGAACTTACGGCCGCGCGGTTTGGCCGAAGACGAGTTGGCCGGCCTCCTCGGCTCCTTCGTCCCTTTTGCGAAGACAAAAGCCGAGCGGCGAAAGACCGGCGATCCGCGCTTGTCCCTCGAAGAGCGCTACAAAGATCAGGCCGACTATGTGCGGCAGGTGAGCCGGGCGGCGCGCATCCTCGTCGAAGATCGGTATTTGCTGCCGGAAGACGCCGAGCGTATGATCGCGCAAGCAAGAAAACACCGAATCCCGTGACCGTAACCGGAATTACGAATCGGAGGTTCACATGCTATTGGTCCTATTGCTCTCATTAGTCCTATTCCCTTCTTCTTCCTCCGCCGAGATCACCAAGATCGTCATCGACAAGCGCGAGCCCTTCGCCAATGGCCATGAATTCCCCGGCGCAGGCGCCTACGAAAAAATCATCGGCAAAGCTTTCGGCGCCATCGATCCTAAGCATGGGCTCAACAAAGTCATCGTCAATGTGGATAAGGCTCCGAAGAACCCAGGCGGCCTGGTGGAATACGACGTTGACTTCTACATCATGCGTCCCATGGACGCCGCCAAGGGCAACCGCAAGCTTCTCTACGACGTGACCAACCGCGGCCGCAAGGCCCTGCTGCCACCCATGAACGACGCTCCCGCCGAGCCGCCCCAAGCCGTCAACGATCCCGCAACCGTCGAGGATGTCGGCAACGGTTTCGTCTTCCGTGAAGGATACATGCTGGTGTGGAGCGGCTGGGACCCGGATGCACCGCGCGCCAACGGCGGAATGATCGTCCGCGCTCCGGTTGCGACGAACGCCGGAGCATCCATCGTTAAGACCATCCGTGATGAGTTTGTGTTCGGCACGCGCGTCCCTCAGACTCGACCGACCGCGCCGCTGAGCTACGAAGCCGCAACTCTGGATCAAACGCACGCTCAGCTGACAGTGCGGACGAAAGAACGGGATGCTCCGACGGAGATTCCTCGCAGCGGTTGGGCTTATGCCGACGCTCGCAATATCAAACTGCTGCCGGAGGGCACGAAATTTCAACCTGGGCTGATCTACGATTTTCGCTATCCAGCGAAGGACCCGAAGGTTCTGGGCATCGGCTATGCCGCGACCCGCGATCTCATTTCATTCCTGCGTTACTCGGCGCGGGACTCGGTTGGCAACGCAAATCCCCTAGTTGCCGGCGGCGAAGCGCCGGCGCTCAAAGCCGCCTATGCCGTCGGCTTCTCGCAGAGCGGCTGTTATCTGCGCGACCATGTCGACCTGGGCTTCAATCAGGACGAGGCGAAGCGCAAAGTATTCGATGGGCTCATGGTCTACATCGCCGGCGTCGGCCGCGTTTTCGCCAACGCCGAATTCGGCCAGCCCAACCGGACCAATACGCAGCATGAGGACCACCATTTTCCGGAAAACCATTTTCCCTTCGCGCATGCGAAACTCACCGACCCGGTGACCGGAAAAACCGGCGCTCTTTTGCGCGGCGACGGTTTCGATCCGCGGATCTTCGAGATCAACACCTCGACGGAATACTGGCAGAAAGGCGCCTCCTTGTTGCATACCGACCCGCTGGGCCGCAGGGATATCGAAATTCCCCAGTCGGTGCGACTGTACATGATCGCCGGCACGAAGCATGGCGGGCGCGCCGGTCTGACGCCATCTCCGGAAAACTGTCTCCATCCGCGCAATCCGCATAATCCCGGAACGGCTTTGCGGGCCTTGCTGGTCGCGTTGGACAAGTGGACGACGGAAAACGTAGAGCCGCCCGCGAGCCGAGTTCCGACGCTCGGCTCGGGCACGCTGGTTAAGCCGGAGCAGCTCGGGTTTCCTTCCATCCCCGGAGTTCAAGCGCCTAAGGCGGGAAACCATCTCGATCTCTACGGCGACTGGGCGAATCCCCAACACCTGCCCGGCAAGTCCTACGCCACGCTGGTGACCAAGGTAGACGCGGACGGAAATGAAGTGGCCGGCATTCGACTGCCGGGGATCGCCGCGCCGGTGGCCACGCACACCGGCTGGAATTTTTACAAATCGCCCTATCCGGAAGGCGAGCTTTGCGACCGCGAGGGCATCTATGTGCCGTTCCCCAATTCCAAGGCGGAGCGCGAGTCCAAGGGCGATCCGCGGCTGTCGTTGCAAGAGCGCTATGGGAACCAGGACGGCTATGTTAAGCGCGTGAGCGAAGCCGCGCAGAACTTGGTGAAAGAGCGTTTTTTGCTACAGGAAGACGCCGAGCGTATGATCGCGGAGGCAAAGAAACAAAGCATCCCGTGATCGCACCGTGAAAATAATTCGGAGGTTCACATGCTATTCGTCCTATTGGTCTCATTAGTCCTATTCCCTTTTTCTTCCTCCGCCGAGATCATCAAGATCGTCATCGAGAAACGCGAGCTCTTCGCCGATGGGCATGAATTCGGCGTCACCGGCGCCTACGAAAAACTGATCGGCAAAGCCTACGGCGAAGTCGATCCCAAAAAAGCGCACAACAAGGGCATCGTGAATATCAACAAGGCCCCCAAGAGCGATCGGGGCCGCGTGGAGTATTCAGTCGATCTATTCATTCTCAAACCCGTCGATATGAAGCGCGGCAATCAGATGATTTTCTACGATGTCGTGAACCGTGGCAGACAGGCACTGCGCGTGAATTACGGCGCCGAGCGCAGCAACAATCCGAGCACCCTCGCTCACGCCGGCGACGGTTTCATGATGCGCCTGGGCTACACGCTGGTCTGGAGCGGTTGGCAAGGCGACGTGAATGCCGGCGCGGGCCGTCTCACGGCGAATTTTCCCGTGGCGAAAAATTCCGACGGCGGCTCCATCCGCCGTTGGATCACAACGGAGTTTGTATTTGAGAAATCGAGTTTCTCCGTGCCGCTGAGCTTCGATCGCGGATCGCTCGATGTCAAACCCTATCCGGCGGTGGAAGAGAGCATGGCGCAGGCGCGTCTGTACCGGCGCGCGGGGCCGCACGAAGAGCGCGAGCTGATTCCGAATAGTAAATGGTCCTTCGCGCGCTGCCCGGATGGCAAAGCCAAGACTCCGAGCGGCGCGGACGTTTGTTTCACCGCCGGCTTCTCGCCCAACGCGATCTATGAGCTTACCTACGAAGCGCGCGATCCGATGGTCATGGGCTTGGGATTTGCCGCGACCCGGGATCTGATTTCCTACCTGCGCTACAATATCTCCGACGGCAATCCGTTGGCCGATGGCAAAGAAAACAAATCCCCCCTCTGGGCGATCGGATTCGGCTCTTCCCAAGCCGGGCGCTTCTTGAAGGATCTGGTCTATCAAGGCTTCAACCGGGACGAAGCCGGACGCATCGTCTTCGACGGCGCCATCCCGCATATTTCCGCCTCGCGCCGCACCTTCACCAACTATGAGTTCGCCATGCCGGGCCGCTTTTCCACCGGCGTCGAAGGCCATTACTATCCCGGCGATGAATTCCCGTTCACCTACGAAACGTTGACCGACCCCGTCAGCGGAAAAAAGGACGGCTGGCTGGCGCGCTGCCGCCAGCAAAAAGCCTGTCCCAAGATCATGCACTGGGACTCCGGCACCGAGTCTTGGCAGGGTAGAAACTCCCTCATCGTCGGCGATCCGCTCGGAAAAAAAGACGTGCCGATACCGGACCACGTGAGGCTTTATTATTTCACCGGCACGCAGCATGGGCCGGCGGACAAGCCCGGTCGCGGCATGTGCCAGCAGCTAAGCAATCCGCTGTCTTATCAGGAAACCCAGCGCGCTTTGATCGTCGCGTTGCAGTCCTGGGTGACGCAGGGTGTCCAGCCGCCGCCGAGCCGTTATCCGCGAATCTCCGACGCCACGCTCGTGCCGCCGCTGCCGCAAAGCGCGCAGGGCTTTCCGGCCATTCCCGGTGTGCGTTACAAAGGGAAGCCGAACGATTTATCCGTGAACGAAATTTCTTCTCAGCCCCTGAGTCACGTCAAGGGCAAGGAGTACCCGCTTCTCGTCCCGAAAGTGGATAAGGACGGCAACGAGATCGCCGGCATCCGCGCGGTGAACTTGCAAGTTCCGCTCGCCACGCACTCGGGCTGGAACCTCCGCGCAAAGGGTTTCATTGAGGATGAGCTTTGCTACCTGAGCGGCCAATACATCCCGTTCCCAAAGACAAAGGACGAGCGCGAGAAGAGCGGCGACCCGCGCTTGTCCCTCGAAGAGCGCTACAAAGATCAGGCGGATTACGTCCAGCAGGTGAGCCGCGCCGCGAGAAACTTAGTGGACGAAAGATTCCTGCTGCCCGAAGACGCCGAGCGGTTGATCGCCGAGGCCAAGAAAAACTCAATCATCGCCGAGAAAAAACCATAACCAGGCTTGCGTTGCGGGGTTAGGTTCTCCTAACCCCTTACGCCTCTCCCCTCTTAACTACCGCCTACTGCCTACTGCCTTCATAGAGCTTCTTGATGAATCCGCTCTTGTCCAGCTCGGCGATGAGGCTCGGGTCCATGAACTCTTCGGGCTTGCGGCCGCGGATCTCCGGTCTCGTCGCCGCGACGTACTCGTAAGTGGCCTCCAGCCCCTTCATGATCGGATACGGCGTGGATATGAAATCCTCCTTGAAAATCGCGTACGAACCTTCCAAGAGCTCTTGATCCGTAGTTCTCAAGTATTTGCTTAGAACTTTTATGCTGAACTCTTTGTGCGTCTTGAAATAGGCGATGCCTTCGACATGGGCCCTGAGCATGCGCATGACCGTATCGCGATCTTCTTGAACGGTCTTGCGCCGGGTCACCACTGACATCGAAGGATAGACCACTTCCTTTCTCGCGTCCCAGAGAACTCGGTATCCCAATCGCTGCGCCTGCACATCGGTCGGATAGGACAGATCCGCGGCATCGACCCGCCCCGTTGCCAACGCCTGAAGCCGCTCCGGCGGCGTTCCGATGGAGAGCCAAATGACGTCCCGCATTGGGTCCATGCCGTTTTTGCGAATGATATACTTAAAAAGAAAATCGCCCAGAGAGCCTAAGCTTGAAGTCGCGATCTTTTTCCCCTTGATGTCTTCGGGCCGTTTGATCTCCTGATTAACCAGTAGTTTGCTCTGAACCCCGGGCACCGTATGAGCGATGTTCACCAGATCGGCGCCGCCAAGATTGGCCAGCATCACGGTCGGCACCGCAACCGGCGCGGCAAACAGGCTGCCGCCGAGAATCGCTGTCGAGGTTTGGCCCGAGCCTTTGACCAAGATCAATTCGACATCGAGCCCGTGCTTCTCATAGATCTTCGCTTCCTTGGCCAGCCATGGAATCCAGTTCGACGCCGACAACGAGGTCACGCCCCAACTGATCTTCTTCAGCGGCTTGTCCTGGGCCTGGCTTGAACCGGCGCTCAGCAAGACCACAAACAGTCCAATGATTAGCAATAGATTCCTGTTTCTCCGTTTCTTAGTCATGCTTGCGCTCTTTCCTTTCGCTTTCTGTTCTTTGTTCGCGATCCTCCATCCTCCATCCTCGATCCTCGATTCCCCTCTTTTGCCTCATGTCTGTTTTTTATCTGATCACTTTATCCGCTCTATACAGCAGGGACTGTGGAATCGTGAGACCGATCTGCTTCGCCGTTTTGAGATTGATCACCATCTCAAACTTGGTCGGCTGCTCAACCGGCAGATCAGCGGGCTTGGCGCCCTTCAGGATTCGGTCCACGTAGTATGCGACGCGCCGGTAGTTGTCCGCTTGATCCGCGTCGTAGGACATGAGCCCTCCGGCATCTACACCTTCTCTGATGGAGTACATCGAGGGCAACCGACTCTTTAACGCAAAGCCGATGATCCGTTTCAGGTTAGCAGTTATTAGCGGGTTCGGCGTCACGTAGAGTCCATCCGGGCGCTCCTTGTTTAGCGCAGCGAATACCTTCTCGAAACCATCCGCATCTCGTACTTCCCAAGGCTGAATAGTCAACCGTAGCGCACGAGCCGCGGCTGGAAGAACCTCTTTCAGCTCGCGTAAACTGCCCGGATTGGCCGACTCGTAGAGAAACGCGACCCTGGCAACTTTGCGAACAGCTTCTTTGAGCAGCTCCAGCCGCTTCCCGCCTAGTTCTCTGGTAAGATTTGTAACGCCGGTGACGTTGCCGCCGGGACGGGCAAGGCTTTCAACCACGCCTGCCACGACAGGATCGATCCCACGGCCCGACATAACGATGGGAATCGTCTTGGTCGCATTCATGGCCGGCCGGATCGTCGCGAGCCCTCCTGATACCACGATGATATCAACCTTGAGACGCACCAGCTCGGCCGCAAGGTCAGGGTACCGCTCGGACTTCCCCTCCGAATATCGGTACTCGAAGGCGATGTTCTGTCCATCTATGTAGCCAAGCTCTCGCAGAGCCAACCGAATTGCCTCGAAACGGGCGGACGCAGTAGCTAGATCGCCCGTCCATAGATACCCGATCCGCGGGACTTTCTTCGGCTGCTGCGCCTCGACGAGGGGGGCAGTTGTCAGCAAGACAGTTGCCAGTAACCAGAAAAGAGATTTTGAATTCATAGTCTTCGCTCCTGTTCTTTACTGACAACCGATCACTTCAGCCTAATCCTCCTAAGGCGGACCAGCCTCAGGCTGGGGCTGATCCGCCTCTGGCGGAGACCGTTTACTGTCATTTGATCGCTTTGTCCGGCCGATAAGGAATCGTAAACGGTCCTTTTCTCCATTAGCGGGACCGAGGCTAGTCAACTCTTTTTGGAATCTATGGAGGCGAAGCCCTCAGAATATTTCATGCAGCCGCTACGCTGACTTTTAGCTTCAACCCACCCTGATTGACGATGTCCTGGAGCGCGAGAGCTACAAAGCTCTGTTCCGAATGGCCCAGTATCTTGGCGAACTTCGCGGCGCGCTCAGGACTCACAAACTTACGACCCTTCTCGATGTCGCACAGATGCTGCTTAGAAATTCCGAGCTTCTCGGCAAAATCAACCTGAGACATCTCCTCAGCTTGGCGCATCGCTTCGATCAGTCCGCCGAGCGTTAACTCCCCGACCAGGCTTTCTAAGAACCGCATCGCATCACTTTTTTTCTTAGTACTCATGGGGGTGCACCTCTATGACTTTCACGATTTTTACTTCTCCTCCCTCAATCACGTAGACCGCGCGCCATCTCTTGTTTAAGTAAATGGCCCTTTGCCCCGCGCGGTCGCCCTTGAGCGTGTGGTCATGCCAACCGCGAACTTTTCGAACCTCTTCCAGACCATACTTCTCGATATCATCGACCCACTAATGACTAAAGCTTTTGGCGTCTTCATCAGGTCTTTTTCTACCGCCCGGATATCGACCTGATTGATCATGAATGAGGGTACTGCCAATTGGTGTACTAGTCAACTCTCAGGCCCCAGCCAACCACAGTTTTTGCCGTTTAGTTAATCGGGAATCTAAAATTAGTCGCGGTAGGGACCGCCCTTGCGAGCGGCCCCCCGCACAGATCCGTACGTGAGGGATTACCTCATACGGCTCTTACCTCGGGTTGATGTGACGGCCAGCCACCTCGTTGGGATACGGCTTGTCGTACGCGCCACAACCCTGTGACTCGCATCCCCGGCTCTGTGTCCGGCGCAAGTAGGCTTGTAGTGCGTTCCCCTTGGTCGGCCTCCTTTCCTCTGCGGACTCCGCTGCCCACGCATACTGTGCGACTTTGTTCGCCCGCTTCGCTGGTACTATGAGGCCGTCCGACTCCCCACAGACGTGCATGTCGACATTACGGCTTTTAGCCTTCTTCGACCGTCCCACACTGCCATCCAGTGTGGGTGTCTGCAGGGCCTCCCGGTTCTCGCGCATGGAGTTTCCCCACATGCCTAGGGTCTCGACTCCGCGGTGTCGAAGGACCGCTCGCGCCTGTCGCTGCCCTTCATGTAGCCTTCCCCGTATCAAGACACGGTCGGCACACCGAAGTGGTGATTTCGGAGCTCCATACCTGGCCTGCGTGTA
>Ga0184627_10000430_pt1 | contig 16479 bp, 18 predicted proteins | sample PLM3_127_b1_FD_133150 | JGI IMG/M metagenome (GOLD analysis project Ga0184627, IMG submission 133150) | Groundwater sediment microbial communities from an aquifer in East River, Colorado, USA - PLM3_127_b1 | ecosystem: Environmental > Terrestrial > Soil > Riparian zone | place: USA: East River...
CAAGTCCCAGACGTTCCCGCCGATAGGTGCCCGCAGTCACACCCTCGACCCACTGGGGATGGTCCAGGTACCATCGGACGGTACGCACGAGACCTGAGGCAAAGTCTTCCTTCAGTAAACCGTATACTTCGTCAGTCGAAACATGCAGAAAGCGGAAGCGCTTGCCTCGTTCTCCTGGCAGAGTTCTCCAGTAGTCTCGCGCCACAGTGAGTAACTCGAAGGTGCCAGCCACGTTCGTGTGCAGGAACTGTCGGGGGGCGTCGATGGAACGGTCCACGTGTGACTCAGCCGCAAAGTTGACAATGGCCATCGGCTGGTACGTGTCGAGCAAGCGCCTGACCAGGGTGTAATCGCCGATATCTCCATGGATAAAGACATGCAGCGGATGGTCCATAACCCCAGCCAGTGAATCAAGATTGCCGGCGTATGTCAACTTGTCGAGATTGATTACACAGGTACTATGGGCGGCGATGCATTGCCGCACGAAGCACCCGCCGATGAAACCTGCCCCACCTGTCACCAATAGCGTTTGCATCCAGAAACTCTCTACTGAGATAAAGACGGCTTCTTTAAAATCCATATATAAGTTGGACAGAGCCAATAAGCATATTTTAAAACAAATAAGACTGATTTTTGCTTAAAAGTTCTGCTGGATATCATATCAGTTGCATAGAATTTTTCAGGATGTTCAATGATTTTCTTTGTGTAATCAATGACTGCAAATTCTGCAACTAGTTTTCTTAAACTCCATAGAGTTAAATGTGTTTCATAGTAAAAATCACCTTTATTGAAAATCCTCAGATAAATGTGTGCCAAAAACTTTGGCATGACAGACAAAAGAGGTAATGGGTACTCATCATCTCTGAACACGAATCGATTAGCAGCTGCAAAAAAGCAAATGCCTCCTGGCTTCAATACTCTATATATCTCAGACATTAATTTTCTACTATCAGGTACATGTTCGTATACATGGGAACAATTCACTACATCGAATGAATTATCAGGAAATTCAATATTCATAGCATCTTTAACAAAAAATTGCAGATTGCCTCGAGCAAATTTTTTCTGTGCAAATTCTACTCCGTCTGTGTCAATATCAATGCCAACAGTTGTTTGAAATTTGTTACTTAATAAATGCGTCATAATTCCAGTAGAGCATCCGACATCTAATAAGCTTAAATTTTCTAGATTATCTCCAAGATAGTCAGTCAAAACTGATAAAATTTTATTTGCCTTTTGTTCTCTCTGTTCTACATCATAAAGAATATTGTGCTGAGCCGAGAAGTTGAGCTGATATTTATAATCATTCATTTTGTAAAACCTTAATTGTCAGTTGTATTTATTTCCAATATTTCAGAAAAAACTCTAAGCTTTACAGCCAACAAGAAACTTATAAAACTGAGCGATAACTCTACGAGCAAGTACAAAAATCGTGTGGCAATTGGCATAAGTAAAGACGTTTGTATATTGGTTACATGATTTAATATTAGATACATAACACTTTCTCTGATGCCTAATCCTCCAGGCGTAATGACACTCAGATAGCCAATTACCCATGATAATGACATAGAGGCGAGAACCGCATAAAAATCAGCAAATGCAATTTCCAAGCCGATCCCTTGAGCTAAAAAATATCCACCAAATCCTATCCAATTCCATTGGATCAAATAGATCATCTGAATACCTATTAATAAAAGTTTCGGCGTATGTAATATTTGTATATCTCTATTAAAATAATTGTTGGCAATTCTAATTAAGAAATTAATCAATGTTGAATTCCAAAAAATAAAGAATAAATCGAGAATCAGAAATACCAGCAGCATAACCTTACTTGTAAATCCTATGTTCGGAAAATAATATACAGCATACACAATCCCAAGAAAAACAGAAACAATAATAGCGCTGATAGAACATATGAAATTGACATATAATACTTTCGACTTAGATATCCCTTTTTTAGAAAACCATAGCATTTGAGCTGTATATCCCCAAATTCTCCCTGGAATATACTTGAAAATATTGCTTGTGTTGAATATGGCCATGCTTGTTAAAAAAGAAATTTTCTTACTTTCTATATGTTTATTAATACAAATATACAAAGCAAGAGTATCTGTAAGAAACGCTATAGTAGTTATAAGAAATGAAATTATTATATAATCCAGTCTAATACTGAATTGGTAGTTATGGAGTGTTGCCCAATGTCTCTTAAATTCTCCACCAAGAAAATATATTGTAGCTATTACTGCAACCAAGAAAAGAAAGCGTGAAAAAATCTTTTTATTAAACAGTATTAACTCCTTTTTAATAATTTTTCTTTATCACTATTTTTTATAATATAGCCAATATGAAGCGAAGGTAATTTAGAAGCTCCTAAGCTGTCATCCAGCCATGATAGTGTTTTGAAAATCGATCGAGTGAAAAAATATTTAGGGAAGAATTTACTGAGGAGTGCAACTGGCAAAATGAAAAAAGTGGTAAAAGGAAATCCGCTTTTTTCTAGAGTTACTGCATGACATTGCGCAACTAACTTCTCAATTTCATTTTTTTTAAAAAAGTGACCACCAGTATTGATTGACTCTTTTTTGAAAAATTTCTTAAAAAAAGAAAATAGTGTAAAACACGATAATATCATGGCCCCTAGGCGATCATTCTCTATAATAATTAATCTTCCTTCTGGCTTCAGAAGATCAATCAAATTATATATGGACTCCTGCAATTTAGTTTCTTCAACATACATAAGGACCGTAACACAAATAATGTAATCGAATTTACCAATATCTACAGGAATGTGTTCTATAGCTCCAACCAAAGATTTCTGCCTGGTCGTTTTTCTAAACAGCTCAACGAAGGTTTCACTAATATCTATACCTATAATTTCCGCATTGGGGAATTTTTCGATAACCGGAAGACACAAACGTCCATAACCACAACCAATATCTAAAATTCTTAGTTTTCCCTTCCCTTTGATATTATTTAAAATAAACCGTGTATGCCAGTTACTAATATGTTCATTCACTACATCGGGCAGCCCTTTAAAAAGCACGCCTTTTAAAGACATACCATATTGAATACTCCGATTTTCCCATTCCATTCGATTGAGATGAGGTGCAGTCATAAAGTCCTGATCTAAAAATCAAAAATTCCAGTGAGTAACTCTATTTCAAGATTCTTTATCCTCTTCCAGACTTACTTCCCGCAATGCCTACTTCAAATGTTTATTATAGTCCATGTCAAATAACATCGCAAAAAAAAGCGATTGTAAACCTGAAATAATCAAGAAAGCAGCGAATAGTGCACTGGTTATCGCGACCGTCCCGACCAATAAACGGTACAGCAAGAGATATAGCCCAAAAATACTGCCGGCTGGGAATAAGGTCAGACCCATACAGTAGAAAAAGACCAGAGGATGAAAATCACGGACGATATATTTCTCCTTGAGTCGCCACCAGAAGCCGCGCAGTAGCAACCATGATATGGTTGGGATCACCTTCCGCAGGCGGATACCCGACACTTCACCGATGTGGTAAATGGGGCGCACGGACACATCGCGCACACGAAAATTCCCTACGTTCAGCTTGACTAGCATGTCGTTCGGCATCCCATAGCGCTTATAAATGCCATCGAGATCCAGGCGCTCTAAGGCCAGGCGAGCAATGGCTGTATAACCGCTCTGCGAATCGGCAATATGCCAGTAGCCGGAGGCAATTTTCGTTAACAGTGACAATACGGCATTCCCCAGATAGCGGGAGTGCGGGATCATCTGCCAGGACTCCCCACGAAACAGGCGATTACCCTTCGCGTAGTCAGCCTCACCGTGTGCGACAGGTGCCACCAGACGCACCAGATCATCTGGGTCCATCTGACCGTCCCCAGCCATCACCGCTATCACATCGCTCTGCCGACGCAAGGCCTGTTTATAGCCGGCGACAATCGCTGCCCCTACGCCCTGATTGTGGGTATGGTGCACGACCACGAGGCGATCGGCGAGCCGTACGTGGTATGAGGTGACAATGTCATAGGTACGATCTGTGCTAGCGTCATCAACTACAATGATGAGATCAACAAAGTCTGGCATACTGTCGAGCACTGTGCCGATGAGCTTCTCTTCATTGTATGCCGGCACGACGACCGCAACAGTTTTCCCATCGTACACGTACGCCTCCTTTTTGTGGCCTTGAGCGTACCCAGCCAGTTAACGGAGTCCTCCCCTTATCTGGCCGGGTTGCCATGCTGCATCTGTCTCTCAATGTGCTGTATCAATTCCTGTGTCGACGTGATCATTTTTTGCAAACTGTCACCAGTAGGCTCACGCACGCTTCGTCTGGTGAACTTTGTGAGAGCCACTCGTAGGGCATGCAACGCCGGCGAGAGCTGACCCAACTGGGTGTAGGCTTCGCCCAACTGGGCGTAGACCTCCCCTTCAGTAGCACCAAAAGCAAGGGCTTTTTCAAGAAAATGCACCGCCCGGGCGGGGTCGCCTAGGCGGCGCAGAAGTACACCGATGTTTTTGTTCGTAGTGGGATTGATAGGATCTTGGGCATACACGATATTGAACTGTTCCAGAGCTTTTGAGAGTTCGCCTTGGGAGAGGAGTAAAGCCCCGTAGTTATTACGAGTTATCTTGTCGTCGGACCGTATACTCAAGGCCGCTTGATACGTTTTGACAACTTCTGGAATCAATCCTAAACGTCGAAAGTAGAGAGCAATCACATTCAGCTTATGGGACACCAAAGCAGTCGTCGCATCCTCAAGCTCCCCTTGCAAAATGCGGTTGGTCGAACGCGATAATGCTTTCCAATGGGTACGCAGGAGGTCAGGAGTGATGATGACCGTGTCATTGGGATGAAAGGCAAAGAGCAATCCCTGGGGTAGGAGACGTTCCTCAAAATCTTTTTGATGTTTCGCATCAGGATCCCAGAACAGCGGATGGTCCTCGGCATTCAGTCTGGACAGCATCCAGAAGTAATCAGTAGTTGATACAGTTATAGGTTTGTCACTAGTGACATGCTGTATATTTGGAAACCTTCTCTGGGAGACAAGGGCAAAGTAATTCGGAGCGAAAACCTCACCCTGTAATAAGAAGGTAAGATCCGCACGCTGTCGCTCGACTTGCTGCACATAGAGCAGTGGGAACCAGGAGTATTCACAGAAGAGGATGGCATCGGGGGGTAACTGCTCTAACAACTGTTTTCCGTAATGCTCTGTAGAATAGTTAGTTGCTTGATTGGCAGTGGCATCGTGCTGTACCACTATTTGGCTTAAGGTAACGGCAATGCCACCCAGCAGGAAGGCATAGACTGCAACACGCGGGAGACGGATATGATGACGCTGATACAAGCTCTCCAGGAGCCTGAGACAGGCCTGTATGCCGAGCCCAATCCACATGGCAAAGATGACAAAAGACGGTATAAACCCCCAGGCCGTATCCCACCAGGTACGAATAAAAAATGCGGTATGTCCCAAAAAAGCCAGGATGAGCAGAAGCCACAGGGGTTTATCCCGATGCAACAACGCCATGAACCCTACAAGACCCAGAATACACCCAAGTGTTGAGAATTCGCTCGAGAGATGTCCCAGGTACATAAGGATTTGATAGGGGAGCTGCCGTACAGAAAAGACCGCGTGTACTGCGGAATCTTTACGATCCGAAATATGGATCAAAAACTGCTGCCAGGTTTTCGGATCTCCCCAATTAAAAGCTGGTTCTGCCAGGGAGCGGATAGGTAAATAGAGATACGTGGCAAACCCTAGCAGAAAGAAAAATGCCAAAAATGCTAGTTCTCTGCCTCTGAACATGCGTGGTGTAGTAAGGCCAATAAAAACAACAAAGGCGGGGACGAAAAACGCCATGGTGGCGTGCACGCCAGCGCTCAATCCGTAGAGAAAAGCAAAGAGCCAGTAATAGCGTCTTGGCACAGGCTGAGAGCTGGCACGGGCGTTGAGAAGCACGCTGAAGAGGAGTACAAGACAGCAGCTTTGCAGGGTGTAGACCTCCGCCACCTCTGCAAAACGCCAGAACGATTCAGAGACCAATAAAAACAGCCCTCCACCCCATGCCGCCGGCCAGCGTATCCAAAGTGGTGAGGCCGCCAGAAGTCCGTAGAGTAAAGAAAAAAGCCAGGCGACGGACAGAGCGCCAACGAGAGCAGAGAAGATATTCACTCGTAAGGCAATACTACCAAGCGGTAAGAACGTCGCAAGCTTGGCAAATAAGGAATAGGTTGGCGAACCGGCGGGATGGCTGATACCTAACGTATAGGCGGTAGTGATGAACTCGGGTGAATCGAACCAGTAGATGGTAGGACACAGTCCTCTTATATACAAAACACTGGCGAGCAGAAAGAGCCCCGCGGTACCTGTCGCTTTGCTAGCCCACAGATGAGAACACATGGCACAACTCTAAGGACAAAGGCGGTGTGTATGACACACCGCCTTTGAGTTAGACACGCTCTGCATAAGACGCTGGCGTAGTCTTGTCATCCCCGCTGAGGTTCCTCTGAGGTATGTACGTTGGCAGGATAGCTATTACGGACAGCCAGTTGGCGTACATCTTGAGATCCCCTGCGGAGTGAGTTGAATGTAGTACCCCGCGAACGTAGGTGGCACTCCAAGTACCGACAGGGTGAGGGTATAGGTATCATTTGTCAGGTCGCCATCCGTGTCGGACACCAAATAACTTATGAGGGTGAGCCCCATGGTGGCGCCAGTAGCTTTGAGCGTGCCACCGTTGGCATTGGCCATGGCAACCAACGCGGCATAGTCTGCGAGTGCGGGCGGAAAGAGGTTGTCTGTGCTATCGGCCGCAAAAGATGCGATAGATGCTCTGATGCTCTCGCCGGTACTTACGCCAGCGGCGATCCGACTTTTGTTGCGATAGTTAATGAAATTCGGGACCGCAATGGCCGCTAGAATCCCGATGATAGCGACGACAATCATCAACTCAATGAGCGTAAAACCTCTCTCACGTTTATACACCTGAATGCGTTGCTTTAGCATGCCTGTATCTCCTTGTTAAATCGTTTGGAATTACATAGGAACGGGCTCTCTTTGCGTCGCTTCTGCTGGGGTCAGCATAGATTCCTCAGCTCTCACCTCCTTCCTGCGCCAGTCGCCTGAGAATGACACCATCTACTCGGTATGGTTTGTTCACAGGTCGTAGGGTTTAAAATATTGTACCTGATCCCACCTACGAAGCGCACCACAGATTCCAGGTGATCCTGCTCACATCCAGACAAGAGAGAGATAAAAGTCATGGCGTTTATGAAGTATGTCTAGGGATTACTAGGCCGAGATTCTGTCGCACCTGGAGTTCGAGAGCGGTGGTGAGAGCAGAGGCAGCTCGTAGGAAAGCTTGGGCTTGCTCACGCCCCTGACCAACCTGGGTTGCCTGATAAGAAAACCAAGCCCCTTTTTTCACAATGAGTCCCTGCGCCAGTGCGAGGTCGAGCAGTTCACCCAGACGCGACATCCCCTGATCATACAAGACATCAAACTCTGCCTGACGAAAGGGGGCAGCGAGCTTGTTTTTGACGACACGGACACGCGTACGATTCCCAACCACGCCGTCGCCACGTTTCAACACATTGGTGCGTCGCACATCGAGACGGACTGAGGCGTAAAACTTGAGGGCATTCCCACCAGTGGTGACTTCTGGATTGCCGAAGGTTACCCCAATCTTGTGGCGCAGTTGATTAATGAAGATGACGCTGGTGTGCGCTTTGCTGATCACGGCGGTGAGCTTGCGCAGACCCTGTGACATTAAGCGTGCCTGCGCGCCCATAGGGGCGTCTCCCATATCGCCCTCAAGTTCTGCCCTGGGGACGAGTGCTGCCACCGAATCCACCACAATGACGTCCAGAGCCCCACTCCGTACCAGCACTTCGACGACCTCCAGGGCTTGCTCACCCGTATCGGGCTGTGACACGAGGAGGGCATCAACATCGACCCCGAGGCGCCCGGCGTATGGCGCGTCCAGTGCGTGCTCAGCATCAATAAAGGCAGCGATGCCACCCGTTTTTTGCGCTTCCGCAATGATGTGCAAGGCCAGCGTGGTCTTCCCTGAGGCTTCGGGCCCATAGATCTCTGTAATACGCCCACGCGGTATCCCACCTATGCCCAGAGCTGCGTCAAGCGCCAGAGACCCAGTAGGGATCACCATAATCTCGGCAAAGGTGCCAGAGGTCCCCAGGCGCATCAGGCTACCCCGCCCAAATTGGCGCTCAATGTGAGATAAAGCGAGGTCCAAGGCCTTGGCTTTGTCGCTTTTGTCGGATGCCATACGCTCCTTCCCTACCCACCGACGTTATCTAGCCTCGAAGGATACAAAAACCGCCTCAACTCTGCAACGTCACAGAACGCAAAACAGTGTACCGGGCCCCACCCCGCTGCAGCTGACTCTGAAACAAATGCAGCTGCGTGATGAGAAACTCGCCGAACTGCCGATTGTGGTACATTTGCAGCATCGGCAAGAGCTGGCTGGAGAGTATCTTATTTTGGGCCCGTGCCAGGGTCAAGTGCGGACGAAATGGGCGGTCCTCCGGGGAGAAGCCTAAGGAGATGAACTCAGCCGTCAGACGCTCATTGAGGTGCGCTAAGGCCTGACTGGAGTCGTCAAGGCCAAGCCACAGCACGCGTGGACGAGAGGGATGCGGAAAACATCCGAGAGACTGGGCTCGTAAAGTAAAGGCTGTTTGTCCCTGTGTGGCACGTTCCAGAGTCTGGGCGATGGTCGTCACGTGATCAGCCGGCACCTTACCCAGGAATTTGAGGGTGAGATGCATATGCTCTGGGATGACCCAGCGCCAGGGGAGATTGAGGGGCTGGAAGACTTCCCGTACTTCTGTAACCGTCTGCTGGAGCGTCGTGGGCGGCGTAATAGCAATAAAGGCGCGTAGCATCATTGGACACGGTCCATCTACGGTTCAATGCCCCAAGAGGAGGAAGAGGCGTAGACAACCCTGGGCCAGGAGTCCAGCCACAAGATCGTCGAGCATAATTCCCCAGCCACCAGGCAGCCGTTCTAATTGTGGCAGTGGTTTCCATATGTCAAAGACACGAAAACACACAAATCCCCCTAGCAGTGGGACCAGCGCTACTGGGACAGCATAATAGGTCAGCAGCATACCGGCTATTTCGTCGATGACGATAGGTGAGGCATCTTTGCTGCCGAAAAGCTGCTCAGCCTCACGCGCGATCCATACGCCGCAAGCAGCACAACCAGCAAGCACGAGGCTATAAATCGATATGGGGAGAAGTGATAAGGGCAGAAATACGAGCAGCCCTACTGCCGAGCCACACGTGCCGGACGCTAGAGGAGCGTAACCACTATACCCACCTGTAGCGATAAATTTTATGATCTGGTTTTTGATAGGGAGCGCTCCTTCACGGCCGCTTTGGCGTATTCGCGCGCCCAATGGTCTGCCTGTAAGGCCACTGGCGCATCCGCAAGAGGCACTGGCGTATGCTGCGCCATGGTGGCCTCAATGACGGCGGGAATACCGAGAAAAGGGATCATCCCATCGAGAAAAGCCTGCACGGCAATTTCATTGGCAGCGTTCAATACTGCCGGCAGTGTGCCACCGACTCGAGCCGCCTCAAAGGCGAGGCGCAAACATGGAAAACGCTCGAGATCAGGAGGATAAAAATGCAGCGTCTGCACTGCGAAGAGGTCAAGGGATGGCAGAGTATTCAGGAGACGTTCAGGGTAAGCTAACGCGTAGGAGATCGGGATACGCATATCAGGAATACCGAGTTGAGCCAGGACAGAGCCATCGTGAAATTCGACCATAGAATGGATGATGCTCTGTGGATGGACAACGACATGGACTTGCTCAACGGGGACGTGAAACAGATGATGTGCCTCGATGATCTCAAGGCCTTTGTTCATCATGGTCGCGGAGTCAATGGTAATTTTCCGACCCATTTTCCAATTCGGATGTTGCAGGGCCTGCACGATGCTGACATGTTGCATCGCCTCACGTGACCAGTCACGGAATGGACCGCCCGAGGCCGTCAACAAGATACGCCGCAGCGCTGATCGTTGCTGGCCATGCAGGGCCTGAAAAATCGCATTGTGTTCGCTATCGACAGGGATAATGCGGCCCCACGTCGGTTCGTCCGGGCGCATGACCAACTCCCCCGCCATGACCAGCGTTTCCTTATTCGCCAAGGCCACATTGATGCCGGCTTGCACGGCGCCTATAGTGGGGAGGAGGCCGATCGAGCCGACGACGGCTGACATCACCAGCTGTACCCCGCTGTAGGTCGCCGCCCGGCACAACCCCTCGATGCCAGTGTCCACCTCAATATCAAGGCCTCGCAGGCGGTGCCGTAAGAGAGCCGCTTTCTCTTCCTCAAACAGGACGGCCAGACGGGGACGAAAACGACGCGTTTGTTCCTCGAGGAGGTCGACGTTGGAATGGGCGGCGAGCGCTACCACGGTAAACTTTTCCGGATGGGAGGTGACGACATCCAGCGTATTCACTCCGACGGAACCAGTGGAACCGAGGACAGCAAGACCTTTACGGGTGTCCATACACACATCTCCCTTCCATAGTCATAGAGGGGCCTCCCTCAGGGAGAAGACACGGGTAACAGCGCATACAGCGCGTATACCAGCGTCGGTGCAGCAAACAGCAGGCTGTCAATGCGATCTAGGATACCACCATGGCCGGGGATAAGCCTACTAGAATCTTTGACCCCAGCGTAGCGTTTGAGCATGGATTCTCCCAAATCGCTCATCTGGGCTGCGAGAGAAATACACAGCCCAAGCATCACACATTGCCAGAGAACCAGATGGGGTAACAGCCCTGCACTCACGATGGCTGTAAGTACACCACCAATAATACCACCGACTGAGCCCTCCCACGTCTTGCCAGGACTGATTGCCGGGGCCATCTTATGCCGTCCCAAGCTCTTCCCAACGTACATAGCGGCAGAATCGCCTACCCACACAACCGCACACAGGAAAAGGACATACCACGGCCCTGCCGGCAATAGGCGCAACAGGATAAGATGGCTCAGATTCCAACCAATAAAGAGCACCCCAAAGACACTATACACCAACGTCGGAAAGATGTGTGACACCTGTGAGACGGTCAACATAACACTGATCGTCAATGCCACCATACCGAGAAATAATGCGACTGGGAGCCAGCGCCACTCGCCGAGATGGGCCGTGATGGCCAGCGCACAGGCTGCCAGTAAAGTGACGCGTGTACACACAGAGAGTTGGACTTGCTGTAGGAGATGAAAGTATTCACGTAAGCTCAGGCCAATCAGCGCGAGAACCAGGATGAGGAACCATACGGGAGAAGCATACATGAGGAACAACACCAGAGGGGGCAGGATGACGAGACCGCTAGCGATACGCTTGACTTGTTCCATGCGCTATCCACATTGGCCCTCTGGATGGTGTGACGCAGGCGGAACACTACCGCCGGTGCGTGCACATCGCCCATCATGGTATGCTCTGCTCTCAGGATTGTGCGGCTTGCGCGAGCTGTTCGTGAGTCAACCCAAAGCGCCGCTCTCGTCCTTGATACTCGAGCAGCGCGCGTAACAGATCATTGCTGCGAAAATCGGGCCAGAGCACCGGAGTGAAATAGAGCTCAGCATAGGCGAGCTGCCACAAGAGGAAGTTGCTCAGGCGCTTTTCGCCACTCGTACGAATCAGGAAGTCGACATCTGGGAGACCCGCTGTATTGAGGTGGACAGCGAAGAGCGCTTCGTCGATATCCTCAACCGTCAATAATCCTTGCTGGACGTGCCAGGCAAGTTGCCGAGCCGTACGGACGATTTCGGCACGTGAGCCATAGCCCAAAGCGAGCGTAAAAATCATGCCATCACAGGTGGCAGTTCTAGCCAGCGTTTCCTCGACCATAGCACGCGCCATAGGCGGCAGGACGGTGATGTCACCAATCGTGTTAAAGCGAATGTTTTCTTGACACATACGCCCAATTTCTTTGCGGAGATACAACCGCAAGATGCGCATTAACATGTCGACTTCAGCACGGGGGCGCTCAAGGTTTTCCGTCGAGAGGGCAAACAGGGTTAAGGCGTGAATGCCTAAACGGCGACACGTCGATACGATCTCATCAACTGACTGCACGCCGGCACGATGACCGGCATTGCGTGGCAAGTTACGCCGCTGGGCCCATCGGCCATTGCCATCCATGACAATAGCCAGATGTTTGGGCAGCTTGTCCTTATTCAGCTGACTGAGCAGCGTCGGGTCCACTCCGCTGTTTCTCCCTCCAGGACGGAACACTAGAGAAGCACTACACTTCGAGGATTTCGTGTTCTTTGGTGCTTAAGACCTCATCAACGTGGGTGATATAGCGGTCGGTAAGCTTTTGCATCTGTTCTTGACTGCGGCGCCAGTCGTCTTCGGAGATCTGTTTGGCTTTTTCCCGATCCTTGAGGGCGTCATTCCCTTCACGACGGACATTGCGCAGCGCAATTTTGGCTTCCTCACCGATCTTCTTCACCTGCTTGACGAGTTCCTTCCGGCGTTCGGCAGTCAAAGGCGGGATAGCCAACCGAATGAGTTTGCCATCGTTGACTGGCGTGAGCCCCAAGTCGGAACGCTGAATGGCCTTCTCAAGCAGACCAATCTGCGATTTGTCCCAGGGTTGGATCGTAATCAGACGGCTTTCTGGTACCGCCAGAGTCGCCAGCTGATTGAGCGGTGTGGGTGTGCCATAATAATCAACCGTAATCCCCTCGAGCAAAGCGAGCGACGCCCTGCCGGTCCGAATACGGGACAAGTCTTTGCGCAGGGCAGCCAGGGAGCGCTCCATTTTATGCTCAGTTTCGCTGAAGAGGTCATCAACCATCGTTATTCCCCTCCTACAAAAGTCCCGACATGCTTACCTTGCAGAATAGACTGAATGTTCCCGGGCTTTTTGAGATTAAATACGACGATGGGCAGTTTGTTCTCCATACAGAGGGAAATGGCCGTGGCATCCATAACTTGCAGCCGGCGTTGGAGGGCTTCGAGATAGGTCAATCGGGGCAATTTCACGGCGTCTGGATTGAGCATCGGGTCAGAATCATAGATCCCATCGACTTTCGTGGCTTTCAGCATCACATCAGCATCAATCTCAGCCGCACGTAAGGCCGCCGTCGTATCAGTGGTAAAGTACGGATTACCCGTACCGCCAGCAAAAATCACCACACGGCCCTTTTCCAAGTGGCGGATAGCGCGCCGACGGATATACAACTCCGCCACTGCTTTCATCTCGAACGCCGTCTGTACACGGGTAATGACCCCAATCTTTTCCAGGGCTGACTGGAGAGAGAGGCCGTTAATCACGGTGGCCAACATACCCATGTAATCGGCTGTGACGCGCTCGATGCCGTAGGCACTTGCGTCAGCCCCACGTATGATGTTCCCACCGCCGATGACCAGCGCAAGCTCTCCTCCTAATTGTTGCACATCGTGAATTTCATTGGCAACGTACTGCAGCATCCGCGCGTCGATGCCGTAGCCCTGATCGCCAATGAGTGCCTCCCCACTCAGTTTCAGCAGAACACGACGATAGGCAAGAGCTTGCACCATGGCTGATCCTTAGCGTGAGCGGAAGTGGGACCACTTGCAGGGCTTCTACGTGGATTCTCCCAACTGGAAACGCACAAAACGCCGCACAGTGATATTTTCACCGGTCTTGGCAATTTTTGCCTGGATCAGATCCTGCACCGTCAGGCTCGGATCTTTGACGAAAGGCTGCTCGAGTAAACAGACCTCCTGGAAGTATTTTTCCAGACGTCCTTCGACAATTTTGGGCACGGCCGGCGGCGGGCGTCCGCTTGTCCTCGCCTGCTCCTCATAAATATCGCGCTCTTTCGCGACCACCTCCGCCGGGACATCTTGCCGCGCCAGATAGACAGGGTTCGAGGCCGCCACCTGCATCGACAGGTCGTGTACCAGGGCCTGGAAGTCGTCAGTTCTGGCGACGAAATCGGTCTCGCAGTTCACCTCAACGAGCACCCCGAGGCGCCCACCACCATGGATGTACGAGCCGACGAGGCCTTCTTGTGTACTCCGCACAGCGCGCTTGGCGGCCGCCTGCAAGCCCTTTTTCCGCAAGAAATCAATGGCCGCATCCATGACGCCATCGGAGGCCATGAGCGCCTCCTTACAATCCATGATCCCAGCCCCCGTTTTCTCGCGGAGGTCCTTGATCATCACTGGGGTAATTTGCATGGGACGCTTCCTTCCACCTACGCTACTCGGAGGGGCGACTCTCTGTGGACTCTGACTCGGCCACAGGTGCCGTTGCAGACAGCTCTGCAGTGTCTGATGCAGATAAGGCGCTCGTACTGGACGCAGTATCGGCCGTGCTGTGTAGGGCTATGGATTCCTGGGGATGTATGGGCGATGCCTCCGACGCCGCGACGTCTGCAAACGTCGCCTGGCGTTCGTGCATACCCTCAATAGCCGCATCAGCGAGCCGCGACGTCACCAGGCGAATAGTGCGGATGGAATCGTCGTTGCCTGGGATGACATAGTCGATATCGTCGGGATCACAATTAGTATCAACGATGGCAACCGTGGGCATGCCCAGTTTCTTGGCCTCGCTAATCGCAATCTTTTCTTTCTTGCAGTCGATAATAAAAATCGCGCTGGGTAGGGCCTCCATCTGCTTGATCCCGCCCAGTAACTTCTCGAGTTTGTCTATTCTCTTTTGCAGTTGCAGCACTTCTTTCTTGGGGAGGCTCTCCCAGAGTCCCGCAGCCTGCATGTGCTCATATTCTTTCAGCCGGTCTAAACTCTTTTTGATGGTGGCAAAATTCGTCAACATCCCGCCGAGCCAACGTTGGTTAACATAGAACTGCTGGGCCCGGGTGGCCTCACTGGCAACGATCTCTTGCGCCTGTTTCTTGGTCCCAACAAACAGGATCTTCTCACCACGTGCCGTGGTATTGGCAATAAACTCATACGCTTCGCGGAATTTCGCGACTGTTTGCTGGAGATCGATAATATAGATCCCATTCCGCGACCCAAAGATATAGCGTTTCATCTTCGGGTTCCAGCGATTTGTCTGGTGGCCAAAGTGGGCTCCAGACTCTAACAGTTGCCTAATAGTCGTGACTGCCAAGGGATACACCTCCTACAAGCGTTAATGTGTGCTTCCCACCTACAGCCTACCCTAGGCCACGACGCATCCTCTATGGACACTGGCCTAGCGCTTGGAGTATTGGAAGCGCTTGCGGGCTTTCTTCTGCCCGTATTTCTTGCGTTCCTTGACGCGCGAATCCCGGGTCAGAAAGCCTGCCTGTTTCAGCGTCGGCCGCAGCGCACCATCCGTCTGGAGCAGGCTTTTTGAGATGCCATGCCTGATGGCCGCAGCCTGACCGGATATCCCTCCACCTCGTACGGTGATGAGGACGTCATACTGCCCGAGGGTTTGGGTAATCCTGAGAGGCTCTTGAATGACCGTCTTGTGTGTTTCGAGCGGGAAGTACACCTCCAAAGGCCGCCGATTCACCGTGATTGTACCGCTTCCAGGCATAAGCCATACACGTGCAATGGCCGATTTCCGTTTGCCTGTTTCATAATACCGTATGCCTTCTGCCATCCTTCCTCCAGGCCAGGCGTGTACTCCCCTCGCGAGGCGGTACAGGCCCATCACACATCATGCCGAAACACCAGAGGCTCTGGCTGCTGCGCCGTATGGGGATGCGTGGCGGTCGCATAGACTTTCAACTTGCGCAACATCGCCCGCCCCAGCTTGGTCTTGGGTAACATCCCGCGCACAGCGTATTCCACAATGCGTTCTGGTCGGCGTTGGCGCAGTTTCTCTGCCGTGGTCTGGCGCAACCCCCCCGGGTACCCGGTATGCCAATGATAGAGCTTCTGGCCCCACTTGTTGCCTGTTAAGACAACTTTGTCAGCATTGATGACAATAACATAGTCACCCGTATCGACGTGTGGGGTGTAGAAGGGCTTATGCTTGCCGTGCAGAATCTTCGCGATTTCACTGGCAAGGCGTCCCACTACCTGGTTCTCTGCATCGACAATATACCACTTACGAACCACATCTTCCTTACGGATAGAAACTGTCTGCATCATGTACACTCCCGCCCTTCACTGATCACAAGATTCGGCAGGTGAGGGTAGAAAGATAGGAGGCAACAACCTCTTTGTCAAGGCCTAACCCCAGTGGTTAGTGGTTAGTGATCAGTGATCAGTTTTTAATACTAACCACTAACCACTGACCACTGACCACTATTTTTCTCAGTAGAGGAAATGAGACGGTGGGGTAAACGCTGCCGGTACATGGGTGACCTCAGGAGGCACACCAGGAAGGAGGGTGATGGCCACCACATCGAAACGCACATCGACATGCGGTAACCGGTGTTGCTGGACATACACCATCGCAACATGGACCATCTTCTTCTGCTTGTGCCGGTCTACCATCGCTTGCGGCGCACCAAACATGGTTTGTCCTTTCGTCTTCACCTCGATAAACACCA
>Ga0184627_10000431_pt1 | contig 16473 bp, 6 predicted proteins | sample PLM3_127_b1_FD_133150 | JGI IMG/M metagenome (GOLD analysis project Ga0184627, IMG submission 133150) | Groundwater sediment microbial communities from an aquifer in East River, Colorado, USA - PLM3_127_b1 | ecosystem: Environmental > Terrestrial > Soil > Riparian zone | place: USA: East River...
AGCAGGCCAAAAATGTCTTTGAGGCCATCCGGGATGCCTTTGATGGGAACCCTTTTATCCCTTCCTCAGAAATGCAGTAACGGCCGATTGCATCGGGGTCATCAACCTACCTGGGTAGTTACGTTTGCGTTATTGAGCAGGACGTCAATCTCTGCGATTCGTAAGGTATGGGCCTCCATCTGGTCGTGTAGAAAGGCGGCGCGCTCCGGGTCGACGTCTACTATCGTCGTGCTCACGATCCCTGCGTTTGGATTCTCGGACTTCGTGAACTTGGGCCAGAACAGATAGAGCCGCCCGTTGCTGACCACGGGAATCAGGTGGTCAGCGCTGATGTCAAGTTCGACCGGCTCCCAGGGGGTCCAGCGCGCTTCATCCTCCCAGCGACGGTAGAAGTACTGTTGTGGGACGTCGCGGGTGCGGCCAAAGACGTGCAGAAGGCCAGGCTGCTCCTCGGCCTCCTCGTAGTACATGCCCATCATCTCGAGCTGGCTAACGGCATCCACCTTGTGCAGATATTCCAGATAGAGCCGCTCGGCACTCTCATGAGTAACATCATCCTGCAACAGCCCGTCTTCGAGCTCCCGGAAAAACGACGATTTGTTATCCCGCAGTTCGGGCTCGAGCCAGTTCTCCGGCCATAGGAACACCTTGCGCGCCGCCTCCCACACGCGATATTTCTTGCGCCACTGCCATGCCTCAGCGTCCGAACGCTCGAACGTGAAGGCCTCCAGGTTCAACAGGATGCGCTGGGCGAACAGCTGCGTGGCCGAATGCGCCAGCACGATGCGCGATGTTCGATCGGGCGGCGACTCGTCGGGATCGATCAGGTAGTGTTGGTAGAACGCATCGCTGTTCTCCATGCCCAGGGTCGTAAGCAGGTGACCGAGCAACGCATCGCGCTTGCGTGTGCGCAGCTCGTCCTGGATCGATCCCAGGATCTCCAGCCAACGGTCGGGCGCGTAGGCCAACGACAGGGTCTGCTTGATCGATTGTGTCTCGGCGAAGGTCAGCTCGGCGATGGTCCAGGCATGCGCCTGCTCGGCGGCCACGCCTTTGGTGCGGATCAGATCGAAGATGCGCTTCAAGCTGACAAGGGCCTGTTCATCCCGCATCGCGGCCGGCAGGGTGAGATTGAATCCGCTCGATCCGGTCAAGTACGGCACGTCCGTCAGAGGCCAGGCGGTCCATTCGCTGATCTGCGCGAGAAAGTCGCTCAGCACAAAGCTCGTGGGGTCGCCGGCCTGCGTGACCGTGGCCACGTCCGCATCCTCCATCAGTGCGAACAGCGACTGCTCGAGCGTGAAGGTCGATGCCTGCAAATCGGCCGCGGCGACGAGCCGGTGCCAGGCTTCGAATTGCGCCGCGCTCTGCGGCACCATGGGCAACGATGCGATATCCGTCCATCCCAGGCCGGGCCCACGATCGAGCACAAACGGCAGGAAGCTCAGGTCCAGCGCCAGCCCGTTCCACGCCAGGCCGAACTTGTACAGTTGCCCAAAGACGGTGGCGAAGTCCCGGCGCGGCATGGGAAGGCCCGGCGCGTCCACGTTTGCGGCAATGATCACATGCGTCAGCAACTCGTCGCCGAGCCCGGCACGATGCGTGAACAGCAAGGCATCGATCACGGCCGGGTCGACACCAACAGCCGACCCCAGCGATTGGGTCAGCGATGCCTTCAGTTCGGCTGTGATCCTTTCGTCGTCGATGGCGAGAATGCCCTTGAAGCTGGGGCTGATCGACGCCAGCCACGCATCGATGTCTTCCGTCGTCGGTGCAAGTACGGCCACGGCGGTCGATTCATGCAGCAGCAAATAAGCCAGTTCTTCAACCGAGCGCGTTCCGGCCTCGATTTCGCCGAACCGATCGTGGAAACGCAGTGTGTCGATCGGGCTGGGGGCTGCGGACGCCGTGTGCAGCGGCACCACGCCAGTGATCGCCACGAGCCGCAGCGCGTCTTTCACGCTGATCTTCAGGGCCCGCGCAAGCGAGGCCATGCGATACAGCAGCGATGCGTTAGCCAGGTTCAGCGCGACGTGCCCGGTTGTTACATCCTTCGGCAGCAACTCCTGCACGAGCAGCAGCACGTCATCGGCGGTCAGCCGCGTGGCGCTCTGGATGTAGGCGGCGTAGTCGGGCTGCAGTGTGTGGATCGGCACAGCGGCGCCGTCCGATTCGGCCAGCCAGGGGGTCAGGCTGATGTCGGGCGAGGTGGTGATCGCCAGGTCGGCGCGATCCGCCCTAAGTGCGAAGACTGCATTGCGCAAGTCGGGGCCCGCGCCGGTATGGGTATCAGGGAACAACGCCTCGTTCAGATAAATCGCCTCGTATTGCGAATACAGTTCCTCCTCGAACGCGTAGGTATCCAGGTCAGCCGCCCACCACGTACTCAGTTCCGCCAGCGACAAGCGCAGCGTACCGCGCAGCGCCTGCATGTCGGCCAGCTTCGGCAGGAACAGTGCGGCATTGAAGTCCGCGGCACCCAGCGCATGGATCAGCGTGTCGAGCTCGTATTCGGGGCAGGCCAGGCGGCGCTGCAGGCGAAGGAAACGGTGCAATCGATCGAGGAGCTTGCGGAACGGTTCCTTGACAAGTGCGCCGCCGCCCTCACCAGCCAGCACAGCACCGTCCAGCGAGCACGGCGTACCTGCGAAGCTCACTGTAATCAGTCGTTCGGGGTTCACATAGCGTGTGTTGAGAAGGCGCAGCAGCGTGTCGTAGTCGATATGCGCCTGCTTGAGCAGGGCCTCTACCGAGGCGAGTTGCGCCCCCAGCGTGCCCTGCGCCAGGTCAATTCCCCAGCACGGCGCCAGATCCGCCGGCGGCGTCTTCGGCTGGCGAATCAGATCGCGCTCAACGCTGCTCATGCCCAGCGCTTCGGTCGCGATGTCCAGGGTAGTCACTCCCGGCTTTGCAGGCATGACCTGCATCAGTTCGTCGCGCGCGATGCCCATCTGGCGGAGGTAGCGCCGACCCTCCTCGGCCCACAAATCGAACGGCAGACTGTCGAACGGGTACTTCGACAAGCGCACAATGTCGTAAGCAGCCGGTTGCAGGTACTCCGGTTGTGCTGCGAGGAGGTCGCTGTCCCAGGTCGTTTCGCCGATCGCGGCGCCCGACAAAGTCTTGCCGTCCGCGCTGGCGACGATGGCTTCCAGGATTTCGTTCACGAGATCTATGTGCGGCAACGGGGTTTCGGTATTCTCGCAGGTGAGTCGCAAGGTGCCGAGGTCGGGCCGGCGCGCGAGCAATTCGTCCAGTGCATTGTTTCCGTCGGCGTCCACCGCCTTTCCCAGATAGTCCATAGTGTCCACCAGGTACGCCGCCGGGCTGATCGCCGATTCGCAGTGCGAGCATTCGCAGGCATCGGGCGAGCCGAACAGCTCCTCCCATTCCGGCATCGTGATGGCCGAGCGCGCCAGCGCCTGACTGGTGGGGAGCGCGTTGGGGGGCTGCGGCAGTTGCAGCGCTGCGAGCGACAGGCGATTAAGCCCTGGGTGAAAGCGCAGGTAGACGTTGAGCGCCAGCGAGGTGACATGCACTGCCTTGCGGTAGATGCGATTGGCGGCCTTGGTGTCGAGCGCGGCGCCCACGCGGCGCGTCAGGTTGCTGCGACCGAGGTAGGCGACCTGCGGTGCGGAGCGCAGACCAGCGCTCCACAGGGGCTGGATCACCGCCAGTTTGTCTTCGGGGGGCACCAGGTGGAACAGTTGCTCGACCCGCAGCAATTCGTCACGCGCCGTCTCGGGCAAGTCTTGCAGCGCCGACGGGCGCTCACGCAGGAAGTTGAGGACACGCTGATCGCGGAACTCGAAGTCTGGATTCGCCGAGAAGAAGCTCTGCAGCGAGTCCTGCCCCGGGAGCGGATCGCGCATCAGCTGCCCCGCGAACGAGGGCGTGGGGTAGCGCAGCTCCGCGCCGCGATACAACATCTGCGCGTACGCCACGCGGCGTTCGGCTGCCGTGCCGCCGGGCAGCACCTCGTCAGGAATTTCCACTGCGGTGCCGTCCAGCACCGTATCGCGCCACTGCTCGACGCTGAAGGCCGCCACCTCGCGCGGCGCGCGCACGGCCAGGTCGCCGCGAAGGCGCACGGTGAGGCTGGTGTTGTCGGCAAAGGATTGCAATTCGAAGGCCGCCTGCACATCGGCGACGGTTTCGGCGCTGAAGCTCGCCTCGGTTTCGAGCGCCTGCCAGCACTCATCGCCGGTCAGGTCACCGGCCGTGAGCTTTTGCGTAAACAACGTGCTCTGCTCGCCGGTGAGCGTCGTGGTTCCCAGTAACCGGGCGTAGGGATGTTCCGGCCGTGCAAGATAGTTCTGCTGAAGCTGCGCGAGCTGCGTTCGTGTTGCGTCGGTCAGCGGTAGATTGATCAGATTGCGCGATTTCGCCTCCTCCAGCTTGGCCCACAGCCGAACGAGCGGCCGGGCCAGCAGCGCGTCGATGCGCGTCGGCTCACCACGCCGCATGAGCCCATAGAACATAGCAGCCGGGGCGCCGAACTCGGCCGACCAGCGCCGCGCCTTGACGTAGTAGGCCACGTTGGAACTGGCGAGCTTGGCCTCGCGCGCAAGGATCAACACATCGGCCACTTCGAGGCAGCTCAGATCGTCGTTCTGAGACTGCAGCAGCGGCGCCAGCGCGCGCTCCACCCGCGTGAATTCATCCGGACCGCGATAGCGCTGCGCCCCGATCGAAAAGTTTAGTGTCTCGTGCGGCAGGGCGCGCAGGATCAGCGGGGACTCGGCGAGCACCGTGTCCGCAGTGGCCGGGTCCAGCACCTCGACCTTCAGGTCGGCGCGGGTCTTGCCCCACTGCGTGAGCTGTGCGGGACCATAGGAAATGTGGTAACGGCCGAGCGCATTGGTGCGGACCACAACCTCGGGGTCACCCAACAGACGCCAATCGCAGAGCGCCCGGTCGTAAGCGCGTACAACATGGTTGGGCAAGGGCGTGCCGTCGGGCTTGACGACTTCGCCCTGCACGCTGAACGGCAGGTCCTCCGGCGGCGGATTCGACGGCGGCAGATCGGGAGCGGGTGGGGTTGGATCTGTACCAGGAGGGACATCGTCCAGCGCGCCGCGTTCGGCCAGAATGTTATTCATCACGCTGGCGGTGGCCTCATCCACAACGCCGGTTGCAGCCAACTGATGCGCGGTCTGGAACGCAAGAACCGCAGCGCGCGTGGAGGCCCCGAAGCGCTGGTTTGCTATCTCCGCCTCGGCAATCTGAGAACCTAGTAGGATGAGCGCCTGTTGTAGATCGCCCACTTCGGGGCGCTTCACCTGCAGCTTCAGGGGGAAGGTGATCGGTTTCATAACAGCCTCCACAGTGTTGATTCGCTCGAGTCCAATACAGAATTCGTTAGCTACTGCCGGATGAGTTGCAGATGTCCCTTCAAAACATCTCTGCAAGTACGGCTCAGTTCATTCACCCTACTGCGTAACAGCTTTTCTATTTCGCTCCACGCGCGCGCGACCACGGTAGTTATTCGTGGTACGTCCCCATTTGTTGCCCTCCGTAGTTCCCTTCGTAGGTTGGGGTGAACAACGTGAACCCCAACAACATGCCACGAGATTCAGAAGACCGACAACAAACCCCATATTTCGATAATTGGATCTATTAAAACCAATCAGTCGATGGTCACGCAAATAATTCCCCGGTATACCGCAGCACCATCCCCGGTTTGCGTTGGGGTTCATTCCATTCACCCCAACCTACGCGGGCTGATCGTTCAGCAGCTCGTAGGTTGGGGGGAGCGATAGCGAAGCCCAAAAAAACAAACCCCAACATTCAAACTCGTTGGCCAAATTCCTCCGGCTCACTCACCCGATCACCATTGCCCCAATTCGCATCCACCACACCCATCGCGATATACCGATGGATGCTCGAATGCGGCCAAGCCGAGGCCCGGGAAACAAAGCCGTGTTTGACAGGATTGAAGTACACGTAATCGACGTGCCGTTCGTAATCCCCGTCGTTCCGAATAAGGTGTTCCCAATGCCGCCGTTGCCAGATCCCCCGTTCGCCCTTGGTCACCCGGCTGGCATTGCGCCGTTCACCCTTCGGGATGTTGCGCGAGAAACCAACCTTGATCAGCATCCAGCGTGTCGGATAGTCCGCATCGCCAACGGGCAGCGTCCAAACCGCGTGCAGATGATCGGGCAAAATCACCATGGCGTCGATGTGAAACGGATGTTTCGCCTTGACCTCCCGCATCACCGATCGCAACGTGTCCACATAGTCCACCAACAGGGGTTCGTTGCCGTTCTGCAAGGTTGACGGTGAAGAAATACGTCCCACCCGCGACCATCGCCCGCCGATACCGCATTCATATCCCCATCGATTTCGTAGCTTGGGGTGACGAAGGAACCCCAACAATGAGCAGCCCCGACGCATGCACCCTAACTAATGCCGTTTCAATTGCCCCCATCGACGGACCATGTACGATTGAACCGACATTCATGTCGTGACGCCGTTTTCGTTGGGGTTCATTACATTCACCCCAACGGTCATGTTGATGGGCATCGACACCCCGTCGCATGAGAGTCGGAACGGGAGCCCGCGACGGAAGCCGCGCGAGCCGGGCGCGGCCTGAAGACTGCGCCCACACGACTAGCTGACTTTTCTTACTCTGTATCTTTTCTCATTTGAGATAGGCTATAGTTGCCTCTGGTTGACTTTCCCATGACCGTTACATCAGCATTCGATGAATCGACGGAGAACTCGATCGTTTTCACTTCGAAGTAGAGATCTTCGGGACTGAATTCACCCTCTTCGATCAGCTCCTTCATGTACTCATAGTCGCTCTGGTTCATTTCATTTCTAGCGTTTAGAGGGTGCGGCAGTCGCCCCGCTGCCTCATCCAATTCAAATTGCTCCAAAAATCTCATATAGTTGGTGTTTAAGGATGTCTTTGCGTCGACTAAGAACGCTGTTATTCGAAAATCGTTTGAGTATTCGAGGACTGCTTTCGCCTGCTTGTGCTCGTCGCCAAAGATTCTGGTTACTACACCTTCAATTGACTGTCCGACATAGCCGAGGCCACTTTCGAAGTCCTCAAGGAGATAAATACCAGGCTCGTCAGGAATATGTTCGCGCACCGAATGCTCGACTGAAGATACGGAACGAACTCCCCCACCAGCTATTCTGAGATCATTGACGCTAGTCGCCACCATGACAATGCCCGCGGCCGCATATATGAGATTCGTGGTTGATTTATCCTCGATAGCAGGCGCTATATAGTCGCTTGCGTCCACTCCCGCAGAGAAAAAACCAAATGCCGACGCGAGCCTGCCGGCGGCGCCAACCCATGTGTCGGTGGGTGCCGCCGGGTTACCTGCCAGGTTCTCCACGAAATCGTCGACGTTGGGGAATCCCGTAGTCTCCCTTGAAAAGAGATCGACAAGAGCGTCGAGCTGAATCAGTGCCCCTTCAGATAAGTCCCAAACCTTCTCCTCGCGGCCATTGGTATCTAAGTGATTAATCGGATTGTTTACCGCGTAGATGTAGAGATTGGCCCCATCGATCAATCCACTGGGATCCGCCGCCGTCCACCTCCCCAACCACGACGCATAGTATCGTGCCCCGTGGTAAGCCAACCCCGTCTCCTCATCCCGCTCCTTCCCCGTATACCCATACCGCTTCGCCGCCGCCTTGATACTCGCATCTACCGCCTGATACGACGTGCTGCCATAGGGGTAATACTCTTCGTAGGAAATGATGTCACCCGCGTCGTCCAGTTCCAGGCTGGCCGAGCAGAGATGATTCCCAAGCTGGTAGCGAATAAGCTGGGCCGGTGAGCCATCGTCGCCTTGCGTGCGTGTTTCCACCAGGGCGACGCGCTGCTGACCATCCATGACGTGCAGCGTCTCGCGCTCCAGACTCACCGTGCTGCCGTCCACGTTGTACTCCCGGTAGATTTCAAATCCACCCAGGTAAATGCGTTCCTTCAAGCGCGTCGGCATCTCGCCCGGCCCCGCGGCCCGTTCGGTCACCTTGCGCACCCGCTGCCCACCGCCGTCGTAGACGTAGTAGGTGGTTTCCGGGGTGCCGCCGTCGTTCCGCACCTGCCGGGCTGACGCCTGGAGCTGGTCATGATAATCCCACTGCATCAGCGGCAGATGCGGCATGGTGGTCATGCTGCCGTGGGCGTCGTAGGTGTAGGGTTCAAGCAGCCCGCTGCCGAGCCGCGTCGAACTGAGCCGGTTGCTGACCTTTCCGGGTTCGGTCAGGTCCGGGGGTTCGATCAGGCTGGCTTCTTGGTAGGTATAAGCGCGCGTCCAACCCGGATGCGCCGGGTCGCTGCCGACGTGCTGCATCTCGCGGAAATTGCCGACGGCGTCGTAGACGTAGCGCTCCAGATACTTCCCCATCGCGTTGCCGTCGCCGGGCTGGTCCAGATTGGTGTGGAACAGGTTGAAGGCATCAGGGGCGGTGGGCGGATTCGGTTTGCCGTCGATTTGGCCGAGATGCTCACGGCCGGTCGCTTCGATCAATTGGGAGAGTGCGTCGTAGGTGTAATCAGTCGTTGGGTCGACCCGCGTGTTGCGGAAGTAGATCGTCTGTTGCGCCTCGTCACAAATGTGCGTGATGTTGCCCGCCGGGTCGTAGGTATAGAACAGGTCTTGCAGGCGCTCGCTGCCCTTCAGTGTTTGCAGATGCGTCAAGCGGAAGTTCAGCGGGTCGTATTCGTAGGTCGTGCTGACACCATTGCCATACTCGATGCGCTCGCGCTGGCCCTTGGCGTTGTAGTCGATGTTGGTGACGAAAGGCCTCCACACCAGTTGAGCGTTCAGCGCCTCGCCGCGCAGATTGGCGTCGACGGCGTTGAGCAGATTGGCCTCGTTGTAGACGGGGCGGATGACGCTGTTGTCCGGTGTGGTCAGCGTCATGGGGCGGTTGAGCGCATCGAAGCTCGTGCTGGCTGTGAAGATTTCCGCCTCCAGCGCCACCGCCACCGACCAGTTCAGGGTCTTCTTGTAATCGACGGCAAGCTGCCGGCTGCTGCTCAAGAGATTGCCTTTGAAGTCGTACGCGCCGGTGGTGACGACCCGCGCGCCATCGAAGAATTGGTACGGCTTGGCGCGCAGGTTGTTCGCCTCGGGGTTCGGCTGGCTCTCGCCGTAGACCGTCTTGCCGACCAGCAGCTCCGGTGCGCTGCCTTCCTGCAGATAGACCTCGGTCGGCCGCCGCAACACGTCGTAAACGGTGCGCAGCCGATGATCGCGGCTGTCCCAGCCGTAGAGCGGCTTGCCCGCCACGTCGTTCAGCATCCAGCGCTCGCCGGCTTCCATGCTGGCGGAGTGAATCGAAGCGCCGAGCATGTCGTAGTCGTAGCGCATGACGATGCGGTCCAGGGCGTCGATGACTGCGCGCTGGTTGCCCTCGATGTCGTACGTGACACGCGTATGGTGGAAGGCTTCTTCGGGCGGATCGCCAGGAAGTGCATCGCTGCGCTTGAACTTGTTGTGCGCGACCGTCAGGACGGTGCGGCCAAGCGAATCCGTATGGGCGACGCTCGGCGTGGCGGCATGCACGGCGGCTTTGAGCGCGGCAGCCTGCTCCTCCGCACCCATCATGCCGCCGGCGCGCTGGGCGTACCAGCCCGGCAGATAGTCCACATCGGGCAGGCGGCGGAAGTAGTCGCCGACGTCAAGATCGTCCTTCGGATCGGTGATCGCGACCGTGTCGTTGACATCCCAGCTTTTCTGCTGCCAGGGATCGAAGACGACTTTCTCCCAGGTGTGGTTGGGGTGCAGCGTGGCCACCACCCGCCCGACCGGATCGTAAAAGAGCACGGGGCTCACGCCCACGGTGCGGCCGAACTCGAAGGCGTGGGTGGCGCTGAAGAAGGGCTCGTACTGGCGCACCGGTTTGCCCTTGTTGTTGAAGACGGTCCAGCCGTTGCCGACCCAGCGCGGATTCACCGCTGGCCCGCCCGGCACGAGCGGCCCCGGCTCGGCCTGGATCTTCTTCTGGATTTCGCGGCCGAAGCCATCCGAATAGGAGAAGCTGTGCTGGATCTTGGTCTGTTCGCCGGACGTGAGGTCGGCCGCGTGGGTTTCGCGCGCCAGGGTATACACCACCGCCGGCTGCGGTTGCGGATCGTCCCGGGTGCGCTGGTAGGCAAACAGGTCGTAGACCAGGCGCGAACTGGCCTGCTGCAAAAGGCCGTGCGGATCGACGAAGGGGTCCTGGAGATCGGCAAGGAGGGTGGCCTCGTCCAGATCGGCCACGAACCCGGCGAGAGAATCACCTTTCCCCTCGCCGTCCTTGCCCATGAGCGCCGTGCCAACGACCATACCCAATGTGTCGAACGCCACTTCGGAGCGGTTGCCGTTGGGGTCGGTCATCAGGCGCGCTTGCAGCACGCGGTAATCGTTGCTTGCGGTCGCCACGTTTCTGAGCGCATCGCGGCTTTCTTGGACCAACAGCGGATGGGTGTCGTAGGTGACGACGCTTTCGGTTGCGAAGCCGGCGGCATGGAAAGGATCGCGAAAGCGATGGGGCAGGAAGAACTGCTGGCGAGCGTAGGCAAGTTCTTGCGCTGCTGTATCGTCGCTTTCGGGTGAATGAAAGACTCGGCCGGCGGGGATCCACCAGTGATCATCAGGGTCGGTATGGGGGAATGCCCCCGTCGCCTTGAGGTCCTGACTCAGCCGGTATCCGCCCCGGTCGGCGCCCTGGCCACCGAGCACATTGACCGGATTGGGCAGCAGGTTTTCGGGCGCCGGTGCTCCCGGCGGTTGGTCCGTATCACGTGGACGTTGGTAGACCTGCGCCAGAAGCCCCGGCGTGAAGGCGAGCTTGTAGCTCTCGCCGGGCAGGGCCAGCGGTTCCAGTGTCCCCAGCGGCAGCAGTGCCAGTGGATCGTTCTGGGCGGCGCCCAGATCGTCGGGCCGATAAAAGGTGCGCACCTGCTCGATTAGGCGGCGCTGTCTGCCGTTGGTGGGCGGGTCCTCATAGTTGATCTCCGCGTCGAAGATGTGCGTCAGTCCATCGGCCGTGGGCTGAACAAAGTCGGCACTCTGGAACCGCCCTGCGACGCCCGTCGACGCGTAGCCAGTCAGCTCAAAGGTGCGGGTCTCGCAGGGCAGCGAAGCGCGGTAGTCATCCGGGTAGAGGGTAGGATCGTCGATCGGATTGGTGACGCCGTTCTCGGTATAGGTGACGAGCACCTCGGCCTGCTTGGCCTGGTCATCCGTCGACAGCGCCGGGTCCGCTTGTCGGCGCCCGTAACCGGTGGCAGCGGATTTCAGGACGTTGCCGAAGTCGTCCACCTCCAGCGTCAGGGCATGTTGAACTCGCGGATCGTCCGGGTTGCGCTCGTAGTGGTAGCTAATGGCTTCGCGGGCATGGGTGAAGAAGACCGCATGGCGATTGCCATCCTGTGGCTGCAATGGCTCAATCGTGAAGTTCTGCTCGGTGACGGTGTAGGGAATCTCGGCCTCGTCCGTGTCATCCAGCGCGTAAACTTCCTGGCGCAGCATGGCACCCTTGAGTGCGCGGCAGGCTTCGCGTTCTTCCGCCAGGGTCAAGCCCAACGGCATGACCGTGTCAGGCAGCAGGAGCTCTCTGGCCTGGGCGTCGGTCAACTCCGGCTCACGGTACTCACGGTAGTACTCGCCGGCGTCGTTGGCGTCGAGAAGGCCGGCGAAGAAGTCGGAGACGTGGTCACGGCCCACATAGACGCCGGTGTGGAACCAGGTCTTGGTAAGTACCGGCGGCACATGCGACGCGGCGTCGAGGTTGGTGGCCGCGGGCAGCGTGCCATCGGCGGTCAGCGCGGCGAATTCCTCGGTGTCGAACTGCTCGACCAGGCCGAAGCCGCGAAACTCGCGCTCCTCGCCGTCGAAATAGCCGTGGTGGTAGGCGTAGCGCGTGACGAAGCGGTTGCCGCTGATGGCATCAAAGGTCTCAACGCGCTCGACCACATGCACCGGGAAGGGCAGCCGGGTGATCCACGGTTTGCCATCGCGTTTATCCTGCAAATAGAACTTGGTGGAGGGGGCGTACTGCACGACCGTTTCCGCGCCCAGATTGTTGACGGTCTTGATCAACAGGTGCGGCTTTTGCCCGCCCATCAGATCGACGTAGCGCATGGGTTGCTGCGTATCGCCGGGCAGGGGCGACGACCAGACCAGGCAGGCGGTGCCGTTGCCGAGCAGGTCGGTGGGGGTGATGGACACGAGATCGTCCAGGCGCGGGAAGACGCGCAAGGGCTGCGGCGCGCCCCAACTGTTGCCGGACTGGTTGAAGTAGAGGCGCACGCCGTCGCGGTGCAGGTAGATGATGTCGGTGGTGCCGGCGCCGTCGATGTCCGCCAGCCGGATGCGCTGGTGGTCGAACTGGTCCGGGTGGTCAAAGTAGGGCGCGTTGTCCATGGTCACCTTGGCCCCAAAACGGCCATAGCCCAGGTTGGGCCAGTAGCAGACCTCACCGTTGCGGATGCGCACCAGGTCGGTCAACCCATCGCCACTCAGGTCGGCGAGATAGATGGATTGAGTCCCGTCGGCAAAGACCAGCCGGGGGCCTTGCTCTTCATCCAGCGCCTGATGGACGCGGCGGGCTGAGCCGAAGCCCTGTTCGGCCAGAGAAGCGTGCCAGACGAAGGCGTCGTCTTCGCTAATCAGCACATCGGCGTGACCATCACCGTCCAGGTCGACGAACTTCAGGTTGGGGTCGCGCATGTCGCGGTTGAGGCGCGAGGTGAAGGGGCGGAAGGGCTGCCAGCCTTCAGCGCCGTCGTGTTCGTACAGGCCGGGCATGGGGCCGTCCAGCACCACCAGATCGGGCTGGCCGTCGCCGGCGAGGTCCATGAACTGCGCCTGCCCGCCGGCCAGGGCGAGGTTGGGTGTGGTGGCAACACGTTCCAACGGCGCGAATTCGACCGGCCGCTCGCTGATGGGACTGATATTCCGCTTGTAGAACCAGGCGCCGGCCTGCTCGGTGAGGATGCCGGGGATGCCTTCGCCGTGTAGATCGGTCCACTGGTAGGCCGCACCGTCCACCCCGGTGGGCAGGTTTTCCAGGCTCTCAACGTCGACGTCCTGGACCGTGTCCTGCACGATGGGCTGCGTGTATTCGTACTCGACCGGCGGCAGGCTGCGCTTCAAATAGCCGCCGTTGTGCCGGCGGTAGGCGGTCTGGGTGACGGTGCGCAGGAAGGTGTAGACAGGGTTGCGGGCGTTGGCGGGATCTTGCTCGTGGGCATAGGTGAAGTCGGTCGAGCGCACAAGGCAATCGACTCCGACGCCTGGCTCACCCGCGAAATGATGAAACATGAGCACCCGCTGGCAGAGGCGGCCGGTGCGCACCTCAAAGCCGGCGCGGTAGGAGGAGAACGGGTCGCTGCGGTAGGTCCATTGGCCGGCGTCATCCGGCTTTGGCGCGTTGGCGGCATGTTCGCCATAGTCGAAGACGACTTCGAACATCCAGCCGGCGTTGTGGAACTGCGCGACGGTCAGCACGCGCGGCCGGTGCCCCGTGTTGTCCAGTAAGGGCACGCGGTTGCCGTAGCGGATGCGCTTGAGATAGCGGTTGGCTTTACGCCGGCGGTCGTTGCGGGCGCCCCGGTTGCGCTCATGGGCGCGGGAAAGATCGACGCCGGCGCCGTCCTCCGGTTTGTACTCGTAAAGAACGGCATTGCCCTTGTCGTCACGGGTCTCGCAGATCAGCCAGGTGAAGATGTGCTGGGGGTCAGCGGGGTCGGCGATACGCGCGTTGGCGTCCTTGCCGTAGAGGGTGAGGATATTGTCGCGGGAAATGGAGCGCCAATGCACGTCGCCGTCGCTTCGGTGGGTCCAGCGCTCGATGCGGGCGAACAGCCCCTCAATGCGCGGGCGGTACCGGTGAATGGTGTAACCAGGCGCGGTAGTGGTGTCCTCTGGCATGAGAACCGGGACCAGGTCTTCCGCTCCCGACAGGATGAAGACATCGGATTCGACAGCATCGAGGTACTGCGGCAAGCCTTTGTCGGTCTTGCGGGTGATGGAAGGCAGCGAGAGGTTCCAGCCGAAGCCGAAAGGACCGTTGCCCGAGCCGGAGTCGTAGGAGAGTGAGAGTTGAGGGCCGAAGCCGGACCGGCCGGGGCTGGTGGCGATCGGCACGGTCATGGATCCGGTGCCAGTGACGGGGTTGGCGGCGAATTTCTCGCCGATACCGCGGATGGCACCGCCGCCCTTGGGCAGCGAAATCGTGGGCGCGGCCGGCCTTTGCTCGCCTTCACTTCGATTTGTTGTCTTATCCGCTGAAGCCATAAGAGGTCCTCTTACACGGCCAAACCTTCGCCTTATAGGGCTGCCGTCATCAGTTGCGTAGCCTCAGCCCTCCCGTGCGAGGTGGGCCGTGCACTCCGCTGGCCCACCACGTCGCGTGTGGCCTCGTGGGCGGCGGGCGGCAGCGGTGTGTCCCGTGCGCGATCGACCCCCGAGCGTTGGCAATCCAGTGTGCCATCTAGCACGCCAACCATTTCCCCGCGTCGCTCCCCCCGGGCCGCCTGGGTAGGGCCTACGATACCCCGTCCTGCCTGGCCTGTCCAGCGCCGCGCCGCCTGGCGGGCCAGCGCGCGCCCCGGCGGCGGCCCGGCGGCATCGGCATCGAGAGCGAAGACGAGTTCGCGCACCTCTCTGGCCCACTCCCAGCGCCAGCCCTGCACGCCGAAGATCGCCACGACGCGCGGCACGCCCGCGGCGAGCAGCGCCAGCGCATCGAAGGCGCCCTCGCACACCCACAGCGGGCCAGCGCCGGCCTGCAGCGCGGCGGCGTTGAAGTACCCCTTCTCCCCTGGCAGATGATCGTGGCGCTTGGCCTTCGGGACCTGCGCTGCAGTTCCCACCGCGCGCCCGTACAAGTTCACCAGGCGCCCCTCCGGCGTGGTGTGCGGGAAGACCATGCGGCCGCCGCGCCAGTCCCGCGCGGCGTGCGGCCAGGTGCCCGGCGCCGCATAGCCCACGCCGTGCTGCTGCGCCAGCGCCAGGGGGATGCCGCGCTGGCGCAGATACGCCTCGCCGCGGCTCCCCGGCAGGGCCGCCTGGAACGCGGCCAGGTGCTGCGCCAGGTCCGGGAGCGCGGGGGGGCCAGGGCGCGCGGCTGCGGCCCCGCTGGCGCTGGCTGGGCGGCGCTGGGCGGCGGCTCCTGCCGCTGGCTGGGCGGGCGGTGCAGGCGCGCTGGAGGCCTCCGGAGTGCCGCCAGGCGCTGGTGCTCTTCCCGCCAGCGCTGGCGGGCGTCCTCGAGATAGCCCCAGGCGCCGCAGGCAAAGCATACGAAGCGGCCGGTGGCCACCGTGACGCGCAGGCTACGCTGGTGGTCGGAGCCATGAAACGGGCACAAGGCGCGCAGCACGTGGCCGCCTTCACCTGCCAGAGGCTGGCAGGCCGCCAGGTCCGCGTCGCTCAGCGTCAGATTCTCAAGGGAGGTACCGCTTGGGGCGATCATGCGCGTGCCTCCTCGCGCATCGTGCCCAGATCGGGCCGGAAGATCAGCGCCACTTTGCCCGTATCACCGTGCCGGTTCTTCGCCACCGTTAGCTCCACGGCCCGCGCCGGCGGGGTCGCCAGGCGCTCCTGGGCTTCCGTGAGGAACACCACCACATCGGCCGCATACTCCAGATCGCCGCTTTCTTTGAGCGAATCGAGCGCGGCGCTGCCCTTGCCGTTGCCGTAATTCCCGGCGCTCCGGTTCTGCGACGCCAGCGCCAGCACCGGGCTGCGCAGGCCCAGCGCCAGCTCGCGTAGGAGACCGCCCAGCATGTCCACGCGCTCGCGCACGGAGAACTGCCCGCGCAAGTCCTCCGCGACCTTGGCCCATAACTGCAGATAGTCCACGACGACGAGGCAGCGCGCCGTCTGGTGCTGCCGCATGGCCCGCCGGGCCTGGGCACGTACCTGCGCTACCGTGAGCTGGCTGCGGCCTTCCACCACCGCGAGGCGCTCGGCCACGGGCTGCCAGGCCTCGGCCGCACTCCGGAGCTTCCCCAGGTCCGCATAGCCGCGCTGCACGTCGCGGGGGTTGACGCCTGCGCAGACGCCGCGTCTGTATACCCATGACTGACGCGAGCTGAATTGTGACGACGTGGCTCTTCAACGGCTCCAGAGCCGTAGGGGAGCCACCCTGGGAGAGGGGATAGCGATGAATGTCCTGACGGTTGCTGTGCCTGTGTTACGTCACTACCTGCACGAGCTACAGCGGCGCCCATCAGGGCTCGTGCGCATGCAGGTTGGCCCAAACCCAACCCTTAAACCATGAGCCGCCAACTACCTAGAACACGTTATCAAGCAACAAGTTGTGACGTGGCGATGTGCTCGGGCATCGTGAACTTCTTATTGGTGTCAGATAGGCTTTAGCCTTTTTGACACGGTGTAGTGGATATTCTGTGTATTGATTTTGTGGCGATTACGGCCACATAAAATTGGGAACCCTATTTGGCACTGATGCTAGTCGCAGACATGGAGGGTGACTTGGCGGCTGGTGACA
>Ga0184627_10000432_pt1 | contig 16451 bp, 18 predicted proteins | sample PLM3_127_b1_FD_133150 | JGI IMG/M metagenome (GOLD analysis project Ga0184627, IMG submission 133150) | Groundwater sediment microbial communities from an aquifer in East River, Colorado, USA - PLM3_127_b1 | ecosystem: Environmental > Terrestrial > Soil > Riparian zone | place: USA: East River...
CGGAGCCGGGCTCGGAGCGCTCGTTCCCGTGGCCCCCGGTGTGAGGGCGGTCTCACGCTCCGGCGGCTCGGGACGTTCAACGAGACGATGACCCGGCCGCCGTTCGCCGCGTTCCTGGAGGAGCACAGGGTCCCCGTGTACCGGTTCCTGCTCGCCTCCGTGGGGCCGGGCGACGCCGACGATTGCTTCCAGGAGACGTTCCTCGCGGCGCTTCGGGCCTACCCGAAGCTCCGGGAGGAGTCGAACCTCCGGGCGTGGGTGCTGACGATCGCGACGCGGAAGGCCATCGACCACGGCCGGGCAAGGGCGCGCCGCGCGGTGCCGGTGGAGGAGGTGCCCCACCGGCCGACGAACGCGCAGGTCGACGGGGATCCGGAGCTGTGGCGGGCGGTCCGCGCGCTGCCGGAGCGGCAGCGCGCGGCCGTCGTCCATCGCTACGTCCTCGACCTACCCTACGCCGACGTGGCCCGGGCCCTGGGTTGCAGCGAGGAGGCCGCCAGGGCCAGCGCGTACGAGGGGCGGAAGAAGCTGCGGGCGATGCGGGAACTGGAGCATCTCGGAGGAAGGCCATGACGAAGGAGTTCGGTTCCATGCGGCGGGCGGACGTGGAGAGCGCGTCCCGGCTGGCCGCTCAGTCCGTGATCGACGCCGCCAGGCGCCATGGCTTGGAGGACGTGGCGGTGGCCACGATCGACTCGCCGGTGGGTGAGCTCCTGGTGGCGGGGACCCGCCGGGGGCTGGTCCGGGTGGCCTATCCCGACGAGCGACCCGACCTCGTGATGGAGGAGCTGGCGGAGGCGCTCTCGCCCAGGGTCCTGGAGGATCCCCGGGCCCTGGACCAGGTGCGCCGCCAGCTGGAGGAGTACTTCGAGGGAAGGCGGGCCCGGTTCGAGTTCCGGCTGGACTGGGCGCTCGCCCCGAGCGGCTTCTCCCGCAAGGTCCTCGAGGCGACGGCCCGCATCCCGTTCGGCTCGGTCTCGACCTACGGGGAGATGGCCAAGCGCGCCGGGAGCCCCCGGGCCGCCCGGGCCGCGGGGAACGCCCTGCACGACAACCCCATCCCCATCGTCGTGCCGTGCCACCGCGTGGTCCCGTCCACCGGCGGTATCGGGAAGTACGGCGGGAGCGAGTGGCGCAAGGAGTTCCTGCTCCGCCTGGAAGGCGCTCTGGCCGAGTAGGCGTCCGGCGCGCTTCTGAGCCGGGCCCGGGCGAGGCCGGAAATGGTCCAGAACCGGGCGAACGCCTCCGATAATGCCCGCATGAGTGCCGGCCTGTTTCGGCGAGCCGCCGCACGCCTTTCCGCCGCCCGGAGCGACGGTGGCTTCGGTCCCCGGCCAGGCCTTGCGGCAGAGCCGGAGCCCACCGCCCTCGCCGCCATCGCCCTGGGCGACGACGACGCCCGGCGGTGGCTGGCCGAGCACCAGCGCCCGGACGGGGGGTTCGCCCTGGTCGCCGGCGACGTCGTGAGCGACGCGGCCACCGCGCTCGGCGCGCTCGCGCTCCCTCCCGGACAGGCCCGGGAGGGAGCGCTCGACCACGTCGTGACCCACCAGGCCCAGCGGCTGCCGGCCAACCCGGCCTCCCCCCACGACCCGAGCCTCCGCGGCTGGGGGTGGACGCCGGACACGTTCGGATGGGTCGAGCCCACGGCCCACGCGGTGCTGGCCCTCCAGGTCATGAGGCCATCCGCCGCCGGCCCGCTGGCGGACGGCCTGGCAGTGCTGGCCGACCGGGAGTGCGAGGGGGGCGGGTGGAACTACGGGAACCGCGTCATCCTCGGCGTGGACCTCCCGCCGTATGCCCAGACCACGGCCGTGGCGTTGATCGCGCTCCAGGGAGCCCAACCAGAGCTGTTCGCTCGTGGCCTGTCCGCCCTGGACCGGCTATGGCGAGCGGAGCGGCAGGGGGGCCTGTCCCTGGCCATGGCCCTGGCGGCCTTCCGGCTGGCCGGTGAGCCCGCCGCCGAGGAGGTCGAGCGGGCGCTCGACGCCGAGCTCGAACGGACCGCCCTCCTCGACGACGCCGTGACCCTGGCATGGGCGGCCATCGGGGCCGGCCCCGGGCTCGACGCCATCCAGAGGCCGGCGTGACCGGGCCGATGGACCGCCGCACCTTCCTCAAGCGGGCCACGCAGGTCGGCGTGGGGGCCCTCGTCGTCGGCACCGGCGCCGGGATCGCGGCGGAGCTCCTCGTCGAGCGGGCCCGCAGGCCCTGGGATGCCTCGTTCTTCCCGCCACCGGGCCGCCCGAGGGTTGCCGTGGTCAGGGCGGCTTCCTACGACGCGGACCTGGAACGGATCGTGCTGGACGGGCTCGAAGCGGTCGGCGCCGACATTGCCGGAAGGACGGTGGTGCTGAAGCCGAACTTCGTCGAGTACGAGCCCGGGGCGGCCATCAACACCGATCCCCGGCTGATCGCCGCGACCGTGCTGGCGATGCGGAGGCTGGGCGCAGCCGAGGTGACGGTGGCGGAGGGCCCGGGCCACCGGCGCGACACCCAGTTCGTCGTCCAGAGCTCGGGGCTGCTCGAGTCCCTGCACGACGTGGACACGCGGTTCGTCGATCTGAACTCCGCGGCGCTCGTGGCCCGCCCACTCCACAGCTCGTTCACCGACCTCCACGAGCTGTGGCTCCCGCAGCCCATCCTCGATGCCGACATCGTGGTCTCGATGCCGAAGATGAAGACCCATCATTGGGCCGGGGTCACGCTGTCGCTCAAGAACTGCTTCGGCTGCGTGCCGGGGCGCGTATACGGGTGGCCGAAGAACGTCCTCCACTGGGCCGGGCTGACCGAGGCGATCGTCGACGTCTCGGCCGCCGTCCGGCCGCATCTGCAGATCGTCGACGGCATCGTGGGGATGCAGGGCAATGGCCCGATCCAGGGGACGCCGATGAAGGCCGGCCTGCTCGTGTTCGGGGCCGATCCCGTCGCCACGGACGTTACGGCGGCCCGGCTGATGGGCTTCGACCCCACGCGCGTGCCGTCCATCGCGGAGACCGCCAGGTTCCTGGGCCAGGGCGACCCCGAGCGCATCGAGCAGGTGGGCGAGGACGTCGAGCGCTCGGCGGTGGACTTCGCTACCCTCCCCCAGTTCCAGGGGATGAAGGTGGGAGGCAAGCCCGGTGCGGGGGTGGACGCGGGACCGGCATGACCGGCGAGCGGCTGGTGGGTCGCTCGGGGCCGTGCTCGTTGCCGTCCTGGTCGCCGCCGTGGCGCTGGCCGCCTGCCGATCCTCGGGAGAGGGCTCCGTGTCCTCGCCGTCCGTCCTTCCCTCGGGCTCGCTCGGCGTCGTGACCCAGCGGGATGCGGAGGACGCGATGCGCGGCCTGTGCGAGGTCCGGGCCGTCGATGCTTCCGACCGGGACCGGGCGAACGCCCTGTTCTACGACCGGAGCCACCAGGAGCTCCACGTCATCGCGGCGGCGACCGAGGTCCGTGACCCGCCCGCCGCCGGGCGGCTCCTCCAGGCCATGCAGCGGGTCGAGGCGGACCTCAAAGGCCCGCGACTCCCGGCCACCTTCGGGGAGGACGCCGAGGCGCTGATCGCGGCGACCGCGAACGCGCTCGCCGTGATCGGCCTCACCTCTCCGAGCTGCGGCTGACCCGCCCGACCTGACGGAAACGCCCCCGGCGCGCGATGATGGGCCGGACATGCGACCACATCGGATGGCCTGGCTCACGCTCGTGCCGGCCCTCGCGCTGCTCGCGTCCTGCTCGTCCTCGGGGTCAACCGACGGTTCGTCGGGCGCCAAGGACAGGATGCAGGCGGAGGTGGCCACCACCGACCTGTACGTGAACGCTCCCCAACGGGTGGCCGTGGGCCTCATCTTCGCCGACGGCAGGCTGGTGAGCTTCGGGTCTGTGGGCTTCAGATTCTCCTACCTCGGCACCGCGGAGCAGCCGATCGCTCCGCAAGCCGGTCCGCAGGCCACGGCGGCGTACATCCCGACGCCGGGGACCCCGCAGGGGACCGGTTCGTCGCCCGCGATCACCGACCCGTCGAAGGCCCGCGGCGTGTTCGAGGCCGAGGGCGTCACGTTCGACGCGCCGGGGTTCTGGCAGGTGCAGATCACTGCGGCCATCGAGGGGGGAGGGACCCAGAGGGCCACCGTCCCGTTCAGCGTCGCCACCCAGCCCGCGCTCCCCGCCCCGGGCCAGCCCGCCCTTCGGACCGAGAACCTGACCATCCACTCCAAGGGCGTGCCGCTCGCAGCCATCGACTCCGGCGCCTCCGTCGACGGCAGGATCCCCGATCCAGGCCTCCACGAATGGACCATCGCGAAGGCCATCGCGGAGCACCGGCCGGCGCTCGTCGTGTTCGCCACTCCCGTGTACTGCATCAGCCGGTTCTGCGGCCCCGTGACGGATGCCGTCGAGCAGCTCTCCAAGCGATACGCCGACCGGGCGGAGTTCATCCACATCGAGATCTGGCGGAACTTCAACAAGCAGGTCATCAACAAGAGCGGCGCGGAGTGGCTGTACCGAGACGGCTCCCTCACCGAGCCCTGGTTGTACCTGATCGGGGCGAACGGGACGATCCTCGACCGGTGGTCGAACCTGTTCGATCCCCAGGAGGTGGCGAGGAAGCTCCAACTGCTCCCGCCGATGAAGGGCTAGGCACGACCGCCGCGTTACAGTGCTGCCGTGGACGGCCACCACCATCGCGTCCCCACCCCGACCGACCGGGGCATCCGGGCCGTCAAGTGGTCGCTCGCCGGCCTCGCCGTCACGGCCCTCCTGCAACTCGTGATCGTGCTGGTGAGCGGCTCGGTGGCGCTCCTCGCCGACACGATCCACAACTTCTCGGACTGCCTGACGGCGATCCCGCTGTGGGTGGCCTTCGTCATCGGGCGCCGGCCGGCCACGAAGCGCTACTCGTACGGCTACGAGCGGGCCGAGGACCTGGCGGGCCTGTTCATCGTCCTCGTGATCGCCGCATCCGCCGTATTCGTGGCGTGGGAGGCCGTCGCGCGGCTCATGCACCCCCGGCCCATCGAGCACCTGCCCTGGGTGATCGCCGCGGGGCTCGCCGGGTTCGCCGGGAACGAGCTCGTCGCCGCGTACCGGATCCGGGAGGGCCGCCGCATTGGCTCGATGGCGCTCGTCGCCGACGGGCATCACGCCCGAACCGACGGGTTGACCTCGCTCGGCGTGGTGGCCGGAGGGATCGGCGCGGCGCTGGGGTTCGACCGGGCGGACCCGCTCGCGGGCCTGGCCATCGCGGTGGTCATCGTCTACGTCCTGTGGCAGGCCGGCCGGATCGTGGTCCATCGCATCCTGGACGGTACCGACGAGTCCACGGTGGTGATGCTCGAGTCGGTCGCCGCCCAGGTGGCCGGGGTCGAGCACGTGACGTCGGCCAGGGCCCGATGGACCGGCCATGGGCTCAACGCCGACCTGGAGATCCAGGTCGACCCGGCCCTCACCGTGGGCCAGGGCCACGCCATCGCCGAGGAAGTCGAGCACGAGCTCCTGCACGCGCTCCCCGGACTGAAAGGAGCCACCGTCCACGTCGATCCGCACGACCACGGCCCTCCCCGAGGGCCGGTGTCCCATCACCGGGGAACGTGAGGTGGACGAGCGGGAGGCCCGGTCACGGTTCGCCGCGGCGCGGGTGGCCCGCCTGGCCACCGTTCGTCCGGACGGATCCCCCCACCTCGTCCCCATCGTCTTCGCGTTGGATGGCTCGACGGTTGTGTTCGCCGTCGACGACAAGCCGAAGGGGACGAGGGAGCTGCAGCGGCTGGCCAACATCAGGGCCGACCCGCGCGTGAGCGTCCTGGTCGATCACTACGAGGCGGACTGGCCGGCCGTGTGGTGGGTCCGCGCCGATGGCCGGGCCCGCGTCGTCGACGCGGGCCCGGCCCTCGAGCGGGTCGTGGCCCTGCTCGCGGAGAAGTACCCGCAGTACGCGGCCAGCCCGCCCCCCGGTCCGGCCGTCCTCATCGACGTCGAGGCGTGGCGGTGGTGGTCTTTCAGTTAATCGGCCGTCAGGGGCCGAGCGCTCCGGCTTGATCGCTCTTTCCTCCCGGCCTTCGCCGGGCGTACCTGCGCGCAGCCCGTAGGATGGCCTGGATGTCCGAAGAGACCGGTCGACAACCGTGGGGCGCCCCGCCGGTCGTCGAATTCTGCTATCGCCACCCGAACGTGCAGACCGGCGTGCACTGCACCCGGTGCAGCCGCCCGATCTGTCCCGAGTGCATGGTCCCTGCCCCCGTCGGCTACCAGTGCCCGGAATGCGTCCAGCAGGCCCGCCGGGAGTTCCGCCGGGGCGCGGGGCGAAGGGTCGTGACCGGCGGCATCACGGCAACCAAGGTCCTGCTCGCGGCCCTGTTCGCCGTCTTCGCGCTGGAGCTCCTGGTCGGCGGGGCGAACGCCCTGTTCCAGGGCCCCTCCGAGCGCACGCTGATCCGCCTGGGCGGGATGCAGCCGTTCCTCATCGCGAACGGGCAGTACTGGCGGCTGTTCACCGCCATCTTCCTGCACGCCGGCTTGCTCCACATCGCGTTCAACGCGTACGCGCTGTGGATCTTCGGCGCGGCCATGGAGCAGGCGCTGGGTCGAACGCGGTTCCTGCTGGTGTTCTTCGTCACCGGGTTCCTGGCCAGCGCATCGTCCTACGCGTTCGGACCCCTGGGGTCCGTCGGCGTCGGCGCATCGGGCGCGATCTTCGGCGTCTTCGGCGCCTTCATCGCCTACAACTACCGGCGGCGGGACCTGGCCCAGGCCGCGGCCAACCTGCGATGGGCCCTGATGCTCATCCTGCTCAACGCCGTGCTCACGCTGGGGATCCGCCGGATCGACTGGCGGGCGCACCTCGGCGGGCTGGTGGCGGGGTTCGTCGCCGGCCTGGTGGCCGAGGGGTGGGGCGATCGCCGGAAAAGGAGGATCGTGCTGGTCGCGGGGTTCGCGGCGATGGTGGCGATGGGCGTTGCCCTGGTGGCGTGGCGCTCCGCGGACATCCGGGCGCTCCCGGTGTTCGAGCGCGCGGTGGCCTTCTTCGGCTCCTGAGGCCCGGGCTTCCCGGACCCTACGGCGAGGCGCGCCAACCTAGCGCGCGTTGCGTGAGCCTCAGCCGGGGCGGAACGGCGGGAGCCCGTCGGAGGACTCGGACACCGTAACGGGGTCGACCCCGAGGAGCTCGGCGAGACGAGCCGAGGCCCGGTTGTACCCGGCCCGATCCCATGACACGACGGTGTCGGCAACCCTCCCCGCCCCGTCGATGACGAAGAGCGTCGGCACCGACTCGATCCCGTAGGCGTTCGAGGCGTCGTAGGGCGGGAGGTCCGGGACGGCCGGGACGTCCATCCCGAACTCGCGACCGAATCGCTCCAGGGCATCGGGCGGGTCCTGGCCCACGCCCACCACCCGTCCGGGGAACGCCCTGGCCATGGCGTCGACCTTCGGCGCCGCCATCTGGCACACCGGGCAGGTCACCTTGTAGAAGACCAGGGCGAGCGGGCCGTCGCCGAACGTCACCCCGGGGACGGGTGGGGCGGCCCGGCCCACCTCGATCGCTGCCATGGCCCCAGGATATCGAGGCGCCCGGTTAGGCCCCCGACCGGTCCGCGATGCCGAAGATCCCGCCTCCTCGGGTCCCCACCCAGATCCTGCCGCGGAAGACCGACGGGGTGGACTCGATGCACCCATCGAGGTGGATGGACCACAGCTCCGGCGGTTGCCGCCGCGGCCTGGAGATGTCGTAGGCGTGGAGGTTTCCGGCGCAGTCGCCTTGGAGCAAGACCCCGTCCACCGGCACCGGGGAGGACCACGTCGGGCCGGGGAGGTGGATCCGCCACCGCACCGTCCCTGTGGCCCGGTCCACCCCGAGCAGGTCACCGGCGTTCGTCGCCTCGTACACCATGGGGCCGGAGATGGCCGGCGTGGCCCAGGCACCGCCCAGGCCGTCTCCCCCGCGCTCGGTGATGGGCACCGACCACACGAGGGGATCGGCGGGGTTGCGGGGATCGAGCTTCATCAGCTGGCCTACCTCCGCCGATCGGGCGTCGAACCGCTGGAGCTCGCTGGCCACGTAGAGGTATCCCTCGTCGTCGAGGACCACCGTGGCGTCGATGTCGTCGCCCGTCCAGAACCGGAACACGCGGTGGTACCCCTTCCTCCCGTGGAGGAGCCTGGAGATGTCCCATCCCTGCACCAGCCCGCCGGAGTTGGCGAAGTACGCCACGCCGTTCCGAAACGCTACGGAACCCTCGATGGAGACGTCGTTGTCGGGAAGGTCGGCGAGTAACCGCTCGTCGAAGCCGGGGATCGTCGCCACGACCCTTGGACTGACCGTGACCTTGCCCCGAGCGTCGTAGCCCCGGTTCAGCTCGATCACGTAGAACCAGGAGTTCTCCCCTCCCTCCAGCAGGTAGTCCCCGATCACCAGGGCGGCTCCGTCCCAGTCGTTGTTCCACCGGGGGTCGGGGACGCTCGTCTCGGCGTTCAGCGACCACAGCACGGTGGGTTCCGGGCGGTCCAGCGCGACGATGCGGAAGAGGTTGTCGCGAGAGCCCGCGTAGTACAGGGGATAGCCGTCCGGGTCGGAGGTGGCCGAGCCCTTGGCCAGGTCCCCGGTGGACAGGTCGGGACGGATGGGCTGTCCCGTCCGGCCATCGAGGAAGTGGTAGCGGCGGTCGTAGGCGCCGATGCGGACCTCGATCCGGCCGCCCGGGTGCACGATCACGTTCGGCTGCCCGGTCCAGCCGGTGCCGCACCACTCCTTGGTCTCGCCACCGGCGGTGGACTCGCTGCACAGCGAGCCCGACGAGGGGTAGCGCCACAGGATCACGGGATCGCTCGGGACGGGCCCCTGACCGTAGTAGGTCCGGGCGGCGTTCCCCCGGAACGTGGTGATCCCGGGGAAGGCCGTGTTGATGGGCCCGGGCGTGGTGGCTGCGCGCGGGGTGGAGCTGGCCGACGGCCCGGCCGACGGCGAGGCGGCGGTGAAGGGCCGAGACGGCGAGGCCCCGGCCGGCGCCTCGGCCCCGTCGCGTCCCAGAACGTCCAACCGCCACACGACCACGGCGCCGGTCACGAGCACCAGGGCGGCGGCCAGCACGGCGAACGGGACTTGGGAGCGAGCCACGTGCCTGGCCCGCCGAGGGGGGCTCATCGGGCCAGATCGTACCCGCCCGCCAGGACCGGCTCGATACTCAATCCACAGCACCGCACAGTCGATGTGTCAGCCGATGTCTCGTCATCAGTTGGGTGCCGTCGCCGGGCTGATCGCTCTTCGGATCGTCGTCTTGCTCGGGACGATCAGTCAGCTCTCGCGCGGCAGGTGCAGAGCCCCGTAGGAAATCTCGTCGACATCCTCGGGAAAGCCACGGCCGTCGTTGAGCAGGGGAGCGTGCGGGTGGCGTCTGCGCCGCTCTGGGCGAAAGCACTTCTGATGGTGGGCCTCGCGATCTGCTCTTCCGTGATCTGGATACGGGCCTCCCGGAGTCCCCATGAAGCGGAGGGACTGGGCGCCTTGGCGGCTGCTGCGGCCCTCCTCGCCTTCTCCCCCCTGCTCTCGGACCAGTATGTGTTCTGGCTCCTCCCGTGGGCAGCGATCGCGGCGGCTGGACGCGACCAGAACGTCGTGCTGGCGACCTTCCTTACGTCGGCTGCCACGGCAGCGATGGTGTTCGTCCCGACCGCCGGTGCGCCGGGCCTAGAGCCCACAATGGTTCTCGTCCGGAACGCGCTCCTGGTGGCCGTGTTGACCGACGCGCTGAGACGGTTGCACCCCAGGCCTTCCGCAGCGTCGGAGCTCTCCGGACTGGACCGGCCGGATCTCCTGAGGCCCGTCGCGCTCTAGACCGGGCCCTTGGAACCCGGATAGGACCCCAGGACCTTCAGCATCGAGGTGTGGAGGCGCACCTGGTCGAGGGCGGCGAGCACGTCAGGGTCGTCGGCGGCCCGCTCGATGTCGAGGTAGAAGACGTACTCGAACGGCGCTCCGCGCCGGGGACGCGACTCCAGCTTGGTCATGTTGATGCCGTGGTCGGCGAACGGCTTGAGCGACGCAAGGAGCGACCCGGGGCGGTCGTGGACCGCCATCACGAGCGAGGTCTTGTCTGGAATGCCGAGCCCGGCATCCTTGGTCCCGACCACCGCGAACTTGGTGAAGTTGTCGGGGACCGTCTGGATCCGCTCGGCCAGGACCACGAGCCCGAGCTTCGCCGCGGCTCCGACGCTCGCGATCGCCGCATCCTCGGTCCGTCCGGACTCCGCCACCACCCGCGCTGCGCCGGCGGTGTCGTGCACCGGGACGGGCTCGATCCGGTGAGCAGCCAGGAAGTCCTCGCTCTGGGCCAGGGCCTGCCAGTGCGAGAAGGCCCGTGTGACCCCCTCCAGGCGCGCGCCCGGATTGGCCACGAGCGCGTGGTCCACGCGGATCACGACCTCGCCGGAGACCTTCACCAGGCTGCTGTTCAGCAGTAGCTCATAGGACTCGTTCACCGAGCCGGCCTGGGAGTTCTCCACGGGCACGACGCCGAAGTCCGCCTCGCCGCTCGTCACCCGGGAGAAGACGATGTGGACCGTGTCGCACGGCATTGCCTGGGCGTCGGGGAACAACGTGAGGACTGCGGTCTCGCTGAACGCCCCCGGTTCCCCCTGATAGGCCACCCTCATGACGCCGAAGGGTAGCAGCGCCTGAGATTGGCCCCGGCTCTACTTGAAAAAGGATTCGTAGACCTTGATGACGCCCGGCCCCAAGATCACGATGAACAGGGCCGGCAGGACCATGAAGATCATGGGAAACAGGAGCTTCAACGGCACCTTCTGAGCCGTCTCCTCCGCTCGCTGGCGGCGCTTCTGTCGAAGCTCCTGTGCCTGAGCCCGAAGCACCTTCGCGATCCCAACGCCGTACTTGTCGGCCTGGATCATCGACAGCACGAACCCATCGAGTTCCGAGACCTCGGTCCGGTCGGTGAGGTGGCGGAGCGCCTCGGTCCGGCTCACGCCGATCTGCATCTCCTGGAGCATCCGGGAGACCTCCTCCGACAGCGGACCGGGAACGTTCCTGACCACCTGGCCGAGCGCTGCATCGAAGCCGAGGCCGGCCTCAACGCTGATCGTGAGGAGGTCCATGGTGTCGGACAGGGCCTTGCGGATCTCCTTCTGGCGCTTGGAGGCGCGGGCCGCGATGGCTGCGCTCGGGACCGTGTACCCGGTCAACGTGAGCAGCGCGACCGTCCCCACCTTGAGAAGGAAGCTCGTGAACGGCAGCAACGGGGCCAGCATGAGGCCGACCACCAGGCCGACGATGGCGAACACGATCTTGAACGCCACGATCCGCTCTGCCGTGAAGGCCGGCGGGTTCCCCGCCAGCACGATCAGCCGGTTCACGCGCCCGTACAGATCCAGGGGCGTGAGGCGGGTGATCGAGGAGATCACCTTGCCGGCAAACGGAAGCACGAGCCGCTCCAGCGCCGACCTCCTGAGCTGCTCATTCCGAAGGTTCGCGATGCTGTCTGCCGTGTCCCCGACGTGCGTGCGAAGCACCGACACATAGTGGCGTCGCGTGCTGAGCGCCATGTCGACCACCAAGCCGAGCATGAAGATCGTCAGGAACGTTCCGACGAGCGCGACCGCGAGCCATACCTGATTGTTAGACATCGATCCTCACGATCCTTGTCATCACGAAGATGCCCGCCGCCATGAGGGCCGCGCCCGCGAGCAACATGATGCGGCCCATGTTGGTGGTGAACAGCAAGCCGATGTACTCGGGATTCACGAGCATGAGGTAGAAGAAGATGCCGAAGGGCAGTGCGGATAGGATCCCGATCGAGATCCGTCCCTCCGCCGAGAGGACCCTCACCTGACGGTGGATGTAGGCGCGCTCGCGAACGGTGGTGGCCACGATGTCCAGCACCTCCGCCAGGTTTCCACCCACTTGCCGCTGGATGTTCACGGCTATGACGGCCCACCGCATGTCCTCGCTGCCGATGCGGTCGGCCATCTCGACCATCGCGTCGTCGACGGACCGACCCAGCCGGATCTCCGACACCACTCGATGGAACTCGGAGGCCGACGGATCCTTGATCTCGTTGGCCACCTGGTCGAGAGCCTGGAGGAAGCTGTGTCCCGCTCGGAGGGAGCTCGCCAGGATCGACAGGACGTCGGCGAGCTGCTCGGCCATCTTCTTCTGCCGCTGGCTCCGCGCGCGCACCAGCCACACGTACGGGATCAGGCTTCCGACGACGGCGACCAACAGGACGACGATGATGTTCCCCACCAGGAAGGCTCCCAGGACGCCGCCGGCGACGGCACAGACCGCCGTCAACGCCACGAACTCGCCGGCCTTCATGGGGAGCCCGGCCTGTTCGAGCTTCGCGTCCAGGCCGCTGCTGAGGCCGCGCGCGTCGGCGAACGGCTCCCCCGCCTGGGCCAGTCCCTCGGGCATCCGCGTGGTCTCGGTGGCCGCGTCTTTGCCCCGTCCAAGCATCAGGTTGGCCATGCTGCGTCGCCGCTGGCCCTTCGCCCTCACCGACAAGAGCAGCACGGCCACCAGGAACGCCGCCACGAACGCCGCCCCCAGGACGAGCGTCAGCCAGGCATCGGTGCCGAGCAGCTTCTGGATCTCACGGGTCATTTGCGGCGACCTCCATCAGGCGCGAAGACCTCGACCGGGATCTGGACCCCTTGGTCGGCCAGGCGCTCCACGAACTGCGGACGGAGGCCGGTTGCCCGAAGCTGCCCACGAAACTTGCCCTCCTCGTCGATCCCGGCGCTGTAATCGAACAGGAACAGGTCTTGAAGGCTGATGATGTCGCCTTCCATGCCCACGATCTCCGTGACGTGGGTGATGCGACGCACCCCGTCTTTCATGCGGGCCTGGTGGACGATCAGATTGAGGGCCGAGGCAACCTGTTCCCTGATCGCCCGGATCCCGAGGTCCATCCCTGCCATCAGCATCATCGTCTCGAGGCGGGACAGCGCGTCACGCGGCGTGTTCGAGTGAACGGTCGAGATCGAACCGTCGTGGCCGGTGTTCATGGCCTGCATCATGTCCAGGGCCTCGGCGCCACGGACCTCCCCGACCACGATCCGGTCCGGTCGCATGCGCAGGGCGTTCTTGACCAGGTCGCGGATCGTGACCTCGCCCCGGCCCTCGATGTTCGGGGGCCGGTACTCCAGGCGCACCACGTGCGGCTGCTGGAGCCGGAGCTCGGCCGAGTCCTCGATCGTGAGGATGCGCTCGTCGTCGGGCAGGAACGACGACAGCACGTTCAGCGTCGTCGTCTTCCCCGCGCCCGTCCCCCCGGAGACCAGGATGTTCAGGCGCCCACGGACACAGGCGTCGAGCAGCTCGACGGTCTGCCTGGTGAGGGTCCCGAACGAGATCAGGTCGTCGGCCCGGTACGGCTCGGCAGAGAACTTCCGGATGGTCAGGCAGGCGCCGTCGATCGCGAGCGGCGGGACGATCGCGTTCACCCGCGAGCCGTCGGGCAGGCGCGCGTCCACGTACGGCGACGACTCGTCGACCCGGCGACCCACCCTGGCCACGATCTTGTCGATGATCCGGCGGAGCTGGCCATCGTCGTGAAACTTCGCACCGGTCCAGTAGATCTTGCCGGCGCGCTCGACGTAGATGGAGTCCCAACCGTTCACCATGATCTCGGTGACGTCGGGGTCGCGGGCGAACGGCTCGAGCGGACCCAACCCCAGGACGCTGTCCCCGATCTGTCGAACGATGAGGAGCTTCTCCTGCGGGGAGAGGCCAGCCTCCTCCTCGTCCAACAACTCGCGGAGACGCTGGTGGACCAGGCCCTCGAGCTCGGTGTCGGAGAGCGTAGCGTCGTAGAGCCGGGGCCCGAGGGTCTCAACCAGACGGTCCTGGACCCGGTTCCGGGTGTCGGCGATCCGGTCCTTCGGTGTTGCCTTGGCCAGTCGATCTGCGAGCGACATGTCGTTGTCCTCCTACCGCTTGAAGAGGCGGCGTTTCCCCTGGGAGGGCGTCAGCGTGAGCTCGCCCCCCATGGCCGTCGGTGCACTGATGAACCGCGAGGCCAGCCGGCGGATGCTGTCGGAGACTTCGGAGCCCGGCTCCTCCAGTACGACGGGCCGTCCCTTGTTCAGGCAGGTAGGCACGAGGCGGCTGGACGGGATCATGGTGTCCACCTGGAACTTCATGACCCGCTCCACGTCCTGGGCATCCAGGCCGACCCGGCTGTCGGCCCGGTTCAGGACGATCCGGAACCGGTCGCGCGGCAGGCCGATCGTGAGCAACGTCTCGAGCGCCCTGGAGAGGTGCTTGACCCCCACGACGTCGAGCGCCGTCACCAGGCAGATGACGTCCGACAGGTCGAAGCAGGCCAGGGCGAGGTCGGTGTAGTCGGCCGAGGCGTCGACCACGACGAACGCGAAGTTGTTGCGCAGCACCCGCAGGAACTTGCCGACGGACTCTCCGCTCGGCGGTGTCACGGATGAATCGGGCACGGCGCCGAAGCCCCACAGGTGCTCGTACAGCTTGGTCCCGTTCGCGAACACGGCCTCGCGGTCGGCTCCCTCGCCGAGGGAGATCAGGTCGGTCATCTGCTTCACGGGCTCGCGCCCGAAATAGGAGAAGACGTCCCCCATGTCGACGTCGAGATCCGCCACCGCAGTCTCCTGCTTCGAGATGTCGGCCAGCGCCGCGGCCAGGTTCGTGGTCAGGAAGGTCTTCCCCACTCCCCCCTTGGAGGCGAACACCGAGATGATCGAGCCGCGATGCTTGGGCCTGGCGGCCGCCTGCCCCCGTACGTTGCTGACGTTCTCCGCCCACAGGATGGCCCGCTCCACGGCATCGCGGAGCTCCTCGCTTCCCTTGGTCAGGTCCACCACGTCTCGGATCCCGGCCCGCATGGCCGCCGGAAGGAGCCCATTCCACGTCTTGTCCCGGACCACGATGATCGCGGTCATCGGGGCGGCCCGGCCCACGAACTCGGCCAGGCCAAGCGCGTCGGGCTCCTTCACCTCGGGTGAGAGCACGAGGACGTGGGCGGAGTTGTCGGCATCCACGAGGATCTCCTCGGCCGCGGTGACGCTCTGCACCCAGCCCACTGCGTCGAGCTCCACCTCCAGCGACCGGGCGAGCGCCGCCCGGAACGTCTGAGGCGTCCCGACCGCGATCACTTGCTGCTGGATCACTTGACCACCTGGACGAGCGTGACCTTCTGGAGCTGGGTGCCGTCCGCGTTCGGAGGCAGGAGGCCGAACCAGACGGAGGCGGTCTCCATCGTGAGCACCATCCGCTGCGCGTCCACTGGCGTGAGCGCGAGCGTCATGGTCACCGCTCCGCTGCCTCGCTGCGAAGCGGAGGACGCGAGAGTGCCGCTGTCGCCGTAGTTCGGCTGGTACACCGCAAGCACCTCGACCATGGGCACCACGACCGTGGTCATGGTGGGGAGCTTCTTCCCGGACGGAGTCGAGACGCCCCTGAAGGTCCCGTAGATCGTCAGGTTGTCCCCGATGCCGATGGCCCCCGCGACCGCTCGGGGAGCGTCAACCGATACGGTGATCGCCAGGTGTCCGTTCGGGATCCCGAGGGCCCCACCGGGCACCGTCCCCACGCCCTGGATCCGAGCGACCGGGATCTGCTCGCCGGCCAGGATGGCCAGGCTGTTGTTCTTGTCTCTCAACTGATCGACCGAAGTGACCGCACCCTCGACCACGGCGACCTCCGGGACCTGGATGATCTTGAACTGGTCCTCATTGATCAGCACGTTCAAGTCTGTATTGGCCGGGATGTCCACCTTGGAGACGACGACCGCGAACATGTCGCCACCGGACTTCGCCTCTTCCTTCACGCCGTTGGCGTACAGGAACACCCCAACGGTCGCCAGCGTGGCCAGGACCAACGCCAGGACCACAACGAGCCCTCTACCCTTCATCACTATCCCCCCTGTGCGTGCGTTATCGCCTCAGGTCTTCGGCCGCCTCGAGGGCGAGGTTTAGCCCACGAGCCGAACTATCGGGCGGCCGCCGGAGGTTGAATCGTCGAGTCCGGTCGTCTGAAGGTGGAGGCAGAACACGTCGGAGCCCTTCCGCGTGAAGTGGCAGTTGGGCTCGTTTCTGGCCGCCTTCCCATCCAACGCCTCTTTGACGAAGAACCCTTGGAGCTTGACGACCGGGTAGGCCACGCCCGGCGTGGTGAGCCACGGGTGGCACGGTGCCACAGCGCCGTTACACGCCACGATCGGGAAGAGAACGACCGGCTCGGACTCGAGCTTCCCCTGGTCCATCAACGCTTGCACGTCATCCACCCACTGGTTGATGTCCTCGACGTTGCTGGCCTTGTGGCCGGTCGCGCTACACACCCACGTGGGGGGATTCCCCCCGCCCGTCTCGTCCCACAGCGGGGGAAGGGCCGCGCCCCCTGCACCCATTCCGCCCATCCCCCCGATGTAGTCACCGAGGTCCTTCGCGCCACCCGCCTGCGACGAGCATTTCATGGGGTTGGGATCCTGGCCCTTGAC
>Ga0184627_10000433_pt1 | contig 16437 bp, 16 predicted proteins | sample PLM3_127_b1_FD_133150 | JGI IMG/M metagenome (GOLD analysis project Ga0184627, IMG submission 133150) | Groundwater sediment microbial communities from an aquifer in East River, Colorado, USA - PLM3_127_b1 | ecosystem: Environmental > Terrestrial > Soil > Riparian zone | place: USA: East River...
ACCTGCGGCTGGATTTCCTTGAATCCCGGCAGCGGAACGCTTGCCGGCCCGAGATTGGCGGGTGTTTTCTTCTCGGCCGTGATGGTGTCGCCGACTTTGGCTGCCTGTAATTCCTTGATGCCGGCGATCATGAAACCCACCTCACCGGCGTTCAGCACATCGCGAGACAGCGCCTTCGGCGTGAACACGCCGAGCTCCTCGATCGCATAGCACGCATCACTGGCCATCATGCGTACGCGCTCGCCCTTCTTCAGCGCACCGTCGACCACGCGCACCAGCATCGCCACGCCGACATAGTTGTCGAACCACGAGTCGACGATCATCGCGCGCAGCGGCGCCTCGGCCTTGCCGCGCGGTGCCGGCATGCGCGCGACGATCGCTTCGAGAATTTCGTCGACGCCCTCGCCCGTCTTGGCCGAGCACGCGATGGCGTCGCTCGCGTCGATGCCGATCACGTCTTCGATCTCGGCCTTGGCGTTGGCGGGATCAGCCTGCGGCAGGTCCATCTTGTTGAGCACCGGCACCACTTCGACGCCGAGCTCGAGCGCCGTATAGCAGTTGGCAACCGTTTGCGCTTCGACGCCCTGGCTCGCATCGACCACCAGCAAGGCGCCCTCGCAAGCCGACAACGAGCGCCTGACTTCGTAGCTGAAGTCCACATGCCCCGGGGTATCGATCAGGTTCAGGTTGTAGACCTTGCCGTCACGCGCGGTGTAGCTCAGCGCCGCCGTCTGCGCCTTGATCGTGATGCCGCGCTCGCGTTCGATGTCCATCGAATCGAGCACTTGCGCCTCCATCTCGCGATCGGTCAAACCCCCGCAGCGCTGGATCAACCGGTCGGCAAGCGTCGACTTGCCGTGGTCGATGTGGGCGATGATCGAGAAATTGCGGATGTGGTCCATGCGTGCTGCGTTCGCTTCACAGAACGAAGTCTGCGAAGGCTACAACGGCGCAGCCGTTGCGACGCAGACTCATATCGCGAAGCGATGTGAAGCCTTGATACGGCGTTGCGGGAGTCAAAAAAAAGGCACGTCGAATCGTTGACGCGCCTTCCAACAAAACGTATGGCAACTGCTTGTTGGGCTTTCATTGTAGCCAAAAGCCCCGCGCCGAAAACCGCGCCGTTGCTTGATTTTGGCCCGTTGCACGCCACCAACAACGAAAATAGTCAACAGGATATCCACAAAGGGCTGTGGACCGATAGTGGATACTTTTGGCGGTCGCTAATAGTGATGTGAAACAGCTGTAAATGCGCCTTCAAAACCTATCATTCCAGCGTCGCCTTGGCTCAATGCGTCGATTTGACTATTGAAGTGAGCGTACACCTACTCATGCCGGCCACAGCGGAGTCTGATGCGGAGTGAGCCCGCCAAGCCGCAGCTCTCACGACATGGAAAAACCTGCATCCCCACTCGCCTTGTCGCGATTCAGCGATTCGGTCGAATAACCAGATAGTTGACCCACTCGCTGCGACGAACGAGCACGCTGACCGGGCGCGTCTTGTCGAGCTTGGCGACGACCGTTTCGAATTGCTTTGCGCCATTCACCTCGGTGTTGTCGATCGACAGGATCACATCGCCTTCGCGCACGCCAGCGCGCGCCGCAGGACCGTCGGTAGCATCCACCCGCACGCCGCCTTTCACTTTCAACTCGCGCTTCTGCGCATCGCTCAAGTCGGAGACGCTGAGACCGAGCGAGCCCGCCACCGCAGCAGGCACTTTCGAATCGCGTTCTGCAACGCGCCGCGGCTTTTCGGGTTCGAACTCGGCCACCGTCACTGCGATGTCGCGATAGTTGCCACGCCGGTACACCTGTGCATTTGCCTTCGTACCCGGTTTGAGCGAGCCGACGATGCGCGGCAGGTCGCCCGCCTTGTCGACCGGCTTACCCTCCATGCGCGTGATGATGTCTCCGGCCTCTAAGCCCGCCTTCTCCGCAGGGCCACCGGGTTCGACACTTCGCACCAGTGCGCCGATCGGTTTGCCAAGACCGATGGTCTCGGCCACGTCCTTGGTCACCTGATCGATTTGCACACCGATGCGCCCGCGGACGACGCGCCCCGTCGAGCGCAACTGATCGGCAACACGCGTCGCCTCGTCGATCGGAATCGCGAAGGAGATGCCCATGAACCCGCCGGAGCGGCTGTAGATCTGCGAATTGATGCCGATCACTTCTCCGCGCATGTTGATCAACGGCCCGCCGGAGTTGCCAGGATTGATCGCCACGTCGGTCTGAATGAACGGCAGGTAGTCCCCCGTGTCGCGCCCTTTCGCACTGACGATGCCGGCGGTCACCGTGTTCTCGAGGCCGAAGGGTGAACCGATAGCCATCACCCACTCGCCCACACGAAGGCGGCTGACGTCACCGATCTTGACCGCGGGCAGACCCGTTGCGTCGATCTTCACGACGGCCACATCCGTACGCTTGTCAGCACCAATCACCTTGGCCTTGAATTCGCGCTTGTCGATCAGGGTCACGAACACTTCATCGGCACCCTCGACCACGTGCGCATTCGTCATCACATAGCCATCGGCACTGAGCACGAAGCCCGAGGCGACGCCGCGTTGTTGCGGTTCATCGTCAGGGCGCGGCACGCGGCGGCCATCCGGACGGGGCTGGCCCGGGATCGGAATGCCGAATCGCCGGAAGAACTCCTGCAGGTCCTCGTCCATCTCCGGCCGCCCGCTCATCGCCCCCGCACGCCCTCGCTCGGTCGTGCGGATGTTGACGACCGCCGGGCCGACTTTTTCGACGAGGTCCGCGAAATCGGGCAGGTCGCGCACTTGCGCGACGCTCGGGCCCGACAACAATGTGGCGGAAATGGAAACGGCGAGCGCCGCCAGCATCGCCACGAAGCCACGGGGCCAAGTGTTTGCCGATGAGGCAAAAAGTGATCGCATCGTTGCACCTCGAAGAAATGAACTCAAACCGGAACCTGTTGCGCAGAGAGTTCTGAAACTGCGGCCGTTTTTGTCGAACGCAAGGCCGCTACTTCCTTCGTTCCAGCGCCCCGACGAACATCCTGAGCGTTGCGAGCGGCACGTCACCCACCACCGTGACCCACCAGTCGCCTTGCCGGCGCGTCATTGTCTGGGTCGCGCCGATCGAGGTCTGAATCGGCTTTCCATGCCGTCCGGCGTTGAAGGGCTCGATGAACACGGACACATAGGTCAGACCGTCGGAGTAGATCGATTGAAGGACTTCGGGCACGCTCGTGCGGCCCGCGTCGGCGCCCGCCTCCAGCGGACGCTTGATGCAACTGACCTGTCGAAACCCCGATAGCGGCGTGCGCAGGCTCCAGCCCTCATCTTCGAGTCGAGTGGGCGTCAGCGCCGGGCGCAGCACGCGATAGCCCTCGAGCCGCGTCATCGGCTGCAACACGGATTCCGGCTGCGCCTTGACACCGATCACGACATCTGAAAACGCCGACGATTCGATGACCTCGTCACGCTCGCCCAGCACCTCGGCCCGCAGCAGCAATCCCGAGACCCTGTCGGCCCACAGGCGATAGCCGAAGCGGTGCGCATCCTTGGGCCGCAGGTGCAGCACATGCGCTTCGTGACCCGCGACACGATCGTTGCCCAACGATCGCACGTCGTACGAATCGACGATTCGATCGTCGCCGCCTTGCAGCAGGGCGGGAAAACTGCTCATCGATTCTCGCTGCTCGACCAGCGCCAGCTTGTTCTGCGGCCACAGCGTGTGCACGACGTTGTTGTGGCGGAACACGCGCCGCATCTGCCCGTCGAGCGATTCGACGCGCTCGAATTGATTGCGCCCATCGCAGTAGTGCGCGATGCGAGCGCTCGACACGGAGCCACCGGCACTGACGACGAAGGTGCCTTGAAAGTTGTGATGGTTGGCCGCCTGGTGGATGCGCATGAGCCAGGCGCGCACCTCGCGTGGCTCGAGGGAAGCCGCTGGATCCTGAGCGCTGGCGACGCTCACCCATAACGAGCAGGCTCCCGCCAAGGCGATTGCGGACAGGGATCGCAGCAGCATGGTCAGCGGCTCGGGACCTCGGCCGTCGCGCCGCGCAAGAAGCCCGAAGGCACGCCCAGCGCCGAGCTTCCGGCAAACTGTTTGTGCGCCGCCAGGTAGTGCTCGAGCCGTGCATCACGAATCACCTTGCCACTGCCCACGACGCTTTGTGGTTCGGCGTCGACCGCAGTGCCGGCAAGCATCGGCGCAGGCCCGCCGGCATTGCGGACACTGCCGGCATCCGGTGTGCCGGCAAGCGTCGGCGTCGGCACCGGGGCCGGCGCTTGCGTGACCAGCAAGACGCCCCCCACGGCGACAAAGCCCGCGGCCACCGCCACCGCCGCACTCCAGTTGCGCAAACGGGAACGATGTTGGTTGCCCGCGGCGACGCTCGGTGCCGGATCAGCCGGCGCTTTGTCGCTCGCCGGAGCGAGCACCACCGGTTCCTTGGCGAGCCGCTCGCGCACGGCGCGCAGAAACTCGGCATCGCGTTTGGCGTCGGAACTGAGGTCTTCGGAGCGCAGCACGTCCCCGATCAGGTGATAGGCGTGCCACGAGGCGCGTGCGGCAGGCTGCTCGCGCCATGCGGCGCACAGGCGCTCCACGCCGGCGCCTTCGACCTCGCCGTCGACCATCGCCGACAAGCGCTCCAGCGCGTCAGGATCATCTTGTGGCCACTGTTTCATCGTCGACTCCACCGGTTCATGACCAAGCGCCCTACCAGCGATCGCCCTCGCGCGTGTCGAGAAGCGGGCGCAGCCTCGCTGCGATGGCCTCGCGGGCGCGAAAGATTCTCGAACGTACGGTGCCGATTGGACAATTCATCACTTGCGCAATCTCTTCGTAGCTCAGCCCTTCGAGCTCGCGCAAGGTGATGGCCTGGCGCAGATCGTCCGAAAGGGCCTCGATCGCCGCGTTGACGGCGGCAGCGATTTCCTTGCTGGCCAACAACGCATCCGGCGTTTCGCCATCGCTTAGTTCATTCTCGACGCGGGAAGTTTCATCGTCGTCGTCGCGCGAGGCGAGCATTGTTTCCGACATCAGCGGGTCGCGCTTGAGTTCGACCAGTGCCTTTTTGGCGGTATTGACGGCGATCCTGTACAGCCACGTGTAGAACGCGCTGTCGCCGCGGAACTGAGGGATCGCACGGTAGGCCCGGATGAATGTCTCCTGCGCGATGTCGGGTACCAAATCCACGTCGCGCACCATGCGACCGATCAGGCGTTCGATGCGGCGCTGGTACTTGACAACCAGCATTTCGAACGCCTTCGCATCGCCCCGCTTGACGCGTTCGATCAACGGTGCGTCGGCGTCGGCTGAGCTCATTCGCGGGAGAAAGGGTCGACTGGCGCTACGCGCGAGCCGGACGGGGCGTCCGGCCGCGGCGAATATACCGCACAGCGCAGCGCGTGCCACTGCGGTCCGAGCTCCCGGCGTTCCAGCGCCAACCAGCGCCGGCAACGCTTGTAGGATTCATCGGGGGGCGCGTCGAAGCGCAACAGCATCCATGGACCGAGGTCCATGACGACAGCCACGTCGCCCGGCCGGCCTGGTGCGTCGACATCGGGCGAGACGCGAAGTTGCCAGCATTGCCCATCGAAGCTCAGACCGAGCGATCGCACACTCAGTGCACGCAGCGCAACCATGGCAGCGAACGCGCTGGCCAGGCCCGCCGCAAGGGCCTTCGCGACCGTCGGGCTGCCAAGGCGTGAAGCCAACCACCAAGCTGCGGCGGCCGAGCTTGCCACGGCAAGCGCAACGACGAACCCTCGCCACGCTCCACGCCCGCTGACGGTGACCTGCAGGGCCGGCGCGGCGCGCATCAGCGCGAAAGGAAATGCGCGTCAGACGCGCTTGAAGACCAGCGAGCCGTTTGTGCCGCCGAAGCCGAAGTTGTTCTTCAGCGCGTAGTCGATCTTCATCTCACGCGCGGTATTCGCGCAGTAGTCCAGGTCGCACTCCGGATCCTGGTTGTAGATGTTGATTGTCGGCGGCGACACCTGATGGTGCACGGCGAGCGCGGTGAACACGGATTCTATACCGCCCGCACCGCCGAGCAGATGGCCGGTCATCGACTTGGTTGAATTGACGACCAGCTTCTTCGCGTGGTCGCCGAAGGCAAGCTTGATCGCGTTGGTTTCGTTCACGTCGCCAAGCGGCGTGGAGGTGCCGTGTGCGTTGAGATAGTGCACCTGGTTCGCGTCGATGCGCGCGTTGCGCAGCGCCGCCTTCATCGAGCGTTTCGGACCATCGACATCCGGCGCGGTCATGTGGAAGGCGTCCGCCCCCATGCCGAAGCCGACCAGCTCAGCGTAGATGTTCGCGCCGCGGCGCTTGGCATGCTCGTACTCTTCGAGGACAACGACGCCGGCACCTTCACCGAGAACGAAACCGTCGCGGTCCTTGTCCCAGGGCCGGGACGCGGTCTTCGGATCGTCGTTCCTGACCGACAGCGCCCGCGCAGACGCAAAGCCACCGACACCCAGCGGCGACACCGTCGATTCCGCACCACCGGCCACCATCACATCGGCATCGCCGTACTCGATGAGGCGGCCGGCCTCGCCGATGCAATGCAAACCGGTTGTGCAGGCCGTGACGATCGCGAGATTCGGCCCCTTGAAGCCGAACCTGATCGAGACATGGCCCGAAATCATGTTGATGATCGAAGCCGGCACGAAGAACGGCGAGATGCGCCGCGGACCCCGCGCGGTCAGTTCCGCGTGGGTGTCTTCGATCAGGGGCAAGCCGCCGATGCCCGAACCGACCAGGCAACCCACGCGTTCGGCCTGCTCTTCGCTCAGCGCGTCGCCGGTCGGCAGCCCCGCATCGCGCACCGCCTGTATCGACGCCGCCAATCCGTAGTGGATGAACGTGTCCATGTGGCGCGCTTCCTTGGCGGGGATGTAGTCCTCCACCTTGAAGCCCTTCACCTCGCCGGCGAAGGTGCAGCTGAACGCCGATGCGTCGAACTTCGTGATCGTGTCGATTCCCGGACGCCCGGCCAGCAGGTTCTGCCAACCTTCGGCCACCGTGTTTCCGACGGGGCTGATGAGCCCAAGGCCAGTGACAACGACGCGGCGGCGGGACATTCGATCTGGGTGGGTGGAAAAACGATAGCGCGCGAAGTTCGCTCGCTCAGGCCTTCTGGTTCTTCACGGCGTAGTCGATGGCCAGTTGAACCGTGGTGATCTTTTCGGCTTCTTCGTCCGGGATTTCTATGCCGAACTCATCCTCGAGGGCCATCACCAGTTCCACCGTGTCAAGCGAGTCGGCACCCAGATCGGCCACGAAGGCCTTCTCGTTGGTGACGTCGGACTCGGGCACGCCGAGTTGTTCGGCGATGATTTTCTTGACACGCGCTTCGATATCGCTCATGACTCCTCCAGGAGGGGTTTGCTAGAAACAGCCCGGCATTCTACGGCCAGTGCGGTGTCGGCTCTAAGACACCATTGCGCCATGCCGGTCGGGCTCGCCCGGCTGCAAATTCTGGTCAGTTCATGTACATGCCGCCGTTGACGTGCAGTTCCGAGCCGGTGATGTATCCGGCCCGCGGCGAGGCCAGAAACACGACCGCGTCGGCGATCTCTTGCGGCGTGCCCAGACGCCCGAGCGGGATCTGCCCCAGCAGCGCGGCCTTCTGCGTCTCCGGCAAGCCGGCCGTCATGTCGGTGGCGATGAATCCGGGCGCCACGCAATTGACGGTGACGCCACGGCTGCCAAGTTCGCGCGCCAGTGATCGTGTCATGCCGGCCACGCCTGCCTTCGCCGCGCAATAGTTCGCCTGCCCTGCGTTTCCGCTCGCGCCGACGACCGAGGTGATATTGACGATGCGCCCGTAGCGTTGCTTCATCATCGTGCGCATCACCGCGCGGCTCAGGCGGAACACTGACTTGAGGTTCGTGTCGAGCACCGCATCCCAGTCTTCGTCCTTCATGCGCAGAGACAGCGTGTCGCGTGTGATGCCGGCATTGTTCACGAGCACGTGCAGCGCGCCGTGTTCCTTGACGATGCCATCCACCGCGCTCTCCACGCGCGCAGCATCGTTGACATCGAGCGCCAGGCCGCGGCAGTTCGGGAACCCGGCCAGCGCGTCGCCGATGGCCTGCGCACCCCCCTCGGTGGTCGCCGTGCCGACGACCCGCAGCCGCTGCTCGGCGAGCGCCATCGCGATCGCGCGGCCGATGCCGCGCGAGGCGCCGGTGACCAGCGCCACCTGCCCTGCAAACTGAAGCTCGCTCATTCGCGCACCCTACACACTTCGTGTGGTCCCTCCGAGAGGGAATTCGCCCCCAGGGCAGCCTGGCGGCTCATGTCAGCAACCCTCTGGCTTCGGCGAGCGACGCCGGGTCGCACACCGTCATCGTCACCGCCTCGGCGTCGATGCGCTTGACCGTGCCGGCGAGCACCTTGCCGGGCCCGCATTCGATGATGTGTTTCAAGTCGAGCGCACGCATCGCTTGCACCACCTCGACCCAGCGAACAGGGCCGAAGGCCTGACGATACAAGGCGTCGCGAATCGCCCGGGGGTCCGATTCGACCTTCACGTCGACGTTGTTGATGACCGCGATCTGCGGCTGTGCGATCGCGACGCCGGCGAGCGCTCCTTTGAGGCGTTCGGCCGCGGGCCTCATCAGGCTCGAGTGAAAGGGGGCGGACACGGCCAGCGGCAACGCGCGCTTGGCGCCCTTGGCCTTCAGCACTTCGCAGGCCTTGTCGACGCCGGCCTTCGTACCGGAGATCACCGTCTGCTTCGCATCGTTGAAGTTCGCCGCCTCGACTGCTTCGCCGCTCGCGGCGGCTGCTTCGGCGCAACCGGCTCGCACGGCGTCAGCGTCGAGCCCCAGGATGGCCGCCATCGCGCCGGCACCGACCGGCACCGCCTCCTGCATGGCCTGCGCGCGCAGGCGAACGAGAGGCAGCGCGTCGTTCAACGCCAATGCGCCGGCGGCGACCAGCGCGGTGTATTCGCCCAGCGAGTGCCCCGCAACGACAGCGGGCACGCGCCCGGTCTCCGCGATCCACGCGCGATAACAAGCGATGCCGGCCGCCAGCATCACCGGTTGCGTGTTGACCGTGAGGTCCAGCGCATCCTTGGGACCGGCATGGATCAAGCGTCCGACGTCCTCACCGAGCGCGTCGGACGCTTCTACCAAGGTCTGTTGCACGGCCGGGTGGTCGACAAAGCCGTCGAGCATGCCGACCGATTGCGAACCCTGGCCGGGGAACACGAATGCGAAGCTCGTCATGTCTCAAATCTTCGTTGGGAATCGAATCATCGGCCGGCACCGGGCGCAGCCACCGTCAAGCGCAGCGCCTCAATAGTCGAGCAACACAGCACCCCAGGTGAAGCCGCCGCCCACACCTTCGAGCATGACAGTGTCTCCGCGCTGGATCTTGCCGCTGCGCACGGCCACGTCGAGCGCAAGCGGGATCGACGCCGCCGAGGTGTTGCCGTGTTCGTCGACCGTCACGATCAGCTTGTCGAGCGGCATCTTCAACTTCTTTGTCGTGCTTTGCATGATGCGGATGTTGGCCTGATGCGGAATCAGCCAATCGATGTCGGCCGCGGAGCGCTCTGCCTTGGCCAACACCGAGCGGGCCACGTCTTCCAGCACGCCGACCGCCAGTTTGAACACCGCCGGGCCGTCCATGCGCAGGAAGGGATTGCCGAGCACGTGCCCGCCCGACACCGTGCCCGGCGTGCACAGGATGTCCGCGTAGCGTCCGTCGGCGTGCAACTCACTGGCGAGCAGCCCGGGCGTCGTGCTGGCCTCGAGAACGACAGCCCCGGCGCCATCGCCGAACAGCACGCAGGTGGCGCGGTCGTTGAAGTCGAGAATGCGCGAAAAAACCTCGGTGCCGATCACCAGCGCCTTGTGCGCCGAGCCGGTGCGGATCATCGCATCGGCGACCGTGAGGGCATAGACGAAGCCCGAGCAAACCGCTTGCACGTCGAAGGCCGCGCAGCCCTGGAGGCCGAGCTTGCGCTGCACGATGCACGCCGTCGATGGAAACACCATGTCCGGCGTCGAGGTCGCGACGATGATCAGATCGATTTGCGAGACATCGCAATCCGCGGCGGATAGCGCTCGCGAAGCCGCCTCGACCGCGAGTTCGCTGGCGGTCACGTCGGCATCGGCGAAATGGCGCGCGCGAATGCCGGTGCGCTCCACGATCCACTGGTCACTCGTCTCGATACCGCGCGTCGCCAATTCGGCGGCGAGGTCCTGGTTGGTCACGCGACGCGGCGGCAGGAAGCTGCCGGTGCCGGTGACACGTGAATATGGCGGGGCAGATGATTTCATGCGGCTTCGGCGACGTTGTCGCGAGGAGGTTGCGCATCGGTGGTCACCGATGGCAGCGCCTGCAAGGTCTCGAGAATGCGATCGTGCACCCTCTCCAACAGGCGGTTGCGAGCCGCATCATAGGCCCTGTTGAGAGCCTGCTCGAAAGCAAAAGCATCCGCCGAACCATGGCTCTTGAACACCAGGCCGCGCAGTCCGAGCAGCGCGGCGCCGTTGTATCGACGGTGATCGACGCGCGCCTTGAAATGCTTGAGCACCGGCAGCGCGACCAGCGCGACGACTCGCGCATACAGGGTGCGCGTGAACTCCTGCTTGATGAAGTTCGACAGCATCGATGCCAAGCCTTCGGCGGTCTTGAGCGCGACATTGCCGACGAAGCCATCGCACACGACGATGTCGGTCGTGCCCTTGAAGATGTCGTTGCCTTCGACGTTGCCGTGGAAATTCAGCTTTCCCTGACGCGCGGCTTCGCGCAGCAACTCGCCGGCCTTCTTGATGGTCTCGCTGCCCTTGATGGCTTCTTCACCGATGTTGAGCAAGCCGACACTCGGGTCTTCGCGACCTTCGACCGCAGCGACAAGCGCGCTGCCCATGACGGCGAACTGCAGCAGGTGCTCGGCGGTGCAGTCGACGTTCGCGCCCAGGTCGAGCACGGTCGTAAAGCGGTCGCGCTCGTTGGGCATCACCGTCGCGATCGCGGGGCGGTCGATGCCGTCCAGCGTGCGCAGCAGGTAACGCGCCACCGCCATCAACGCGCCGGTATTGCCGGCCGACACGCAGGCCTGTGCAGTTGCTGGATGCCCGTGCCGTTCACGCAGCTGACTGATCGCGACGCGCATCGATGAGTGCTTCTTTCGGCGCAGCGCCACTTCGATCGGGTCGTCCATCGTCACCACTTCGGTCGCGGGAACGATCGTGCAGCGTGGCCAACCGACGGCGGGTGCCAAATCTTCGGAGCGCCCAACCAGCAGCAGTTCGGCTTCAGGGTGAGACGCCAGAAAGGCACGGCATGCGGGCAGCGTGATGGCGGGCCCGTGGTCGCCGCCCATGCAGTCGACGGAGATGCGCAGCGGGTGCGTGTCGCTTGAACTCATGCGCGATGCCGCCAAGGCGCCGCAGGTTCGCGCAGCATCACCACGGGAGCGGCCGACACGAATGCGAATGCCCGGCCGTGCGCCATCGCGCAGGCCGGGCATGGGTGGGTCCGGGACATGTGGACCGGTGCAGCGAAGCCCACGCCGCAGCGGTCGGGATCAAGCGTCCGCTTTGGTCTTGAGAACCTTGCGCCCGCGATAGAAGCCGGTGGGGCTGATGTGGTGACGCAGATGCGTTTCGCCGGTGGTCGGTTCGATCGCGGTGCCTGGCTGGACCAGGGCGTTGTGCGAGCGATGCATGCCACGCTTGGAAGGTGACTTCTTGTTTTGTTGAACGGCCATGAAAAGGACTCCTTCGGCTCGCGCGGGAGCCCGGGGCTGACGACGACCCAGCGCCGGATGCGCCGTGCTCGAAAAGGGCGGGATTCTAGCATGCGAGCGGCCGTATCCGACCGGGCGTCACCGCGAGGAGGACGAGCCGCGCTTCAAGGTTGAAAGCACGGCGAACGGGTTCGGTTTGTCGACCGGCGAGGATTCAGCGGGGGCATGCTGGAAGTCGCCGGCCGGGCATTCGTCGTGGCGGGGCACGAGCGGCAGCGCGAGCAGCAGTTCGTCCTCGACCAGCGATCGCAAATCAAGGCTGCGAGACGACGCGAGCACATCGTCGTCGCTGTCGGCATCGAGTTCAGCGGCGGTGTCTTCGCCGGGGACGAAACGCAATGCCTTTTCGATATGCAGCGCAGTGTCCACCGGGCCCAGGCACCGTTGGCAAACGAGCGAAAGGCGAGTGTCAACGTCCAGGCGAAGCCAGACCTGCGAGTCGGCCGCGCGAGACCGGCGAAGCTCGCCGTGCGCGCGCCACGCGACGGATGTGCGGTTCACCTCGGTCGAGCCCGGATGGCAGCAGTCGATCAGGCGGTCCATCGCGGTGAGCGGCCATGCGCCCTGCAGCGTCGCGCCCTGCGCGGCGAATGCCTCGACATCGAGCCGATGGGCGTCGAAAGATCGCTCTTTCATTTCACGAGTGTACGGCGCCCTTGTCGGTGCGCGGCGCTCTCGGCGGCCGCATGCCGATGGGACAATGCAGTCGCATGGAACGTGTTCCGCCGCTCATTCTCGGCTCCACGTCGCGCTACCGCCGCGAGCTGCTGGCACGCCTGCGCGTGCCTTTCGAGGTGCATGCGCCTGTGGTCGACGAAAAGCGCATGCCCACCGAGGCGCCGGCCGCGATGGCGCAACGCCTGGCATTGGCGAAGGCCCGCGACGTGGCGGCAAGGCATCCCGGTTCAGTGGTGATCGGATCGGATCAGGTGGCAGAGCTCGACGGCGAGCCGATCGGAAAGCCCGGAACGCACGAGCGCGCCACCGCGCAATTGCGAGCGATGAGCGGGCGCAGCGTGGTGTTCCACACTGCCGTTGCGGTTGTGCGGCCGGACACCGGATTTGAAGACTGCGCCCTGGTGCCGGTGACGGTGCGCTTTCGTGCACTGAGCGACGATGAGATCGAGCACTACTTGCGTGTCGAGCAGCCCTACGATTGCGCGGGCAGCGCCAAGGTCGAAACACTCGGCATCGCATTGCTCGAGTCGCTGCAATCGGAGGACCCGACCTCGCTCGTCGGGCTGCCGCTCATCGGTACCTGCGCACTGCTGCGCCGCGCGGGCATCGACCCGCTGGCGCGAACGCGAGCATGACCGGGCGTCTGTACCTGGTGCCCAACACACTCGACTTCGGTGTGGGCGACACCAAGGTTGCCGAGCTGCAGGACGTGTTGCCGCTCGGCGTGATCCGCATCGCGGCGACGCTGCGCTACTGGGTCGTGGAGAACGCCAAGACCACACGCGCCTTTCTCAAGCGCGTGGATCAGGCCGTGCCACTTGCACAGCCGTTACAAGACCTGAGCGTGGTCGAGCTGCCACGCACGCTGAAGGGCCAAGACCGTGCCGCAACGCCTGACCTGCGCCCGTTGCTTCGTCCCACCGAGCAAGGTCATGACATCGGGCTGCTGTCGGAGGCCGGTCTGCCTGCCGTCGCGGACCCTGGAGCGGCGCTGGTTCAGGCGGCACACCGACAAGGCATCACGGTGGTCCCTTTGTGTGGCCCGAGCTCCCTGCTGCTGGCGCTCGCGGCCAGCGGCTTGAACGGACAGAGCTTCGCCTTCGTCGGCTACGTGCCGGTAGAGAGTGCCGCGCGTGGGCAGCGCATCCGCGAATTGGAGGCGTTGTCGCGCCGCACGGGGCAGACACAGTTGATGATCGAAACGCCTTATCGCAACGCCGCGTTGTTGCAGACGTTGTTGAGCCACCTCGACGGGCAGACTCAGTTGTCGGTCAGTTGCGGGCTGACGCTCGAGGGAGGATGGACCCGCATGTCGACGGTCGCACAATGGAAGGCGCTCGCTGCGCCGATGCCGACCAATGTGCCGGCGGTGTTTGCGCTGCTTGCCGGTTGACCGCGCCTAAAGCGCCGTCAGGCCGGCGTCTTGGTGCCGCCCAACAACGCAGCGACTTTCTTGCGGGGCTTGATGTTCGGAGAAATCGAGCGCGGCGCGGCCGGCGCGGCAGCTTTGCCTTCCCATGCCGGCGTCGTGGTAGCGGTCGGTTCGTAAGGCTTGTCGAAGAAGGGGTCGGCCGGCGCGCGGGGTTCCACGCGGGAACGCGGCGTCGCCACGGCCGCTTCGACGACAGCCTCTTCTTCCCACGAGCGGCGCGGCCGCCGAGGCCGCTCGTCGTCGAAGTCGAGCGGCTCGAGCTCGATCTTCTTCTTGATCAGCTTCTCGATATCCGAGACGAGCCGCATGTCGTCGCGTGCAACCAGCGTCACCGCGAGGCCGGAAGCGCCGGCGCGGCCGGTACGTCCGATGCGGTGGATGTAGTCCTCGGCGTTGAAGGGCACGTCGAAATTGAACACTCCGGGCAGGTCGACGATGTCCAGGCCGCGCGCGGCGACGTCGGTGGCCACGAGCAGATCGACCTCGCCGCGCTTGAACGCGGCCAGCGCCTTCAGGCGCTCGTCCTGCGACTTGTCGCCGTGCAGTGCGTTGGTCTTGAAACCGTCGCGCTCGAAGGAGCGTGCCAAGCGGGCCGCGCCCAGCTTGGAATTGACGAACACGAGCGCCTGCGTCAGCGAGCGCGACTTCATGATCTGCTGCACCGCGCGACGCTTGTCGTCATCGCTCACGCTGTAGAAGCGCTGCTCGACGTTGGTCGCAGTGGCGTTCGGCCGCGCCACTTCGACGAGCACCGGATCCTGCAGATAGCTCTGCGAGAGCCGCCGGATTTCGGGCGAGAAGGTGGCCGAGAACAGCAGCGTCTGGCGCTGCTTGGGCAGATAGCTGAGGATGCGTTGCAGGTCGGGCAGGAAACCGATGTCGAGCATTCGATCCGCCTCGTCGAGCACCACGTACTCGAGCTGATTGAGCACGCAGTTCTTGGCTTCGATGTGGTCGAGCAGTCGCCCCGGCGTCGCGATCAGCACCTCGACCCCCGCCTTCAGCTCGGCGGTCTGGGGCTTCATGTCGATGCCGCCGAACACGCAGGCCACGCGCAGCAGCGTGTGCTTCGCATAAGCCTTGACGTTGTTCGCGACCTGATCGGCGAGCTCGCGAGTGGGCGCAAGGCACAGCGCGCGCACCGGATGGCGTGCCGGCGACATGCTGGTGTTCTCGTGCTTGAGCATGCGTTGCAGCAGCGGCAGCGAGAACGCCGCGGTCTTGCCGGTTCCGGTCTGGGCGGCGCCCATCACGTCGCGTCCGGCCAGGACGATCGGTATCGCCTTGGCCTGGATCGGCGTCATGGTCACGTAGCCGGACTCGGCCACCGCGCGCAGCAGTTTGGGGTCGAGCGATAAGGTGTCGAAACGGTCCGCTGCGGATGGCGGGGCGGGAATCGCGACGCTGATCTCGTCGTCCGGGTAGGAGTCGGTCATGCCGCGATTATCGTCGCAGTGCAGCATGCGGGCTCAAGCCCGTTGCCCGCCGACTAGAATTGCCGGTTCCACATCTCGACAGACCCTCATGATTCTGGTGACTGGCGGCGCAGGCTTCATCGGCGCCAACTTCGTGCTCGAGTGGATTGCTACCACCAACGAGCCGGTGCTCAATCTCGATGCGCTGACCTACGCCGGCAACTTGGAAAGCCTGAAGGCGCTGCAGGGCGATGCGCGCCATGTTTTCGTGCAAGGCGACATTGGCGACCGTGCCCTGCTCGAGCGCCTGCTGGTCCAGCACCGGCCACGCGCCGTCGTGCACCTCGCCGCCGAAAGCCATGTGGATCGGAGCATCCACGGGCCTGGCGCCTTCATCAAGACGAACGTCGAAGGCACCTACACGCTGCTGGAGGCGACACGCGCTTACTGGTCCGCTCTGGATAGCGGCCACCGGGACGCTTTTCGCTTCCACCATGTCTCGACCGACGAGGTGTACGGTTCGCTCGGGCCCGAGCAGGCACCGTTCACCGAGGCCAACACCTATGAGCCGAACAGCCCTTACTCGGCGAGCAAGGCTGCGAGCGATCACCTGGTGCGCGCCTGGCATCACACCTACGGGCTGCCGGTGCTGACGACCAACTGCTCGAACAACTACGGGCCGTACCACTTTCCGGAGAAGCTGATCCCGCTCATGATCGTCAACGCGCTGGCCGGCAAGCGGCTGCCGGTGTACGGCGACGGTCAGCAGGTGCGCGACTGGTTGTACGTCAAGGACCATTGCGCGGCGATCCGAGAAGTGCTGGCGCGCGGCCGCCCTGGTCAGACCTACAACATCGGTGGCTGGAACGAAAAGCCGAACATCGAGATCGTGCGGACAGTGTGCGCGTTGCTCGACGAGATGCGCCCCGATCCGGCCGGTAGCCATGCGCGCCTGATCACGCACGTCGCCGACCGGCCAGGACATGACCGTCGCTATGCGATCGACGCGCGCAAGATCGAGAGCGAGCTCGGCTGGCGACCGGCCGAGACTTTCGAGACCGGCATCCGCAAGACGGTGCGCTGGTACCTGGACAACCCGCAGTGGGTGGCCCATGTGCAGAGCGGCGCCTACCGCGACTGGGTGTCCCAAA
>Ga0184627_10000434_pt1 | contig 16437 bp, 15 predicted proteins | sample PLM3_127_b1_FD_133150 | JGI IMG/M metagenome (GOLD analysis project Ga0184627, IMG submission 133150) | Groundwater sediment microbial communities from an aquifer in East River, Colorado, USA - PLM3_127_b1 | ecosystem: Environmental > Terrestrial > Soil > Riparian zone | place: USA: East River...
AAGTTCAAACTTGCGGTTGTAGCACTGGTCGGAATCGCTGTGGCCGGTGCGTTTCGTGGGGTCTCGGCACAGGAAAAAACTCAATGGGACGGCGTCTACACGGATGGGCAAGCCAAACGCGGCGAGGCGGTGTACACCGATACTTGCGTACCCTGTCATGGTCCGGATCTGGGCGGGACCGACCTCGCGCCGGCGCTCACCGGCGCCGATTTCGCGATGAACTGGAACGACATGAAGATCGTCGACTTCTTCGATCGCATTTCGCAGACGATGCCCCTGAGTGCTCCCGGCAGCCTGGCGGCTCAGCAGTACGCAGACGTGATCTCGTTCATCTTGCAGAAGTCCGGCGCGCCGGCGGGCACCACCGAACTGCCGTCGACGAAGGAGCCGCTGACTTCGATCAAGTTCGTGGCGAAGAAGCCCGGGGCGTAATTGCTCCGGTGTCAGCGTTCGGCTGTCAGCTGTCAGCGTTCACATTGAAAGAAGAAGCTGAGAGCTGACGGCTGAGAGCTGCTTACGCGCGCAGGCGCTGCGCCAGCCGGTGAAGGAACAGTCCGACGTCTGTCACGATCCCGAGGGTTTGTGACGATCCGCGGTCGGCGAGCTTGGTGACCACCGCGGGATTGATGTCGACCGAGACCATCTTCACCCACGACGGCAGCATGTTCCCGACGCCGATGCCGTGAAGCATTGTCGACAGGGACAGCACCAACCGCACATTCTCGAGCTCCGCCGCGTAGCGATCCTGCGCTTCGCGCAATTCCATGATCGTGTCGGGCAGCGGGCCGTCATCGCGAATGCTGCCGGCCAGCACGTACTCGACGCCCTGGCGGATGCATTCGTACATCACGCCCGACGTCAGCACGCCTTGCTCGACTGCCGCTTTCAGACCGCCTGCTTTGCAGATCGTGTTGATCGCCCGCATGTGGTGGCGATGGCCCCCCTCAATCGCCTTGCCGGTATCGAGGTCCACGCCGAGCGAGGTGCCGAAAAGCGCCTGTTCGACGTCGTGAACCGCCAGGGCGTTGCCGGCCAGCAGGACGTCGACGTAGCCGGCGCGAATGAGCTCCTGAAAGTAGGCCGACCCGCCGGTGTGCACCACGACCGGGCCCGCAACGAAGGCGATACGCCCGCCATCCGCCTTCACCTCGCGCATCAGCGTCGCGATGCGTGAGACGCCGACCTCGACGCGCCGCTCCGACGAGATCTCGTTTGTCATGAACGCGAAGCCGAGCCGATCGCGGTCCCGGAACTGGGGGCTGACCCGGACGCCACCGACGCCGCAGACCACCGCGTCGCCCGTGTTGACGTCCCGCAGTTTGCGGCAGATCGCCCGGCCCTGTTCGACGACGATGACCGCATCCATGCGCTGGCGCTCGACCTCGATCCATTGTCCGCGGTGCCGCACGTGAGTGCGGTGATTCGTCGTCGAGTAGAAGTCGTCCGGCACGCAGCCATCGCGATCCGCCTGCCGGAGCAGCGCGTCGTGCTGTTCGGCCAGCCGGCAGCCGAGCGCGACCAGTTCCTCGAGCACCTGTCCGAGGACGTGTTCGGTCGGCGCCGAAATGCGCATCGAAATAAATGAGGGTGCGTCGTTGCTTCTGCCGATGTCGAACTTCAGGACGTCGAACGTGGCATTGCTCTTCACCACCGTGTCGAAGACGGCGTTCAGGATCTGGGAGTCGATCAGGTGGCCTTCGGCCTCGACCACTTCGCTGTAGGCGTGGGCGGTAGCCATGTTACGAAAAGATCGGGAGCGCCAGCGGTGGCTGGACGTGGTAGTCACTCTGCGCCACTTCGGCGAGCGCGCGATCCAGCACCGACTCGGAGCACTCCTCGAGCGTGGTGACGAACGGGAGGCGGTCCTTGCGGAACTTGGGCAGCTGCAGGACGCCTTCGATATTGATTCCGTATCGCGCGTACGCGGTGGTCACCTGGGCCAGAATGCCCGGTTTGTCATTGACCGTGAACCGGACGTAATGCGGCGCGACGAAGTCGCCGCTCACGTCGTGGAAAGCGGTCGGCGCCGATGGAGCGGGCCGCGCATCCGACGTTTTGCGAACCGACAGGACGTCCGACACGACGGCCACGGCCGTCGGCGATCCGCCGGCGCCCGACCCGGAAAACGACGTCTCGCCGCCGAAGATGCCGCGGACCGTCACAAGATTCTGGCTGCCTTCGTTGCGGCCGAAGCCCGAGGCCAGCGGCACGAGTGCGGGACGGACCGCAGCGAACACCGCGCCGCTGTCTTCCGCCGAGGCGCGTGCGATCTGCCGGATCGTGCATCCCAGCTCGCGCGCGTACTCGAAATCCACCGGCTCGATCGGCCGGATGGAGCGCGTTTGGATATCGCCCACGCGCACGGGTCGCCGCAGCCCGACGGCGGCCATGATGGCCAGCTTCGCGGCGGCGTCGGCTCCGTCCAGATCTTCGGTGGGATCGGCTTCCGCGTACCCCGCGCGTTGGGCCTCGCTCAGGGCGTCGGCGAATGAAATCGTCTCCGACTGCATGCGGCTCAGGATGTAGTTGCACGTGCCGTTCAGAATGCCGCGCACCTCGACGAGTCGATCTCCCGCGAGTCCTTCCTGCAAGGCGCGAAGCACCGGGATGCCGCCCGCCACCGACGCCTCGAACCGCACCTGGAGCCCGCGCGCGCGGGCGAGGTCGAGCAGCTCCGTCCCATGATGCGCCATGAGCTGCTTGTTCGCGGTCACGACCGATTTGCCGGCGAGCAGTGCGCCGCGAACCCAGTCATAGGCCGGCCGCAGCCCGCCAACGAGCTCGATGATGATATCGACGTCCGCTCCGATGATTTCCTCCGGCGACTCGGTCCAGCACACCGATGCCGGCACCCAATCGACGCGCTTTCGCGCGACGTTGCGGTTGCAGATGTGCGTAAGCTGCACGCCGGGCACTTCGCCGCTGCACAGAATGCGCGCGACCGACTGCCCGACGGTACCGAACCCGAGCAGCGCAACGCGGGTACCTTCAGCTGAGTTGGATGCCACGTCGGATCTCCCATCGAAGTTCACAGTTCACAGTTGTTCAGTCTTCTCTCAACTCTTGGCTCGAACCGCAGACCGTCGGATGGCTGACGACTGGTAGTTGCGGGCCGTCCGGCACTGTCAATTGTCAACCGTTAACTGTCAACCTCTTGAAGCCGACAGGCTACCACGTCTTCAGACGCCATAGCCGTAGCCCGCCTCCTCGGGCGCGCGCTCATCGACGTCACTTGCGGTGTCGGACCACGGGTCGCCCGTCGACGACGCCCCGTCCGATTCGCCGGCAGGTTCGCACCTCACCGCCCCGCCGTCACTGGCAGCGGGTTCAATCTTCCCGTTCGCGGGCGACATGATTTCCTCCATGTTGCTTGCACCTTCTCCGCACGTTCGGCTTTCGCCCTGACCCAAAACAAAAGGGCCGTCACCCTGGTTGCGGGTGATGGCCCTTGTCGATTCGCTCTGGCTTTCTGAGGTCGCTCGGCTACATCACCCCGTCTCCGGTCTGGTCGGCAGCGGCAGGCTGCCGGGGGTAAGGAACAGGATTGTGTTCGGCCCGAGCGACGTTGGGACACACGACACCGCGTCTCGGCTGCCACTGGCAGTGAATCCGCCGACGTGGGTGTTCGCCAAGGTCATGGTGAGGTTCTACGACATCACAGGTTGCCGACTGAAGTCAATACAAGGGCGGGAGGGGCAGGAAGGGCAGGAGGGGCAGGAGGGGCAGGAAGGGCGGGAAGGGCGGGAAGGGCAAGCGTGCCCAGGCCTTAAGATGCATGAGTGCCTCGCTTCAAGCTCACCATCGAGTACGCCGGCACTCGGTACAGCGGCTGGCAGATTCAGAAGAACGCGCGGACAGTCCAGGGGGAGATCGACCGTGCGGTTCGCGCCGTAACCGGTCGTCACGATTTCGAGTTGTACGGATCGGGCCGAACCGATGCCGGCGTGCACGCCCTCGCGCAGGTGGCGCATCTCGATGTCAGCACGAACCTCGCGGCGGACCCGCTGGTGCGGCGTGTGAACGACGAGCTCCCGGCCGACATCAATATTCTTGAGGCGACTGTGGTGTCGCATCGCTTCCACGCCCGGCACGATGCCGTCGCACGTCAATACGTGTATCAGATCGCGAGACGCCGGACCGCCTTTGCGAAGCCGTATGTCTGGTGGGTCCAGGAACCGCTCGACGTTGACCGCGTCCGTCAGGCCGCGCGCAGCTTCATCGGCCTGCGCGATTTCAAAGCATTCGCGGCAGGCGCTACTGGGGGCTCACGTGACCGAGACGACGACTCCGAGGAAGGCGCCAGGGCGTCGACGCTCGTCATGCTCGAACGGCTGGACATCGTCGAACAAGGCGGCCTCGTTCTCATCGTGGTCGAAGGGTCGCATTTCCTCTGGAAGATGGTGCGGCGGATAGTGGGGGTGCTCGTCGAGATTGGCCGTGGCGGCCTCGACTCGGCCGCGGCGGCTGAATTGATCGCCGGGTCCTCGGATTTACCCGCCAGGCTGACGGCACCGCCATCGGGCCTGTTCCTCAGTCGTGTCTATTACAAGGGCGACGACCGTGACGAGGTAGTTCGCGCGGCGACGCGGCTGACATGATTGGCTCGCGGCCACGAAAACACGAAGCTCTTCACCGGCGGACCGGTGCTCGCCGCATCGCCGGAACCCAGGACGGCGAGAAACGCGTTCCAAGGACCAGACGGACAACTTCAGCATAACTTGCGGTCCCCGCTTCCACGCGGTTCGCTTTCAAATAGCGGTCGTACACCTGCCAGCCCGCGGCAGACAGCGCGGGGCTGATGTGCTGCTGGATCCGTTGCGCGATTGCGCGCAAGTCTTCCCGAGGGCCGGGCAAGAGCTCGTCGGCGACGGCTCGACGATCGTCAATCCTCACCGCGCCGATCGCTTCACGATACAGAAATAGCCACGCGCTGTACTGCGCGGCTGGCGATCCGCGAAGGCACGTCAGCCATCCGACGAAATTCGCTTCGCCTTCGTCGGCGAACCCGGCCAGGTGGCTCCATTCGTGCGCGACGACAAAGGAGCGTTCGAACGGCAGCAGGTCAGAGACGACCAGCGTCTCCAGAAAATACGGATCGGTCATGCCGTCGACGGCGGCTCGCTTGAAGTACAAGTCCAGAATCGAGCGCTTCGGGCGGGCGGGCCGTGCCGCCGGACTGACGCCCAGCTCCGCTTGCGCGAGACTGAACGCGGCGGCCAGCGACGGATCCACCCCGGCGCCTACCGCGCGGTCGGCCGACCGATGTAGCCTGTTGACCTCCGCGACGGCCGTCGTCGCCAGCTCACGAGCCGCGGCCGCTGAAATGCTGCCGGCATCGAACTCGAGTTTGTCGGCCAGCGGGACCCGCCGGTAGTTCAAGCCCCAGGTGGCCAGAAACGCCAGGTATAGCGCCGCGCCCGCGGTGACGGTCCTCGCGACCGTGCGGGCGACGATACGCGTCCAGCCACCGTGGCCCCTCGCGACATCGCGCACGAGGAGCCAGGCCCAGCTCGCCGCCGCGCTCACCAGCAGGGCGTCGAACAATGCGAACGGCAGCAGGTTCGAGAACGCGGTCACGGCCCGCTGAAGCGCGGGGTACAGAGCGGCCGAATACAGCCGCTCGACGGCCCCCGCGGGAATCGGTGCCAGCGCCGCGCCAATCGCTGCGCCAATCAGTGCGATGCGCCACATGTAGGCGTTCAGCTCCGGCTGGGAAGAACCCCAGCATCTCTGCCCATTCGCCAGCTCAATCTAAGGCTTCCCCGACCCCGAAAACTGCCTGGCGACAACCTTTCTGGCGGCCGGGGAGTTGCTTGTTGAGTGACAGCCCTTGTGGTAGTATCGTCGTCAAGTAGTCTTAGAGTCATACATTGTCATAAAAAGCTCTAAATCGACGGTCTTGAGCCCGGTCGAGGATCGTCAGATAATTGAGCAGAACTTGCGAGAATAGCAGGTCATGATCCGAATATGGTCCGTCGGCTTGTGTGTCGCGATCGGTGTGGCGGCGGCGTCCGCGCAAACCTCCGGCACAGCGGCACCTGCGGTCGTCGCGCGGTCGGCGAGCCCGACCGTCCCCGCTGGGGCAGCGCGCGCCGCTGTGCCCGCTCGCGCCGGTGCGCCCGCGGTCCTTCCGGGTACTCCAGAAACTGCCTTCTCCACGATCCGGGGCAACGCGCTCGACTCAACCAACGGCATCCTCCCCGACAGCCCCGTACGGCTTCGCGACGCCCGGCTCGGGCGGATCATCAGCACGCAACGCACTGACACATCGGGCCTGTTTGAGTTCCGCGCCGTCGATCCCGGCAGCTACATCGTCGAACTGCTCGGGGCCACGGATAAGGTGCTCGCTGCAAGCCAGTTGGTCAACGTCAACGCCGGCGAGGTGGTGTCGGCCCTCGTCAAGCTCCCATTTCGGCTCCCGCCACTGGGCGGACTCCTCGGCCACACCACGGCGCAGGCGATAGCGATCACTTCGGCGGCGGCAGCCACCGGGGTGTTGAACGCCGCGACGACCACTGATGTGAGCTCGGACGGCACCAACTGACAGCGAAATGAATAGCGGCAGCCAACAGCGTGCGACACCCGACGCTCGGGTAAAGACGGCGGGGTCGCCTCCGCCACCTGGCGGCGGGATTTATCCGGTTGACGGCGATATCCACTTGCTGGATCGGTTCGCCGTTATCTATCGCTACCGCGCGATCGCCATCAGCGTGTTGATCCTCACGACGCTGGCGGTCATGATTCAGAGCGCGACCGCGGTCCCGATGTACAGGGCGCATGCGCGCATTCTCATCGAGGACGAGCGATCGACCGCGATTCCGGGACTCAACTCGGAGTCCCAGTTCTTCGAGGACCCCGAACCGTACTACAACACGCAGTACAAAATCCTTCAAGGCCGGGACCTCGCGCGGCGAGTCGTCACGAAACTGCAGTTGCACGCGGTTCCCGAATTTAACGGGACGGCGCCCTCGGCCCGCACCTGGCTTACGATCGTTGGAGGCTTCGCCGACCGCGCGCGCGGACTTTTCAGAAGCTCGTCCACCACGCAGGAGGCGCCTGCTGCCGGTGAAACTCCCGACGAGTCGGCACTTGTTGACACGTTTATCTCGCGCCTCCTCGTCGAGCCCTCTCGTGGCACGCGTCTGGTCGACGTGTCGTTCCAATCCATCGATCCGCAGTTTGCGGCGCTGGCCGCCAACGCGCTGGCCCAGGAGTACGTCTCCCAGAACCTCCAGCTCAAGCTCCAGTCCACGGACAACATGCTGCAGTGGCTCGCTCAGGAGCTGGCGAGCCAGCAGAAAAAGGTTCAGGCAACCGAGGCCGCGCTGGCCAACTATCGTGACAAGCAGAACGCGATGTCGCTTGACGACAAGCAGAACATCGTGCTGTCGCGGCTGAACAAGCTGAATGACGACGTCGTCGGCGCGAAGACGCGGAAGGCACAAAAGGAAGTGCTGTTCAACCAGATCCGGGGCCTGACGCCCACCGAGCTCGGGAAGGCATCCGTCATTGCGCAGAACGTGCAGGTCGCCGCGGCGCAGGCCCGCGTGCAGGAAGCGCAGGGTGAGCGCGTGCGCCTGGCGCAGCGCTACGGTGAGAGACACCCCGACCTGCTGAAAGCGACTGCGAACGTCCAGGAAGCGGAGCGGGTCTATCTGCTCGAGGTCAGCCGCGCGGCCCAGTCCATCAAGAACGAGTACGACACCACGGTGCTTGAAGAGAAGACGTACGCGCAGAACCTGAATGCGGCGAAGGCCGACGCGCAGGACCTGAGCAAGAAGAGCGTCGACTACAACCTGATGGAACGTGAGGCGAACAGCAACCGCCAGGTCTATCAGGCGCTACTGCAGCGCGAGAACGAGCTGCGCGTGGCGGGCAACAGCCGGGCGAACAACGTGCGGATCGTCGACAACGCGGAAGTCCCCAAGACCCCAGATGGCCAGGGCCAGCGGTCGTGGCCCATCGGCATTGCGCTGGGGCTGGTCCTGGCAGTCGCCGTGCCGTTCATGCTCGACTACATCAACGACACGATTAAGACGCCCGAGGACGTGGCCCGGCAGCTGAAGGTGCCGTTCCTCGGCTTGGTGCCCTCGGTCCGCGGCGACAAATACCCGCTGCTGGCGTCGTCGCATGTCCCTCACGACTTCGGCGAAGCCTTCCGCTCGCTGCGCACCGTGCTGCTCTCGCAGTACGAGGCGGCGGGTACGAAGGTCGTGCTCTTCACGAGTGCCCAGCCGCTCGAAGGCAAGACAACGACCGCCGTCAACATGGCGATGGCGCTCGCGTACGGGGGCGCCCGCGTGCTGGTCATCGATGCCGACATGCGACGTCCGGGCTTACATCGGCCGCTTCGCCTCACGAACGATCGCGGCCTCTCGCAGGTACTGGTCGGCCAGGCGCGCGTTCGCGACGTCATCCAGCGCACGGTGGATCCGAATCTGTTGGCCATCACAGCCGGCAGGGTTCCGCCGAACCCGTCGGAGCTGCTCACGTCGGAGCGGATGAAAACGCTGCTCTCGAACCTGGCCCATGGCCCATTCGATTGGATCGTCATCGATACGCCGCCGGTGCTCGCCGTCACCGACGCGGTTGTTGTCGCGCCGCTCGTGTCCGGCGTCGTCTTCGTCATCGGCGCCGAGATGACGCGGCGCCGCCTGGCGGAACGCGCGATCGGAACGGTGGTGTCGGCCCGGCCGAGACAGGTGGCCGTCGTCCTGAACAAGGTCGATTTCGTGCGCAACAAGTACTACTATTCGCGCTACTACGGCCACCAGTACAAGAACTACTACGCAGAGGCGATCTAGCACCCTCGCTGGTCTGCTCGCCGCCGCGACGATCATCTGGATGCTCGTGGCATTCGGCGGGGCGCAGAGCTGGACGTTCGCGCCTGCCATCATCGCGCTCGCCATCAGTGCGGTCCTGGTGCGGCCGCCGGTCGCCACTGGACAGAGCCGTGCGCTCGACATCGGCCTGCTTTGCTGCCTCGCCTGGACGGTCCTGCAGACCGTACCGCTTCCGCCCGGATGGCGGGAAATCCTGTCGCCCAATGCTGATGCGATCGACCGTGCGCTGAGATTCGACGGCAACGTCCCGCGCCCGCGCCCGCTGTCGATCGATCCGCTGAGGACTCTGCGGGCCGCGATTGTGACGACGATGGTAGCGGCGATGTTCTGGATCGCGCGTGAGCTCTGCGCCAGGCAGGGCGCGCGCCGGCTGGTTCAGGCGGTCGCGTGGAGCGGACTGACCATCGCCGTCATCGCCCTTCTGACTCGCGCGTACTCGCCCGATCTGATTTACGGCATCTGGAATCCGGGATCGCTCTCCCAGCCATACGGCCCCTTCGTGAATCGCAACCACATGGGCACGTGGCTGGTGATGGCGCTGCCGCTGGTGATGGGCTACATCTTCGCGCGTTTCGACGCCCGCGCGAGACGCGGCTCGTTCGCCGCTGCCATCGACACACGCATGGTGTGGCTCATGGGATCGGCAGGCATGATGTTCGTGGCCGTCATCATCTCGCTGTCGCGATCGGCGGCGATCGGCACACTATCGGCGGGAATGTTTGCCGCCGCATCCGCCTGGACGCGCCGTTCCGGTGGCTGGCGGGGCGTGCTCGCCACCGCAGCGGTCTTCGTCCTGATTCTCGTCGCCATTCCGCGCTCCGTCGACCTCGGCCTGCGATTCGAGGATTCCCGTACGACCCGTACGTCGGCGGCATGGGCCCGCGCGCAGATTTGGCGGGAAATTCTGCCGATTATCCGCGACTTCCCATTGACCGGCACCGGAGCCGGAACGTTCCCGACCGCCATGCTCGTCTATCAACAGAGCGACCGTCGAATGTTTTTCAACCAGGCGCACAATCACTATCTGCAGTTCGCGGCCGAGGGGGGCCTGTTCCTGATCGTTCCGCTGACGTGTGCCGCGGTACTGTTCGCACGGGCAGCCGCGCGACGCCTGCGCAGCGACCGGACGGCGATGGTGTGGGTTCGGACCGGCGCCGCTGCGGGCATAGTCGGCGTGGTCGTTCAGAGTATTTGGGAAACCGGACTACACCTCCCCGCGAATGGGCTGCTATTTGCCGTGCTATGCGCGATCGTGATTCACGAGGACGAGGCGCAACCCGCCTCGCGTCGATCCCGCGAGCCGCGGGCGCTGCATGACCCCTCTCAATAGAACCAGTCGCCGGCACTCCGCCGGCGGCCCGCCACGACCGGTGTGACCTCGTGCAGCGTCGCGGAATCGAATGCGGCGAGCAATCCGGGTTCAGCATCGATCGGGAAGCCGACGTCGCGCCATGATGGTTCGTCGATCAGTCCGTAAAAGGTAAGGCGTCCGCCGGCATACTCGAAGGGCCCTGGGGTTTCGGACGCGCCATTAAGAAAAACGACCACTGACACCCGACGGCGGAAGGTTTCGTTTCCCCCGGCGGCCGCATCATGCTTCGCGCGATCGCGGTGCGGCCGGTAAAAGCCCCCGGGTTCGTACAGTAAAAATCCAACCCCTTCCGAAGCGGTCAGCGCCGTGCCGAAGTGGGTCGAGAGGGCGGGACGAATGCTGTGAAGACGCGCTTGCACGTCCGCGCGCAAGGTTGCCGCCACCGGGACTTCGAGCGTTCGCCGGATGTGCGGCAGGACATGCCCGTGTTCTCCGACGAACACTTCGGCTGCTTCGCCCGCACGCGCGAGAATGTCGTGTTGGAGCGCACCACAGAGGTCTTCAGGCATGAACCCCGGCTGTAGAAACAATCCGAGACGGCTCATGAGACCCGACGACGTCATGGCTCGGTCACCGTCCCTGCATGACCCACCGTCGCAAGCCACCGATCGCTCGTCTCCCGTACAACAGTGGCAACAACCAAGGATGACGCGGGCCGTAGCGCGCAACCATGTACGAGCGGGCCGGATAGACGTGATCTTTCATGAGACGCAGCCGGCCCTTCCAGGTGCCGATCGCGCGCCAGTCGCTGAAGAGCAGCCCGAGCGGACTCACACCATGGCCCAGAAAGACGCGCTCTGGCAGCTCACGCGCGGCACGATGGAGCCACGCTTCGACGTCGGTCGGTATCTCCGTACCGAAACACGTGACGGCGCTTAGAAGACTCTGCGCGCAGACCCCGCGCAGACCGCCGCTCTCGGCTTCTCGGGTGAACTCATTCCACTGTTCGGCAGTGATGGCGCTTGCGAGCAGGTGAATGTCCATCAGCCACAACAGCTCGGACGCATTTCCGTGGTGCGCGAGACGGTGCAGGCAGGCCAGCAGCAGCCCGTCCACGTCGCAGAGGGTACGCGCGGCGGGAATGGGCATGGCGACGCTGCGTGCCCAGAGGCGTTCGAACGGCAACGCGTCGGCGAACACCAGTGGATTCGTCACCCGCCAGTGCAGGTCGAGCGGATGCACGACTCTCTGCTCATCGACACGTCGGTAGTGGCGCTGACCGGACGCCAGCTGCATCACGTTTTCAACCGCCGGTTCGTAGCCAAGGGACAGCAGCAGGCTGTCTGCGCGATCGCGGCTCGACTGGTCTACGAGCACGTCGGTATCGTCACGAGGGCGCAGCACCGGCCGCGCGTACAAACTGTAGGCCCAAGCGGCGCCTTTCAGGAGAAGTGCTGGAATCCCACGATGGGCGAACGCGGCTGAGAGGCGGGTCAGTTCGCGACGCTGGAGCTCCTCAAGAACGCTCGCGTCCGCGAGAGCCTCCCGTGCTGCGGCGCCGCACTGGGAGTGCCATTGACCAGCCTTGTCCTCCGCGACTCGCCATGCCAGCACGAGGTGGACTGAATGGCGCACGGCCAGGTGCCATAACGCGCGCTGGTAGGCGTCGCGGCCGGCGCACGCCGCGAAAGCCGGGGCGTCCACCAGAACCCGAGCAAGCTCCCGTAGCGCGTCCATCGGAGGAACCACTCTAGCCATGCGGTTCTCGGTGGACAGCTCGATACGAGATCTCCGGTGCCATCATCGTGCGGCTTCTGGGCCGTTTGCGGACGGTCGTCCTGTCGAGAAAGCACACGAAACTGCCACGTTGCTGATGGCCGGCAAGCCCGTCACGCCAACCGATGGCCGTAAACCATCCATATTCATGATCTTGCTTTCTAAGTACCGAAAGGGGTCACGAATGCCTTGTCGACGAAATTTGAAAATCAGGCAGCAATGCTGACTCTATACTTTCATTTATAGCAACGTCGGCCGGATGCATCAGACGCTCAGTGTGACGCCAACGATGGAATCTGGAATCCCCGACCACGTCTGGTCGATTGTGCGATAGTCGGGTTGCTTTCAAACTGGCCGAGGTTTCTAGAGTTCCCATGGCAGACAGCGCTGAGAAACGTGATAACGGGCTGACAGAACCCCGACCGGCAAGAAGTTCGCTCTATCCGTGGTACGACTCGGTGTGGCTCGCGAAGTACGGCAGAGCCAAAGCCATCATCCAAACGGTCCGGCCAGACGCGCTAGCGGCCTTCGTCGATGCCTTCCGCATACTCCGTACGCGGCAGGACTTCCAGGTGCGACTGTTCGAACGGCCCTTCGACGACGACACGCTTCATGAAATCAGGCGCGCGGCTCAGTCGCTCCGGCCGACGGACTTGGAGCTGCATGAGGTGCGAGCGTTCGGGCGTTTCGTGGTTCATGATCACCCGTTCTTTACCGAGCTGCAGCAACGCACGGTGCCTCTGGTCAGTGAAGCGGTGGGCGAGTCAGTCGAGATGTCCTACAATTTCCTCAGCCTCTACGCATCTCAGGGTGTCTGTCCTCCGAACATGGATTCGCCGAAGGCAAAGTGGACCCTTGATCTCTGCGTCAATCAGAGCGTGCCCTGGCCCATTTATTTCAGCCAGGTGTGCCCGTGGCCGGATTCAGAAGCAGAGACTTGGCCGGACGAGGGCTGGGAGGACAGGATCAAGCACTCTCCGTCACTCCATTTCACCGCGTACACATTACAGCCCGGACAGGCTGTCGTTTTCTCTGGAAGCAGTCAGTGGCACTACAGAGAAGCCATCCCTGCTGCCGGCGTTCGGCAGTTCTGCGACCTGCTGTTCTTCCACTTCATTCCGAGCGGCACGGCGGATCTTGTGCGACCGGCGACGTGGGCGCGGTTGTTTGGCATAGCGGAACTGGGTGAGGTTACCTGACTTCTGCGGATGTGTTCTCAACCCTCTAGCAGAATTTCTGCTTGACCTGACGGAGCCCGGCGGCGGCGATTCACGGCCGTCCTGATGCTGTCTCGAGGTTCAAGATTCTGCACGTGTCGCGGAGCGCACGAGCGCCGGCTGGTATCACGAGGCGGCGGACCGGGATCTGCTCGACCAATCGTGAGGCCAGCTCAAATCCGATTCTCACGGTCGAACGGTCATTGGCGTCGAGCATCATCGAGTATCGAACCAGCGCCATGATCGACTGCCGGGCGGACATCAGATGGATGCCGCCGCGGCTCCTGCCGCGGGCGACGACATAAAGAGCGTCGAGGGGCAGGGGCCGGCCGGAGTACGGTACCGCCGCGCCAGACCAGCGCTGTTTCCGCGTGTAGTGGGCCACTTGCGTTCGCCGCACACGCCACACGCCGACGAGCCGCGCGCTGTCCGGCCAGAGGCGCAGGCCAGGATAAGAGGGCACGGCACGAGGGACGCTGGTACCGCAGTCGATCACGAGCGCATCGTCGGTGACCAGCGAGGCGCCGCCGCGCACGAGGGCCGCCGCCAGCGTGGACTTTCCGGCGCCGGCTGCGCCGAGGAAGCCGACTGCCCGGGCGCCGATGTCGACGGCGCTGGCGTGCAGGACCAGGCGCGCGCGAGAACCCAGAAGCGCCGGGATGAGCTGATCCAGCAGCAGATGCCGGACGGTCCCTAAGGGAATGCCTGTTCGCGGATGGCAGACGATGTCGCGAGGGGTGACGGCAAACTCCGCGAAGCCGGGAAACTGCACGGTGTGACCGCTGCCGGTGGCAGCCACCCGCATCCAGAAAGGTCCTCCACGCACCCGCCAGGAATGGCACCATGTGCGCCGAACGTCGTCCCGCAGGCGAGCACCAATCGACAGGTGCACGAAGGGATTCCCCGCCGCGCGCGGAAGTTCGGGGATCGGGAAGTCGGAGGAAAGGATCAGACCGGCGAAGCGATACGTGGCCACGTCACTCCGCGTAACGGGTGACGACTTCGGCCACGAAGCCACCGGCGCCGGCAGGATCAACAAACAAGGTGGGATACTGATCGAAGAGGGCGCGTTCGATGTCGGCAACGCTCGAACGGCCATCGATCAGGTCGAGCACGAGCTTTCTTGCGCGTCCCCGCTCGGCAAGACGGGGCACGAAGGCTGGTCGTGTGCGGCGCACGACATCCGGCGACAGCAGCATGCCGGCGAACGTCGAATGCTCCAGACGATCGAGCCGGCGACTCACGTCACCCGCGCATGCGATTTTTGCGTCGGGCCATAGCTCGACCACCCACTTCACCAGCAGCTCGTACGGGCGAATCAGCATCTGGACGCGAAGAACCTGGCCGATCGATACCGCAAGCGGCCGACGAACGGGGAGGACCGCATTGCGCCGCGCGATCCGTTCCGGATCTCCGGGAGCGTTTGTCAGCGTGGTGGTCTCGTTCAGATGAGCGACGAACCAGCCAGCAATGCCGTGAAGGGTGCCCGCTCGTTCGATAGCGAGATCGACGGTGAAGCTGACGTAACTGTTGTCCTGGCCCGGCGTCAGCGTGGCCACTGCGCGTCCCGGTGCGAGCAGATCGCCGGCCTCGACGCGCCAGGGGTGGCCGCTGTTCCAGGCGATCTCCTGCGCGGGGCCCATGTCGAAACCGGATGGTCGTGTGCCCCAGAACGTCGTCTGGTGCCACAACTCGGGAACCTCGACGGGGGCAATCGATAATTGGGTCCCTTCCGGCAGGCAGCGGCCGTCTGGCTTCAGGAAGCGGCGGCGCGCATCCTCCAAGAACTCGAGCAGGCCAGCTTCGAACCCGAAGTGACCGATCTGATCGCAGACGACGAGGTCCGCGCGTTCAGGGAGGGATACCTGCTGGGAATGTCCATTGACGATCGTGATCCGATCGGTCAACCCATTTGCGGAGGCAAGAGCACGCGCGACCTCTGCCATGCCGCCGGAGTCAATCGCGTACACTCGTGAAGCCCCCGCACGGCACGCCAGCAACCCGAGAATACCCGTTCCACATCCGAGATCGACAACGACGTCGCCCGGCCGAACGGTCGACGCGATCGCGCTGGCGAACGCAGTCATCCGCCTGTCGTCCTCCAGGTATTGGCGATGCTCGTCGAGCTCGAGAGACATCGCTACAGGCAACCCGACATCATGAGGGGAATTCCGGTCTCACTCATGGTGGTGCCGCCAGACTGCGTGAGCTTGGCGACATGTCCGTACTCCTCGAGCCGCGGCGTGGTGTATCGCTTTCTCGGAGGGCGCTCGGTGACGACCGGACCCTGTCGGGGAGGATTGCGTTCAGCCATGATGTGTGTGCTCCTTCAGTGCGTTTCTGGCCCAGATTTCAACAGCGCATACGAGCCACAACGGAAACACCAGCCGCTCGTACCCGTCATCTGATGCGCGATACCGGGTCAGCATTTCATTGTACGCCTGACGCAACGGCACCAGGTCGATCCAATTTCGCCGTGCGATCAAGGAATTGTGCCACAGGCCTGATTCGACGTGCTGCTGTACGGCTCGCAGCAGCACGTCCGCTGCTCCGGCGGTCGCGATCCGATCCCTGATCAGAGAAGGCACCCATTGCCGCGATGCGTTGCGCAACACGAACTTGGTCCATGGGCCCCGCCACCGCTGTTCTTCGGGAATGGCGAGGCCAAACTCCATGATCCGGCGGTCGCCGAAGGGATGGCGCGTTTCAAGACCGAATTGCGCCACCGATCGATCCCCGGCTTCAATAGCGTGCACAGTCAAACCGTTGGTGGCCATCCCGTACGAGTCGGTCTTGGCCAGAGTGCCTAACGACACGTCAGGCGGCGCGGGCCGGATCCGCTCGGCCAACCCTACATGCGACGCCAACGACGGGTTCACCCAGGGCGGGATGCCGTTTCGGCCCAACACGTATTTGATGGCTTGACGGGTGGATGCCGGCACGAGCGGCCACAGGCTCGATCGGAACATGCTCAACGGCCGAAAGACATCCAGACGATCCGGCTGCGCGCGGTAATGACGCCAGAACCGGCCGAGCTTCCCGCTTCGAAGCAGGTCGCCGTAGTGCAGAAATGAGCCGGCCAGCCACTCGTCGCTCCAGAGACCTGTGAGGATGACTCTCACGCCGCGGTCGGCGGCTGCGGTAAAAAGCGCGTTCGCCATCACGCCGTTCGGGTACGGAGGAAGATACTCGTGGCGGGCGGCTTCCGATGCGTAGTACGCGCAGTCTGCCTCGGATGGCCTGAATCGTTGCGACGCCACCGGCCACATTGCCGCAACGGCGTCGATGG
>Ga0184627_10000435_pt1 | contig 16405 bp, 14 predicted proteins | sample PLM3_127_b1_FD_133150 | JGI IMG/M metagenome (GOLD analysis project Ga0184627, IMG submission 133150) | Groundwater sediment microbial communities from an aquifer in East River, Colorado, USA - PLM3_127_b1 | ecosystem: Environmental > Terrestrial > Soil > Riparian zone | place: USA: East River...
ATTATGCCTAGTAGACGGCGAGCGAGGCGCGAAGCCTGGAGGGCGAAGGTATCCGGACACACAGGTGCGGTGACTTGTATCTTGCTTGGTTACGTGGCTGCTTATCTTAACTGTTGTTCGCTCAAATTTCTATCTCGTCCCGCGCTTATGGTATTAAGGGCTATCGACTCAATTTCGAGCCAAAAGACTTTAATGCGCTGGCCCGCGTGCTGGCAAAAGTAAAGGGCAAGTTTTTAATGTCCCTGAACGATCACAAAGAGGTGAGGCGGATCTTCGGCGGCTTTAAAATTCAGACAGTCTCGCTGCGCTACAGTTGCATGCGCAAAGCCGGCGCCCGCGGCACAAACCGCTGCGAGCTGCTGATCAGCAATTACGAAACTGTGGGAGAATAAGCATGGGTATCCAAACGCAAACGGGCATACCTCATTGGACTTATTTGCTCGCCATAGAGCGCGATCTTGGTGAGATCTCGCGATATATTGAGTTTGATAACAGGAATTTTGACTGCTTTTCGATCGAACTCGCCAAGGTTTTGCTTTCGGCGGGCGCCGAGACGGATGTTGTGTGTAAACAGCTATGCAAGAAAGTTAATAACAAGTCGCGTGCAGGTAAAATTGGCGACTATAGAACCGAACTTACAAAAGCATTTCCTTCGATATCCAATTTTGGTGTGAAATTGCCGAGATTTGGAATGAGTCTCACACCTTGGGACGAGTGGAAGAAACGTGGCGGTGTGCCGTTCTGGTGGACCGGGTACAACAAGGTCAAGCACCACCGAGATACCCATTATTACTCAGCGAGTTTAAAAAACGCCTTAAACGCAGTAGCCGGCTTATTTGTGATGGTGATCTATTTTTACAAGGAGAAGGCTGAATCGGGGGAGCTAACCCCGCGGCCGCAGCTACTCACGGTTGACGAGTTCCATGATGACGGCGAGGAATTGGGGGCTTCGGGGGCATATTATTATAAGCTATAGTGGCATGAATGGGGGGCGTTGGACGATTCCCATTTTCAAACGTCGGCCCAGTGGTGAAAAAATTATCTGGCTGAAAAGTCTCGCATGCAAGTCGCAATCTATTCGCATTCCGCATCAAGGCCTGTGCCTTATTGGTTTGAGTGATATGAGGCCGAATAAAATTGAGCCTAATATGCAATCACCACTCTCGGCCATAGGAGGAAAGGTATGCCTGACACTTGGCCAACTAAGCGACTTTCGGTAACGAGCCTTCATCTAGACTCAAAGAATCCCCGGCTCGGCCGCGAAACTCTCTCTCGTGCGCCGCGAGAAATAATCCAATATCTGTTTCAACATGATAAAGCCTTGGAATCGGCCGACAGCATTTCGAAACGCGGCTTTTTCCCAAACGAGCCGCTTTTGGCAGTAAATGAAAACAACAAGCTCGTCGTAGTTGAAGGGAATCGACGCCTTGCGGCATTGAAGGCATTACTTGAGCCAGGGCTGCTTGAAGGGGCTTGGGTGCGGAAGGTGGAAAGGCTTTCCCGTCGGATGAACGACCCGAGAGCGGCAATTGGCAAGGTCCCCGTAACTATCGCTCCAAATCGGCGAGCGACAGATCGCCAGATAGCGGGCCGGCACATAGGGACGCCGGTGCTTGCTTGGGAGGCTGAAAATAGAGCCAGCTTCATTCTGGACAAGCTTGGGGAAGGCTATGACAATGAAGAACTTAGGACTGACCTCGGCTTTACAGTCACTGACATTCAAAAAGCGCGGCAAACTAGAGCGATTGCTGATATGGCCCGCTCACTAGACCTTTCGGATGAAATAAAGGCCAAAATCGAGAATCCTAGAGCAAACCTCTTTACTACAATAGAGCGTGTTTTTGATTCATCGGTGGGTCGCGAATTTTTAAAAGTTGAGCCAGATGTTGATCACGGTATCCGTGGAACAACCTCCAAAAGCGAATTTGTTCGCGCATTTACAAAGCTCGTGACGGACGTCGCTCTCGCTAAAGAATCTTCCCGCACATTAAACACTAACGACAATATTCGTGACTACTTTGAAAAGAAGTGGAGCAAGGGAGATTTGCCTAGCGGCAAACGGGGATCGTTTGTTCCTTCCGATATCATACGAGGAAAGTCGGTAGCTTCGAGAACCGATCAGAAGCCATCGACAACTCCGAAGAAACAGAAGCAGTTGAATAAGGCAGTCTTACCACGGGATTTTAAAGTACGCTTCGGAAATGAACGGCTGGTCGATATTCGGGACGAATTAACCAGGTTACGTCGGGAAGACTTTCCAAATGCCGGGGCAGTTTTGTTGAGAGTCTTCTATGAACTCGCGGTCGTGCACTTTCTACAACGTACAGGCGACCTTCTAAATATCATTGAGAAATTAGCAGGGAAAGGTAAATTGCCTTATGACGTTCCTACAATGAAACAGCTTACGCCCGATATTATACGCATTGCCAAGCTTTATCTCTCGCCGGCTGATGCAAATAAAGTAGAGAAAGCAGTTAAGTACGACCCTTCGGCGCCATTCACTATCAGCGATCTACACGGATTCGTTCATGGGCCAGATCTTCCCGGAGACAGGGACATTCTGCAGTACTGGCTTCGAACCGAGCCGCTTTTTCGATTAATGCTTGAACAGGACTACCCGCCGGAAAAGCAGAAATGAATATAGCAAGTCCACTTAGATACCCTGGTGGCAAGGCTGTAATGGCCGGCTTACTGGGGCAGATTCGAAAACTCAACGGTTTTGGGGACCGGGCATTTGCCGAGCCATTCGCCGGCGGCGCTGGCGCAGCATTATCTCTCCTCTACCGCGAAGAAACCCCAGAAATCTTTATTAATGATGCCGATAGGTCCATTCATGACTTCTGGTGGATGGTCCTCAATCGACCCGAAGCGTTTAAAAAGAAACTCAGAAACACGCCGGTGAACATGGCGCAATGGCATCGTCAGAGGAATATCTACACAGATCGCACTCGCGTGCCCCGCCTCAGACGCGGGTTTTCGGCATTCTATTTGAACCGTTGTAACAGGTCTGGAATCATCATGAATGGAGGCCCGATCGGTGGTGTAGAACAAGAAGGCAGGTGGAAATTAGATGCAAGATTCAATAAACCGGAGCTTCAGCGTCGATGCGAGAAGATTGCTCAGTACCACGGTCGAATTCGCGTATCTGGTCAGGACGGTATTGACTTCATTAATGACCTCGACGCAGCAAGAGTTTTTTTCTTCATTGACCCGCCGTATTTTGTAAAGGGACCAACTCTTTACTTAAATGCGTTGGATGCGGACTACCACCGCAGGCTTGCCGCCGTCTTGAAATCGATGACAGACGCGGCATGGGTATTGACCTACGATGATTGTGCGGCGATTCGCCGAATGTATCGTAGCTGGGCAACCATTCGACCGTTTAGGCTGCGGTACAGCGCGGCCGATAGCGGAAGCGGAAAAGAAGTGTTGATCACTCCTAAATGGATGCGCTTGCCGCCCCAACAAAGGTCTGCTGCCATCGCTTGGTAAGACCGGAAAAAGGGGATAAGTCCAATAACGAAGGCGACTTGCGCTAGACCCCGAAAAAACCCGCGAGCGGGAATTTCGTCTAAAGCGGCTCCGCGAACTCGATCAGGAGTTGGCGGAGAATCAGCGGGAGCTATGGAAGCTGAAAAAGCAGGGGCGGAAAAGGGGACAGGCTGGTTTTTGGCACCGACAAGCCGGAAAAGCAGCCCTTTAAATTCCTCTGCCCGAGATAGGCTGTGAGTCGTTCGGGAGATACGCCGCCGTCCCCGGCGATATTTCACGGCCAGCCGGTTGTTGACAAGTTCTAGTAGCTGGCGGATATTGCAGCCGATTCGAATTTGATTGGTGGAGCCAGGCCGACCGGCATTTGTCGCCGCCTAACGGGGGTCACTTAATAGTTAGCCTCTTCCGAGCGGACTTCTTCGGTTGTTCGAACGTAGCAACGTGGTAGGTTTTACGGAAGTATAAGAGTTGATTTTAGCCAGGAGGAATAAGTGAATGTCAGTGGTTGAAATCTTGGAACTTTCAAGCCAAGGGGACGAGCGCGGCGCGAGTTTTTCTGACCAAAGGTGGAAAGCGTTTCTCCAGCAGGTGAAAGATATACATCTCGCAACCATTCGCCCGGGAGCGGTAAGGGGAAACCACTACCACCGGGGACGAAGGGAGGTTCTTTTCGTTACGCATGCCGATGATTGGTCATTCCACTGGGAGTCCGAAGCTGGCGGTCCCCTTCAACAGCGGCGGTTTTGTGGGCGGGGGTGCGTGATGATCATGATTGAGCCAGAGATCTCGCACGCGGTTCGGAACTATGGTTGCGTGGATCTATTCTTGGTGGGGGTTTCGAACGCCGATTACGATTCCAAGAACCCGGATGTGTATCGAAGGGATGTCATAGCGAAACCGAATACTGTGTAGTTTTCCTAAGTGGCAGGCAATGATAATTGACCGTGTGTTCTACCACATCGACGAATACCGTGAGGCCGGGATGTCCTACCTGACTCCACTCATGTGTCTAAGCGATCCGCTTGTTCTCTGGTCACCCGCGCCTCTATTAATACGTCGTGCGGCTAAACGCGAGAAGTCGTTTCTCTCGCCGAAAGATATTTTGCGTCTCGTTGATCGGGCGGACGCTCCGATACGAATAATTCTTAGGGAGAAGTGGCTAGATTCCGCATGGCGGAATCGTAGAGGTGCCTGGCCACTTGGCAGATGGGATGGGGAATTTGACCCCGAGGTTAGGAGACTGGCCTTGGAGGACAAGAAACGCGCCTTCGAGGATCGACGTGTCATAATTGCGCCCGAGGAGACCGGATACGAAGAGGCCGCGACGCGGCTGAAGCAGGACATTCGGGTACGGGAGCAGCTTAAAGAGCTTTACCAGAAACGGAGGCTTCCCCTCGGCATCTTGGATAAAGCACGAAGTGCCGAACGCAAGGGCATTCCGGTCGAATTACAAATTCTTCGAGATGCCTACAACCATAACACGGCAGTGCATGAAGCTAAAACAGAAGTTGCAGCCATTACCGATCAGTACATGGATGTACTTTTGAAATTGGTCTCTAGTGCAGGAGGCCTCGCCCGTGATACGCCTGATGAAATGAAACCAGTGGAGGTTGGTGAACTTCGGGAGGCACTTGACCTTCTACGCCGCATTCGGCCCATCATGACCTACCGTCAGCTAAATCGGTTTTTGGCATCGGGGATGAGGTCAGAGTTGAAGGACTTGTTGTTTTCAGAACGTGCGACAAAGAACCTGGATGTCCATATTGCAAACGAGATCTATAAGGCAACGAAGATTAAACGGTTTAGAGATCAGCTTTTCCCCAGCAAAGACGCGGTTGGGATAACTTTGAGCCTTGGCTCACTTGTGTCTGTGGTTGTTTCCATTCTTACGCACAACTTTACATTTGGGATCGTTCCGGTCGCGTACGTCGTCTCAAAGGGATGGCTGCAAGCAAAGAGTCTCGTACCACTCGACGTCGACGCAAACAGCAAGGTCAAACCACTATTCCAGATAACATGCGGGACAACTCGAGTGACCCGAGATCAAGTCAAGGAGGTTTTAAGACGCAGTCGACAGTCTCACTGATTACAGCCCGGCTAACGTTACGCTTCAGACCGATCGCTAGAGCGACGGCTGAACGTGAGCATTACACCTTTTTAACTCACCAAAAATGGCTGTGGACAACTCCCATTTCCAAACATCGGCCCGCACAATAATAAATAATCGGGCCAAAAGTTTTCGCATGCAATTGGCAATCTGTTCGCATTCCGCATCACAGAGGCGCATTGCATTCTCCCGAAAGGGTTTGCCCCTTGCTCGCTATCTACTAGGCGTAATCCGCGCTAGCTTTTTGCCACGCTCAGCTCGATATCGATATTTTCTTCTCTCTGAATCTCGGCGAAGCGCTCACGCAATGAATTGATGCTGGTTCTCACCGGCACGGCGAGCATCGCCTCCAGGCGAAAGATCGGCGTGCCGCTGACCGGCGCCGAGTAGGTACTGGTTTCCATCGATTCGATGTTGATGCCGAGGCCGCTCAAGACCGCGCTCAACCGATAGACGACGCCGGGGTGATCCATGCAGGACGCCGTCAACCGGTAGGGAAGGAATTGTTCGGCGGGCTTGCGCGCGGCCGGTGTTTTGATGGACAGGGTCAGACCGGTTTCGCTTTCGAGTTCGCGGTAATCGCGGGCGATCTTGACCAGATTGCCGCCCTCCCCGCTGATCAGGACGATCACCGCGAACTCGCCGCAAAAGACCGCCATCTTGCTGTCTTCGATGTTGCAGCCGTGGCGCGCGATGAATTCGGAAAGTTTTTCCACCAGGCCGACCTGGTCGAGGCCGACTGCGGTCAGGATGAGATGATCTTTGTCCGCCATTGGAATCGTCCTCTGAGGCGGATACTAGCCGGTGCGACGCAGAATGTGAAGAGCGAAGACAGGAAGAGATGGGGCCACAAAGAGCACATTGAATAACTCTTTGTGACCTTTGTGTTGATGTACGTGAAAGTTCGCGGCGCTTGCTCAAATTCTCCGAAAACCGTTTGGCATTGTACGAAACGCTTTCTCACCACGAAGCTCACGACGGACACGAAAGGTTCGGATTTCTTTGGATGTAGCTTCGAATTCTTATGCTTGAAAGTTTGCGCAGCCGTCGCAAATTTTTCCGGCGGTCGGCGCTATTCGGTCCGCGGTCATTCGTCCCTTGTCCTCGCGCCAAGACTCAGTCTAAGGCTGATCAGCCCAAATCGCTTGGCTGAGCCAAGTTCGCAAAGTGACGGGCCACGGTCCGTCATCCCGAGCGAATGCGAGGGATCTGAGAAAGATTTCTCCCGGAGCCTGTCCTGAGTTTTGTCGAAGGAGTCGAAATGACAACGCGCGCCCTTTGCGCCTTTGGGCGAAAAATCTTCCTTCGTGACCTTCGTGCCTTCGTGGTGAAAATAGTCTTTTGGTTGCGGCTCAGCCGTGCTGGGGTTTTGGGCAGTGATTGCCATTATCCAGGTGTCAGGGTGGCTCGGTGAGCGCATCCTGCAAGACCGATCCGATCGCATCGATGGGTGCGGGGATGTTCAAGAGCTTCGCGAGAGTCGGGGCAAAATCTAAGAGGCGCGCGTCGCGCAGGCGCTCACCGGCTTTGATGCCCGGGCCGTTGAGGACCATGATCGTGCGCAGGGAGGCGCGGATCGGATTGAAGCCGTGGACACCGTGCGGTTCTTGGCTGCCGATCACCTCGCTCGCGTTTAGCTTCGCATCGAGCCGGAAACCGGGCAAGAGATCGATGTACAGATCGCCGCCGGATTCTCCGCCGATGCCCGGCGCAGCTTCGTCGCTTTGCGCGTCGTCGACGCCGGTCACCACTTGACGACCCTCGTCTCGAATCGCCAGCAGCAGCTCGCGCACGCGCCCCACCAGCTCGGCGCGCTCTTCGACAGGGACGATGCCGTTTTTGCGTTCGGTCGAATTGATCAATAAATAACCGTTGTCGATGGCAGGGTAGATGACCTTGGTTTTCGCTAGATCGACGCGGCCCTGCGCGTCCAACGCCAGGAGTCCGGCTTGCTGCAATATTTTGTTGAGGTAAAGGATTTTGTTCGTGCCCTCTACGCCGTGGTCGGAGATCAGCGCTAGCACAGTATTTTCCGGCCGTCGTTCCATCAGGAAACCGAGCAGCTCATCGGAAGATCGATAGACTCTTTCGAGCAGCGGGCGCAAACGGTCGGCGAGCTCGGCGCGGAAACCGGGAAGTCCGGGATCGAGATAACCGCGCCACTGATGTTCCGCTTCATCCGGGTAGGGAGTGTAGGCGAGAAATATATCCCAAGGCAACTGTTCGAGCGCCCAACGACATGTTTCCGTCAATTGATGTTGGACTAGCGCGACGGTTTCCAGGTAGCGCGCTTCCGCCGTGCCGTCGCCGCCGTTGGGGATAGTCCTGCCGAAGGCTCCTTGGCGGTACAATTGCCACGCACCGTTGCCGATGAACGCTCGAACCGTCGGGTTGGTTCCTTCGAGCAATTCGGGATGGGAAACGGTTTGTCGCACTGGGCGGGTGTAATACAGAAAAAAATCACTGCTATCGCTCTTAAGGTCGAACAGGCGAAGATAAGTGGTTGCGACCTGACCGGCACTGGTATTGACCGTGATGGGCTGGCTCCAGAGCAGGTCGCCGCCGGGTCCGGCGGCGCCGGGTTTCAAGATCGCTCTAACTTCCCGACCGTCGCGCGCGCCCGAGACGAGCAGCGTATCGTAGCCGTTCTGCGGGTCGGCGGGATCGTCGATCAATAGACCCAAGAGTAAAGATGCGCCGATGGTGAATGTCAGCTCCAGCGGCGGCGCCTCGCTGGCGGGGAGATTGAGCCACGACGTTGCGGCTTGCGGCCTCGCGTTCCGGCCGTGGACCACGCCATCGCGTCCAGTGGTCCCGCTGTAACCCTGCAAGTAGACGCCGAGCCGGGATTTCTCCCCGCCGAAAGGTACGTGCAAGGAAACGACTTTGCGGCCGGCGCGCTCGGCGGCGGTGAAAATGGTTTCCGCGCGCTGGAGCGCGGGACTGAAGCCGGAGGCGCTTTCAAGAATGGTGAACTCGTTGCGCGGCGTGCGCGGCACGCGAATGCCGGTGATGCCGGTTATCTTCGGCGACGCCCCGGTGAGAAGCGATGCGAAAGCCGGCGCGGTCACCGACGGGAACACCGCCGTTACGTCGTCGGCAAAGGCGCCACCCTCGATGAGCTTCGCGAGGTTCGGCAGCTTGCCCTGTCGCAACATCTCATGAATGAACGACGGCAGCGCGCCGTCCCATGCAAGGACGATCGCCTTGGGAGCGGATTGCGCGCGCCCTTGGGGGAGGGCGGCGCAAAATAGAATAACCGTTGCGGCTAACAGAGACGTGACGCATCTGGAAAGGTGCTGCGTTGCAAAATGTTGGCGAGCGAGGGTCAGCAATTCTAGAAAGGATAGCGAGGTTGATTTGCGCTGTCAAATCACGTCAAACTATTGCCCATGCCTAAGAAAATTCCCACGCGACTGGAAAAACACGGCCATGCGCGCGTCGATGAGTACTATTGGCTTAGAGAGCGGGAGAATCCCGAGGTCGTCGCTTACCTCAACGCGGAAAACGAGCGCGCCAAGAAGGAGCTGGAGCAGACAAAGGCGCTGGAGGAAAAACTCTTCGAGGAGATCAAGGCCAGGATCAAACAGACGGACATGTCGGTTCCCTACAGGCGGGACGGTTATTACTATTTCACCCGCTACGAAGAGGGCAAGGAGTATCCGATCTACGCGCGCAAGCGCGGGTCGCTGGACGGCGCGGAAGAAGTCATGCTCGACGCCAACGTCTTGGCGCTGGGACACGACTACTTTTCCATCGGCGGTTGGGCGGTAAGCTCGGGGCAGAACATTCTCGCCTACGCCGTCGATACCCAGGGACGCAGGATCTATTCAATCTACTTCAAGGACCTTGCGACCGGCGAAATGCTGACAGACGTTATCCCTGAAGTTACCGAGAACCTTACCTGGGCGAACGATAACCGGACGCTCTTCTACGCCAAGCAGGACTTGACGACGCTAAGGTCCGATCGGATTTTTCGCCATGGCCTGAGCGCCGACCCGGCCGAAGATCCCTTGGTCTTCGAAGAGAAAGACGAAACCTTCGGCGTATATGTTTTTAAGACCAAGTCGAAGAAATTTCTCATGATCGTTTCCTCGCAAACGCTCAGCCAGGAGTATCGCTACCTGGACGCCGACGATCTTTCGGGGGAGTTCAAGATCTTTCTCCCGAGGGAAAGGGATCACGAGTATCATCTCGATCATTTTCGCGACCGGTTTTTAATCCGCACCAACGAGCAGGCGAAGAATTTCAAGCTGATGGCAACTCCGGTCGATCACCCCGGGAAGGAGCGCTGGAAAGAAATCGTGCCGCACCGCGAAGACGTCTATCTGGGTGATTTCGACGTCTTTAAAGACCACCTGGTGCTCGAAGAACGCAAGCGCGGGCTGATGCAGATTCGCGTCGCCTCCTGGGACGGCAGCGACGACCACTATCTCGAATTCGACGAGCCGGCTTACCGCGCCAACCTCGGGATGAATCCGGAGCTCGATACCGCGACGCTCCGCTTCGAATATACTTCCTTGAAAACCCCGCTATCGATCTACGACTACGATATGACGACGCGGCAGCGCAGCTTGCTTAAGCGGGAAGAAGTGTTGGGCGGTTTTGAGCGGGACAATTACGTCACCGAGCGCCTTTACGCGCCGGCAGCCGACGGCACGGAGATTCCCCTGTCGATCGTTTACCGAAAGGGCGTCGAGAGGGACGGGGAGAATCCGCTCTTGCTCTACGGCTACGGCTCCTATGGCTTGAGCGTCGACGCCGGGTTCGCTTCGCCGCGCTTGAGCTTGATCGACCGCGGCTTCGTTTACGCCATCGCCCATATCCGCGGCGGCCAGGAGATGGGACGCCAATGGTATGACGACGGCAAGCTCTTAAAAAAGAAAAACACTTTCACCGACTTCATCGCCTGCGCCGAGTATCTGATCCGCGAAAAATTCACCAGTCCCGACCGCTTATTTGCCATAGGGCGCAGCGCCGGCGGCTTGCTGATTGGCGCGGTCACGAACATGCGCCCCGATCTGTTCAAGGGTGTCGTCGCCGAGGTGCCGTTCGTCGACGTGGTGACGACGATGTTCGATTCCTCGATTCCACTCACGACCGGGGAATACGACGAATGGGGCGATCCGAACCGGAGGGAGTATTACGATTACATGCTGTCGTACTCGCCCTACGATAACGTCGAGACGAAAGCGTATCCGAATCTGCTGATCACCGGCGGGCTGCACGACTCTCAGGTGCAGTACTGGGAACCGGCGAAGTGGGCGGCGAAGCTGCGCGAGATGAAGATCGACGGCAACCGGTTGCTTTTAAAAACCAACATGGACGCCGGCCACGGCGGCGCCTCGGGCCGCTTCCGGCGCCACCGCGAGACGGCGTTCTCGTATGTGTTCCTGCTCGATCTGGCGGGGATCAACGAGTGAAGCTTTACGGCTTTACGGCCGTGGCTTCTTCACCCGTGTTTCAGCGTAACCCGCCGAAGCATACCCTCCTTCGCCAAGGCTTTGGAGGGTACCCGCTTGTCTCATTCATCCACGGGCTGATCCGGCCTTCGTAGCCGTAGGCCACTACGGCGGAGTACGCCGCCCGTGGCTTTCTGCGTAGGCGGGTAGATGACATAGTGATTCTCGCAGTGGTATACAAGAGAGCGGTATTGAAAAAGTGTCGAGCGTGACGATCCGAGAAAAAATATCTTGTACCGCCAAACCATCGAATTAGGAGGAGAGCCATGACGAACAAGCGTCAAAGAGTGTTGGTTTTATTCGTCGCGATTGCCGGTGTATCCTGGGCGGTTTTTTCTTACGCAGGTGAGACGCCCTTTTATCGCGGAAAGAATTTGACGGTGTTAATCAACTTCGCCGCCGGCGGACCGACGGATATCGAAGGAAGGATCGTGGCGCGCTTCCTGGGGAAACACCTGCCCGGCCAGCCGGCGGTCATTGTGCAAAACATGGCCGGAGCGGGAGGAGTGACGGGCGTTAATTACCTCGGTGAAATTGCCAAACCCGACGGATTGACCCTCGGCTATTTCACCGGGCAGTTTTTCAACCTGTTGACCGCCGATCCCAATTTGCGGACCGATCTGGGAAAATTCGCCTATATCGCGAGCATCGAGGGAGTCGCAGTGGCGTACATTCGTAAGGACGTCGCGCCGGGCATCCATGAGCCCAAGGACATCGTCAAGGCGAAGGGGTTTAAGGCGGGCGGCCTGAGCCTCAATAGCGCCAAAGATGTGCGCTTTCGCCTTCAGCTCGACCTCCTCGGTATTCCGCACCAGTATGTTACCGGGTACAACTCCAACTCGGATGCGCGCTTGGCGGTGGAGAGAAACGAAATCCAGTTCTTCACCGAGGGCACGCCCGGCTACCGCTCTCAGGTTCAACCTCGCATGGTGAAAGATGGACTGGTTATTCCCGTCTATGCGGACGAGCTTGTAACCGTGGATGGAGAGTTTCGGCCCAGTCCCGAAGCGGCCGATTTGCCGTCTTTCTCGCAGCTCTATCGGCAGATCTTCGGCAAGCTGGGTTCGGGCCCGTTGTGGGAAGCGCTTAAAACGATCAATGTTACACACGTGATGCAGCGCATCGCGAAAGTTGCTCCAAACACGCCGCCGGAAGCCGTCGCGGCGCTGCGGCAGGGGTATTCGCAGATGATCAAGGACCCCGAGTTCATCAATGAATTCAAAAAGGTCACCCGCTCCGATCCGCGATTCCAAGTCGGCGGTGAGGCGGACAAACTCATAAGAAAGCTGGTTCAGGCCCCGCCCGAGGTGAAAAGTACAATTCGGAAATACACCGAGACGAAATGACTCGACCGTCGCTTTCTTGAGAGATCGAGATAGGTTTTTTCGATGGAGAGCTATGGGAGGGGACTTCAAACAGCCATTCCGCGAATCAGGAAAATCGGCGGTGGCAGACATTACTTTTCGATTCTCGGTTGACACTCCTGCTTGCGCATAGTAAGTAACCGCCGTCTCAGTTCGATTCCTATGATTGATTTTGCCGGTCCAAAAAACCTGTTGGTCTGAGGATGCCAGGAGAACGACATATGGGATTTGTTCGTAAGTGTGGCGTATGTTTCACGCTGCTCGCTCTGATGACCCTGCCGAATCGCGCTCATGGGCAACAAAGTCCAAAACTCACCACGGTCAACTACGGCACGATTACGATATCCGCTCTGCATTGGCCCTTTCTGATCGCCGAGCAGGAAGGCTTTTTGCAGAAGGAGGGCATCGACTTCAAAAGAGTCATGGGAGGAACTACCACGGCCACTTCCCAGGCGCTGGTGGCGGGGTCGACGGACTTCGCGCAAATCAATTTGGTGCAACTGCTCGCCGCAAACATGGCTGGAGCCGATCTGGTGGCGCTTGCCGGCGATACGCTGGTTCCAATTTACTCCTTGATCGTGCATCCCTCCATCAAGAGCTACGCCGATCTTAAAGGCAAACGGCTCGCGGTGGCCGGCCCGACCGACCCACTCAATTACGTGATGGCGCGGATGTTGGCGGCCAACGGACTCGGTCCGTCGGATTACGAGATGATCGGCCTCGGCGGAACGCCCACCCGGCTGGCGGCGGTACAAAAGGAAGGTGTCGCCGGCGCTTTGGTCAATCAACCGTCAGATTTCAAAGCGATCGCGTCAGGTCTTCGTTCTCTGGGCCAGTCGACGGATTATGTCGACAATTTTCAGTACACGGTGACCGGCGCGCGGCGCGATTGGGCGCAAAAGAATCGGCCGGTGGTCGTGGGCCTGCTACGAGCTTTCGCTAGAGCGTGCGAGTTCTTCTACAACCCCAAAAACAAAGAGGCGGTGATGCGGGCGTTGATCGAGAAGGCGAAGGCCGAGCGGGACGAAGCCGAGAAAACCTATAATCTTTTTATTCAATCCAAAAAATCTATTCCGCCAGATGGCGGCGTGGATATCAAAGGTGCGCGCATCGTCGCCGAGAACTGGAAAGAGTTCGGCCTACAAAAACCGCCGCCGCCGGTCGACGGCGCGATTGATTTGAGCTATCTGGCGGAAGCGAGGAAATAGGCGCCGACGACCATGAAAAACGACGAGCTGTCCTATAATCTGGGAGACGTTGTCGACCGCCTGATATCGGTTCAGTATTTTTTGTCGGGTGGGGGGTCCGCTCTGACCCGAAAACCGGTAACCGGCGTTCTCTATGAAGCGGCCCGCGAGAAGGCCGGCGCGCCCCTCAGCTATCTTGCGGCGCGCACCCTGGCGGACAACGTGGGGAGAGGCGACACCGTGATTATTACCACCGGTCTCATCGCGCCTCCCTACATGGTTGCAGAAGGGGATGGTCCGATCGCGGCGGCGACGTTGGCACGAGCCGTGGACGTGGGGTTGGACGCGACTCCGATCGTCGTTTGCGAAGCGGTCGTGGTTAAAGCGATGGAAGCTCTTTGCCAGGCGGCGGGCTTGATGCCGAGCCCGCCCGAGCTGGCGCTGGGCACGCCGCGAAAAGTTATCATCTTGCCATTTCCACTCGACGAGCAGTTGGCTCGCGGCGCGGCGCTACGCCTGTTCGACGAGTTCAAGCCTAAAGCCGTGGTGGCGATCGAGAAGCTGTCGAAAAACGTCAAGGGCGTTTATCACAACGGCTTTGGCATCGACGTCTCAGCGGTGCAAGCGAAGGTGGACCATCTCTTTGACATCGCCCGGGAGAGAGGCATTCCTACCATAGGAGTCGGCGACGGCGGAAATGAGATCGGCACCGCCTGCATTGCCGACACCGTGCGCCAGATCGTGCCCACAGGAGCGAAGTGTGGATGTCCCTGCGGGGCCGGGATCGCCGCCGCAACGGCAGCCGACTATTGCGTGTTCGGCTCGAAGTCGAATTACGGCGGCTTCGCGATCGAGGCTTGTCTGGCTGCGGGTTTGGACCGCCCCGAGGTCCTGCACAGCGAAGTCGTCGGGCGCCGCGTCTATGAGGCGGGCGCGACTATGGGTCTGGTCGATCCATTTACCGGGTTGGCTTTCGGTTGGGACGAGTTCCCGGCTGAAAAGAATGTCAATGAGCTGGTGACGAATCTCATTCGCTACATGCTGTCGGTGCGGGTGGTGCCGCGCTGGTACCAAGACTCCATCATGGGACCGAGTCAAAAGTGGATCCATCAACGTGCGTTTGCCGAGCAGCTCGTCGCCCGTTGGGGAAAATCACTGGTCGCCTCCGACGACGAACGCTTCAGGAAATAGCCCTATGGCGAAGAGCGCAGCCGACCTGGTTTTTAACAACGGTTTAGTCGTAACCCCCGGCGGTACCATCGAGGGCGGGGTAGCTATTCTCGATGGCAAGATTGTTGTTGTCGGCGGTGATTCGTTTTTACCGGAGTCAAAGCGGCAGATTGATTTAGCCGGTAAATATCTGCTCCCTGGCGTGATCGATCCCGAGGTGCACCTGGGGGGCCATCGCGCGCTGGCGGATGATTTCCGTTCCGAAACGAAGGCGGCGGCAGTCTCCGGTGTAACGACCTGGGGCATGCAGCTTGTCAGCCTCGCGATTACGGGTGGAGCGGACAAAGTTAAGGGACCGGCGGACATTCCCACGTTCACTCAAGCGATGCCCGCTTTCTATGAAGCCTCTCGATCGGCGGTCATAGATTTTTTTCTGACCCCGATTCTGGGCACCGACCAGCATGTCGCGGAGATTCCATTCCTGGCACAAGAACACGGCATCACTTCCTTTAAACTGCACCTGCAGATGCAAGGGCCGTGGAAACCATCCTGGCCCGCCTATGCCTTCGATGATGGGAGCGTTTACTCGACCTTTGCCGCCGTCGCCAAACTCGGGGCGCCGGCGATCGCGCTGATGCATTGCGAGAATTGGGAGATCGCCGCCGTCTTACAAAAACAACTCATGGCGGCCGGGCGCACAGACATGGGCGCGTGGGACGATCGTTCTCCGTGGTTTACCGAAGCGGGTCATGCCAGGGCTTATTTATTTTATGCGAGAGTTACCGGCTGTCCGGTCTACGTCATCCATGTGACGGCGAAGGAAACCATCGATGAGCTTAAAAAAGCCAAGGCCGAAGGCGCGGTGGTCTACAGCGAGATCGGCACTCATTACCTCGTGCTGCACAAGGATGCCTGGAAGATCAACGTCCCGCTGCGCGACCGCTCTACTCACGAAACGCTCTGGCGAGCGCTCGCCTCCGGCGATATCGATTGCATCGGCAGCGACCATGTCGCTCACACAAGGCCGCGCGAAGCCATGGATACAGGGAACGTCTGGACCACCGTCAGCGGTTTTCCGTCCCGCGTCGAGGGGATGTTTCCCATGATGTTGAGCGAAGGGGTGAATAAGGGGCGAATCACCATCGAGCGGCTGGCGCAGGTCGCCAGTGAAAACCCGGCAAAGATTTTTGGCCTCTATCCAAGAAAAGGCGCGATTGTTCCGGGCGCCGATGCTGATCTGGTGGTCGTCGATTTAGCGCGCCAGGCAAAAATCACCAAGGATATTCTTCATACGGTGACGCCTTGGTCTATCTACGAGGGCTGGGATGTGACCGGCTGGCCGGTCATGACCGTGTGCCGAGGCAGCATCGTGATGGAATGGCCCGAGGGCGAACCTCGCGCCAGGGTCACTGAAGCTTGCGCGGGCCAGTACATCCGCCGGCAGCTCGCGCGCCAGAGCTAACCCTTCTCTGCTTTTTTCTTCTGCTCCCACGACCGGAGCCGTTCTTTGATCTCCTTCTCATGGCCCGATTCCGACGGAGAGTAATATTTTCTTCCCGCCAGTTCCTTCGGTAGATGCTCCTGATCGACGATCGCGTCCGCGTAATTATGGGCGTACTTGTA
>Ga0184627_10000439_pt1 | contig 16337 bp, 10 predicted proteins | sample PLM3_127_b1_FD_133150 | JGI IMG/M metagenome (GOLD analysis project Ga0184627, IMG submission 133150) | Groundwater sediment microbial communities from an aquifer in East River, Colorado, USA - PLM3_127_b1 | ecosystem: Environmental > Terrestrial > Soil > Riparian zone | place: USA: East River...
CGTCGCCCTGTGCGCGCAGCACGGCCAGCAGTGCGTCGCTCATCGAGCTCGGGTGTGCGTGTTCCACCGTGGACGCCTTCCGGGACCGATGCTCGAGCAGCGCACGCTGCAGCGCCTCAACGACCCTGTCGCGCGCAAAGGGCTTGACCACATAGTCGGTCACCCCCGCGCGCAAACCGGTCAGCGCCGCATCGAATGCATGAACGCCGGTCGTCATCACGATGGTCGTGGCCGGTTGCAGGAGACGCAGCTGCTCGACCAGCCAGAATCCGTTCTGGCCCCGCGGCAGGTTGATGTCGCAGAGCGCCACGGCCGGCGGTTCCTGGGATGCCAGTAACAGCCCCTGTTCCGCGCTCGCCGCCTCCACAGCGCTCACGCCTTCAGCATCGAGCCATCGGTGCAGCAGCCGGCGAACCGGCGCTTCATCCTCGACGATCAGTACATGATCCATACGCACATCCTCTTCCGCAGCTACGAGGTGAACACCGGTGGCTCGACGCCGCGCGGGCGCTTGAGCAGCTCCCTGACCATGGTCACCAGCGCCGCCGGGGTGAACGGCTTGGAGAGCAGTTGGGCTCCGGACAGTTCTTCGAGGGCCGAGTGCCCCGCGAAGCCCGACATGTACAGCACCGGCACGTCGGGGGCGAACGCGCGGATCTGGCGAGCCAGTTCGGGACCGCTCATCTGTGGCATGACGACATCGGTCAGCAGCAGATCGAACGGTGACTTGGCCGCGATCTGCAGGGCGATCTCGGTGTCGGCGGTATCGAACACCCGGAATCCGTGGCTCTCGAGCAAGCGGCGCGTCAGGCGCCGGACCGCGTCCTGATCCTCGACGAGCAGCACCGTCTCCACTCCACTGGCCGTCACCCTCGCCGCGGGCGCCTCCAGGCGCGACCCTTTGGTGCTGACGGGAAGGAAGATCGAAAACGTGCATCCCGCGCCCGGCTGGGATTCGCACACGATGTCCCCGCCTGTCTGCTTGATGATGCCGTAGACCGTGGCGAGTCCCAGGCCGGTCCCCTTGCCGGCCCCCTTGGTCGTGAAGAAGGGCTCGAACATGCGGGCCTGCGTCGCGGCGTCCATCCCGCATCCATTGTCGCGGACGATGATGACCACATACCGGCCCTTGAGGAGCGTGCTGCCCTCTCCCGAATCGCTCCCGTTCGACACGACATCGGCGGTCTCGATGACGAGCCGGCCACCACGCGGCATCGCGTCGCGCGCGTTCAGCACGAGATTGAGCATCACCTGCTGCAACTGCACCGGGTCGGCTTCGATACTCGACCCGTCGGCGCGGAGCGCCGTGACGAGCTCGATATCTTCACCGAGCATTCCGGGCAGCATCTCCTGCATGCCTTCGATGACGGCGTTGACCGACAACACCTGCGGCTTGAGTACCTGCTTCCGGCTGAACGCCAGGAGCTGTTCGGTGAGCGTCGCGGCGCTGGTGCCTGCGTTCTGGATCTCCTCGAGGTCGGCGCACAGGTCGGGGACGTCATCGCACCGGTCGATGAGGAGGTCGGTGTAGCCGAGGATCGTGGTCAGCAGATTGTTGAGGTCGTGCGCGACGCCTCCCGCCAGCTGGCCAATGGCTTCCATCTTCTGCGACTGCCGGAGCTGCTCCTCGAGGCGCTTGCGCTCCGTGATGTCCTCGACCACGCCATCGATGACGCCGCCGTCGGCGCCTGGCGTCAGATGGGCGCTCAGCCGGACCAGAATCGGTGTGCCGTCTGCCCGCCACCAGCGTGTGTCGACGCTGCCCAGGGGCGCGGAGGTGGTCAGCTGCTGCAACACGCTCGTTCGCGCGTCGGCACCGCCGTAGAGTGCATCCGGGCTCAACGGCAGGAGCTGCTCTTCGGAGCCGGAGCGGAGCATCGTCACCAGCGCGGGATTGCCCGCAAGAAAACGTCCATCCTGGGTCGTTTTGAAAATGCCATACGGCGCGTTTCGCACCATCGAGCGGTACCGCTGCTCCGATGCGGCCAGCGCCGTCTCGGCACGCTTCTGGTCGCTGATGTCGCGGAGGTAGACCAGGAAGTAGAGGGGAGCGGCATCTTCACCCGTGACGAGCGAACAGTTCTGGTACATCCAGACGATGCCGCCGTCCTTGCGGAGATATCGTTTTTCGAGCTCTATCGACCTGGCCGACCCGTCGCGCACCCGCTGCCGCCGCTCGACATGGTGCTCCATATCCTCCGGATGCGTGACGTCGGAAAGGCCGAGCGCGAGCAGTTCGTCTTCCGTGTATCCGAGCAGCTCACAGAGCCGCCGTGGCACCTTCAGCCAGTGGCCATCCAGCGCCATGTGCGCGGGCATCACGTGAGCGGACGCCTCCGCCTCGGCGAGCCGCTCCTCGCGGAGATGCAGCGTCATGTCGGCACGGTGACGGGCGATCGCGCGGCACAGCGTCCGCTCGAGTCGATGCGGATCGAGCTCGGACTTGTCGAGATAGTCGGTGGCACCCTCTTCGATGGCGGTCACGTCGAGCGACGTACTGCCTTCGCCCGTCAGCAGGACTATGGGTGTCCGCAGGCCGCGGGCCTTCGCCCGCCGCAGTACGTTGAGACCATCTTCCTGTCCCAGCCGGTAGTCGAGCAGGCACACCTGGTGCTTCGCGCGCGCGAGCGCATGCAGGCCGTCTCGCACGGTGCACGCCACATCGATCTTGAACGACGTGTTCGACGCACGCAACATGACCCGCAGGTAGTCCGGAAAACGCGGGTCATCATCGATGACGAGGAGCGAAACCGGAGCCGGCGCGGCTTGCGTGGTCATGCGGCCTCCAGCGGCGAGGCGGCGGCCGCGAGCGGCAGCAGGTCCTGGCGCAGCGCCTCGATCTGCTCTTCGAGCCGTGTGTGGATGGCGCGCGCGAGGGTCAGGTCCTTCTGTTTGGCGGCGACCTCCAGTTCGCGCACGACGAGCGTGGGCCCGTTGTCGCACAGCACGCTGACGCCACCTTTGAGCGTATGCGCCGCCCGCGCGAGCGCGTCAGCGTCCTCGTGCGCGAAGGCGTCGGCGATCGCCGCCAGGCGCACCGGATAATCCTCCAGGAAGATGGCCGCGAGCTGCCGCAGCAGCGTCTCGTCGTCCTGGAAACGCAGCCGGATTGGGTCGTGAGCGGTGATCATCGGTGCCTCCGGCTGCTCCTCGGCGACGGGGGGCAGGATGCCGAACACGTGGTTGATTTCGGCCTTGAACTCCTCGCGGCGGACGGGCTTCGATACATAGCCATCCATGTCCGCCTCGAGGCACCGTTCGCGATCGCCCTGCATCGCGTGGGCCGTGAGCGCAATGATCGGCGTGCGTGTGCCGCGTTCGCCCTCCATGACGCGGATCTCGGCCGTGGCCTCGAAGCCGCCCATCTGGGGCATCTGCAGATCCATACAGATCAAATCGAACCACTCACCGCGATAGAGCTCGACCGCCTCGACGCCGTTGTGCGCCAGGCGGACCTGGTGGCCCATCGCCTCCAGAAGATGAATGGCCAGCTTCTGATTGACCGGATTGTCCTCGGCGAGCAGGACTCGCAGGGTGTGCACGGCCACGTCGGGGAGCGCCACGGGCGTCGAAGGTGCCGCATCAGCCCGCGGTGCGGCGCCAAGCGCAGCCAGCAGGGCCGTGTACAGATCGGCCTGGGTCACCGGTTTGACGATGTACGCGCTCAGCGCCAGCTCGCGGCACCGCTGCAGCGCGTCGGAGTGATCGGCGGAGCTGAGCATCAGAATCGACGGTCCCGTCAGCGTGTGAGAGCCACGCATGCGCTCGGCGAGCATGAAGCCGTCCATCTCCGGCATGTTGACGTCGAGGAGCGCCACCTGGAACGGTGCTCCGGCCTCCTCCGCGCGCTTCATCCGCGCGAGCGCCTCGATGCCTCCCGACGCCAGCGTCGGCACGGCCTTCCAGTGCTTCAGTACCTCGTCGAGAATGCGCCGGTTGGTCGCGTTGTCGTCCACGACGAGCACCCGCAGGCCCGCCATTGACAGGGCGGGCGCCAGGACCTCGCCCAACTCGGCGCCTTCGCCGAAGCGCGCGGTGAAATGAAACCGGCTCCCGCCTCCCGCATCGCTCTCCACCCAGAGCCGGCCGTTCATCATCTTGACGAGTTGCGTGGCGATCGCGAGTCCCAGACCCGTGCCGCCGAACTTGCGTGTAGTGGATCCATCGGCCTGCGCGAACGACTCGAAGATCAGCGATTGCTTGTCCTGCGGGATGCCGATGCCGGTATCGGCGACCTCGAAATGGAGGTGATACGGATCGGCCGTGTCGTCGGCGTGTGAAATCGTGACGACGACTTCGCCCTGTTCCGTGAACTTCACGGCGTTGCCGACGAGATTGAGCAGCACCTGACGCAGCCGGACGGGGTCGCCGATGAGCTGGTCCGGCACCTCAGGCCGGATGTGCAGCATCAGCTCCAGTCCCTTCTGATCCGCCCGCATGGCGAGCGGCTTCACCGCATCGGCCATGAGGCGTCGCAGGCCGAAATCGACCGTCTCGAGCGTCAGCTTGCCGGCCTCGATCTTCGAGAAATCGAGAATGTCGTTGATGATGAACATCAGCGATTCGGCGCAGCCCTTGACCGTCTCCAGGTACTCACGCTGGTCCGGACCCAGATCGGTATCGAGCGCCAGCTCGGTCATGCCGATGACCCCGTTCATCGGCGTCCGGATCTCGTGCGACATGTTCGCCAGGAATTCGCTCTTGGCGCGGCTCGAGGCCTCGGCGGCATTCTTGGCCGTCACCAGCTCGATCGTGCGCGTCGCCACCTGTTCCTCGAGGTGCTCGCGATGCTCGCGGAGGCTGGTATCCTGCCCCTGGATCTGCGCCAGCATCCCGTTGAAGTCGTCGATCAGCCGCCCCAGCTCGTCGTCGGACTGCTTCTCCGCGCGGAGGCCGTAGTTCCGATCGACCGAGACCGTCCGCGCCGTCTGCGCCAGCCGAAGAATCGGATCCGAGATGAGACGCTGGAGGCGCGCCGACAAGAGAAACGCGGTCAGCGACGACACCAGCAGCACGACGCCGAGGATCACTCCATAACCGCGGAGCCGCGCCTCGATGGCGCTCAAGTCGGATTGAATACAGATCGTGCCAATCCGTTCGCTGGCCAGATCAATCGGCTTGGTGACGATCAGGCCCCCCTTCGTGTACGACGCGCCGGTCACGCCCTCGCAGCCCGAGACCGGCCATCCGGCCGCCTGAAAGCTCGCGAACGTCCGGCCGGCCGCATCGATGAGCACCGCGGTCCGGATGCTCTCCTGCGCCCGCAAGCGCCGGAGCACCTCCGATGCCGACTCCTTGTCGTCGAATGACAACGCCGCCGTGCTGTTGCCGCCGACGATGTCCGCCATGGTCGAGATCTCTTTGGCGAGCGTCTGGCGGAACGTCAGGTAGTCATAGACGACGAACAGCGCGCAGGCGACGAGCAGTGCCGCGCAGCTCGTGGTCATCGTGACCAGTGTCAGCTTCCGCTTGATGGAGACATTCCTCAGCACGCTATTCACTCACTTGTTTGGCGAGGCTCAGGAGCTGCGAACTGATCCTGAGCCCGGCCTGGTTTGCGCCGGCCGAGTTGATGTCGAAACGAACGCGGTTTTCCCGGACATAGAACTGGACGATGCCGCCCTCGGTCAGAAAGTGCGGCGTTTCCCCCACCGTGAGCACGCTGGCCCCGCCAACGCGCAGGAGGATGTCCGCGGTGCGCCGTGCTTCGGACACCCCGATGAATATGATGTTGAACGCTCGAGGATCGTCGTCACTTTGGAACTGGCGAACGACGATCACGCGTCCGTTCACGCTTTTTCCGGTCACGACCGCCTCGAACACTTCGTTGAAGGGACTGTGTCCCACCACGCCCACGACCAGCATCTCGGATCGGTCGGACTCCGGCCACTGGATGAATTTTGCGAAGTTGTAGAGGAAGGCGGCCTTGACATGGTATTCGTCTCGCCGCTCACCTTGGGCACCCGCCGCCCGCAGGTCGAGCGTCGTGGCCCCGACCAGGACACACGAAAAGACAAGCAGGCGGTAGGGCCTCAAATGCGCCATGACATTTAGACGGGCGCGGCTGTGCGCGACAGCGTCTGTTCTTTGCAGGACACCGACGTAATTTCGGTGTTCAGCAGATCCTCGAGGGCGAGCTCGGTCAAGTCCGCGGTCTGCGCGGAGGCCGGCCGGCCCTCGAACGCCAGGCACACCGCCATCGCGACGGCCGCAAGCCATCCGCTGCTTCTCATCACGTTGCGCCTCTCGGAAAGACTCCGTAAATCGGTTCGAACAGTGTTCCCTACAGCATGAGTCGCGCCGTGCGCACGAATTGGTGATCGGGGGCTGATTCAGGCGCCTTTCGAGGTATTGGGCGCCGTCGGCGCCCGCCGGCCGGTGCGCCCACTGTGCGCTTCCGCACGTTCGCACACACGCGAGACGCACAGTTCGGCGCCTCGCGAGGCTGAGCCGTTGCGAATTGATCTTGAGCCCGGCCCGATCCGCCCCGGCGGCGTTGATCTCGACCCGAATGTGGTTGTTCTCGACGTAGAACCGCGCGTGGCCGCCGTCGCGCAGGAATTCCGGCGTCTCGCCCACGTCAGCACGCTGGTCGCCTGCACGCGCAGGAGAATCTCTGCCGTGTGCCGCGCCTCGAGGGCGCTGACACACACGATGTGACAGGCCAGCAGGTCGTCGCCTTTTGGCAGCCCGCGCACGACGATCTCGCGTTCCTGCACGCTCTTTCCCTTGACCAACTGATCGAGGACGCTGCTGAAGACGTCGCTGCCGATCACGCAGATGACCAATTCATGGGATCGGTCCGCAGACGGCGGCCATTGCACGAACTTGGCGAGGTTGTACAGGAATGCCGCCTTGACCTGGCTTTCGTCGAGGCGGCGCTACGCCTCGGCCGTTACCGTCATCGGCAGCAGCATCGACATGACGAGTGCGGCCATGGTCAGCGCGCGGCGGACCAGAGTCATGGAATCGACCACTCCATCATCACGGCGGTGAAGCACGACCCGGGCCAGACCAGACGCGCATTCGCGGAAAATCAGTCGAAAATGAGTGACGCAGGCGGGTGTGTGTGATGGCACCCGGGGCCTTGCGTTGCGCCCACTGTGCGCTGTCGCACACGCGCACAGCGTCCCGCTCACAGGGTGAGATGGCCGGCGGGCAGAAACCTCTCGAAACACTGGGGTTTCGCCGCCGCCAGACCCGGCACGGTCCCTGCTGTGTTTCGGGGCATATGGGAACCGAACACGTCACGTCGCCCGCACTCAACGGCTCAGCGGCCGCGATCGCCGCCACGGCATATGCGGCGCTCCCGCGCCCGGTTGTCCTGAAGTTCCGGGACCACTTGCTCGCGGGGGCTCGGGTCACGGCTGGGCAGTTCCACGCCGCACTTCGCTTCTCCGAACTGGAGCACGTGGCACTTCCCGATGCGCTGGTCGCACTCTCGTATGTCCCCGAGCAGGCGGCCTACGAGGCATTCAGCCGTGCGGTCGACATCCCGCTCGTCGATCTCGATGCGACCAAGGTCAGCCAGCTTGCGGTCCGCCTCGTGCCCGAGCGCGTCGCGCGACGCCACGGCGCGCTGCCGTTTGCCGAGGACAACCGCACGCTGACCTATGCGACATCCCATCCGTTCGCGGCCGACACGGACCAGGACGTGAGCTTCGCGTCCGGGCGTCAGGCGCACCCCGCATTGGCCCGTCCATCCCAGGTCGCCGCGGCGATGGACAAGTTCTATCCGCGCCTCACCGACGTGGAGCGGCTGCTCGCCAGGTTCAAAACCCGTATCGATGCGGCGTCACAGGCAGCCAAAGGGCCGCGCAATGCGTCGCCGATCATCGATCTCTGCGACCAGATCGTCGCGGCCGCCATCGCGGCGCACGCGAGCGACGTGCACATCGAGCCGCTCATCGACGGCGCGCTCGTCCGCTACCGGATCGACGGCATCCTCGACACGGTGTTCACGGTGCCCCAGGAGGCGGTCGGGCAGATGACGAACCGGTTCAAGGTGATGGCAAAGGCCGACATCGCCACCCGGCGGAAGCCGCAGGACGGCGCCTTCAATGTGAGTGTCGACGGCCGCGACGTGTTCGTGAGGTTTTCGACCATCCCCACGGTGCACGGCGAAAAGATCGTGCTCCGCGTCATCGACAGCGAGCACCGCCTGGTCACGATTGCCGCGCTTGGGTACGAAGCCGAGGCCACCGAACGGCTGCTGCGGGCGCTGGAACGCCCCGACGGCCTCGTGCTGGTGACGGGGCCCACCGGCTCCGGCAAGACGACCGCGCTCTACGCCGCGCTGGCCCATCTGCGGGACGGACACCGCAGCATCGTCTCCGTGGAAGATCCGGTTGAACGGCGCATCGACGGGGTCAACCAGATTCCGGTCAATGCCGCGGCCGGCACGACGTTTGCCGCCGTGCTGCGATCCATTCTCCGGCAGGATCCCAACGTGTTGATGGTTGGCGAGGTCCGGGACAGCGAAGTCGCGCAGATCGTGGGACAGGCGGCCTACACCGGCCATCTGGTCCTGACCTCGATGCACACGGCGGATGCGTCGTCCGCCATGACCCGGCTCGTGAATCTCGGCCTCGAACCCTTCAAAGTGGCCGAGAGCCTGACCGCCATTGTCGCGCAGCGACTCGTGCGCCGCCTGTGCCCGTCGTGCAAGGTGCCCGTCGAGGCGCCCGCGGGACCGCAGTCGCTCCGTCCCGTCACGTCGCGTATGCGGCCGGGATCGGGGTGCCAGGAGTGCAAGCTGACCGGCTACGTGGATCGCATAGCGGTCGCGGAGGTCTTCACGCCGACCGACGCGATGCGCGCGGCCATCGCCAAAGGCATCACCGCCCTCGAACTGAAGCAGATGATGAAAGAGGCCGGCCACCGCTCGATGCGTGACGCCGCGCTCCGCCTCGTCGACGAGGGCGTCACGTCGCTGGAAGAGATCAACCGCGTGCTGGCGGAGGGCGAAGGCGAACGCGCCATGACGACCGGCAAGAAGCGCGTGCTCATCATCGACGACGATCGGATGATCCGGATGCTGGTCCGCATACTGCTCGAGCGCGACGGCTACGAGGTGCTCGAGGCCCAGAACGGCCGCGAGGGGATCGACATGGCGCTGACGCACCGGCCGGACCTCCTGATTACCGACCTGATGATGCCGGAAGTCGACGGATACGAGACGCTGGCGGCGTTGCGCGCGGAAGGCAGCTGCTCGCTGCTGCCCGTGATCGTGCTGACGGCGGAAAACGGACCGGAGGTCGAACGGGCGGTGCTCGACCTCGGCGCCGACGACTACCTCATCAAGCCGTTCGACGCCGACGTGCTGCTCGGGCGCGTGCGCAGCGCCTTCGTCCGCCACATGGCGCTGGCGAGCTGAGCAGTCACGAAGGGCACAAAATCGATTTGGCCACGAGGGCCACGAAGGTCACAAAGTACGTAGGGCGGGTCCTGTTCTTTGGACCCGCCGGGTCTACAAAGCAAGACCCGGCCTAACTACGCCAAACCAACCTCAGAGACCGTGGTTCATCTCGGATCAGACGCCCGCTTCGGGCGACTCCGAGTAACCTGCGCTTTTGTGCCTGTCAAGCAGCCCGACACGAAAGATAATGGACGCAACGGAAACGGAGCGATCGAATGGCCAACGTAGCGAGCCACAGCCAGCGCGTGCAGCCCGAACCAGCCGCAGACGAAAAATCGTCGTCCTTCACCGAGCGACGCGTCGCCGCGTGGGTGGGGACGGCCCTTCGGGTCGAGGGGAAGATCACCGCCACGGGGGACCTCACGATCGACGGCAACGTGGAGGGATCCATCGAGCTTGGCAATCACAGCCTGACCATCGGCATCGGGGCGTCCGTGAAAGCCGACCTGACCGCCAAGCACATCACGATCAGCGGAAGCGTCATCGGAAACGTCCGTGCCACCGACATGGTGGATCTGCGCGCGACCGGGTCGATCGAAGGCGACATCAATTCGCCGCGCTTCCTGATGGCCGACGGCGCAACCGCCAGGGGACACGTCGAAGCGGGATCCCGAAAGGGTGGTCCCGGATCGACAACGGTGTAGAACCATGAACCGTCGTTCACGCTTCTGGCTTCTCACTGCTCGGTTCGTGTGCAGGTTCGATCAGGTCCGGCTCAAGCCGGACACTACGTCCCAATAACTTTCCCGAACGTAGTGTCGCCTGTAGGCGGACCTGGAACGCCGAACGACGAACAGAGAGCCGAACGTGAACACGAACAGAGAACCGCCAGAACTGAGAACGGTGAACGACACGTTCGCGACTGAATGCGTGTGAGCTCCGAGACTAGTTGGCGTAATAGCCGCGACGCGCGCGCGTGAAGTGGCTGCGGTCCTTCATCCTCACGCGAATCTCACGCCACCCACCATCCGGCGCTTTCGACGGCACGTAGCCGAGCATGTACTGGTTGTTCAATTCGTTGGCAATCCGCTCGGTCGCGGGGCCGAGATCGGCCGCGCCCTGCACCACCTCGGTGTAGCCGCCGGTCGGACCGGTAATGTCGCGCAGCGCGTCGGCATTGACGCGGGTGCTGGCGGTGGCGGCAGCGGAATCAATGGCAATCGCGTAGACGAACGGATCGGACCGCCGCAGGACGTCGCGCGCTTCTTGAAGCCTTCGGTCGCTTGCCGTGTCGGCGCCATCGGAGACGACCAGGAGCGCCGCCCGGATATGCATGCGCCGTTCGAAGAGCGGCGCCGACGCGACCAGGGCGTCGTAGATGGCGGTGCCACCCGACGGGCGAAACGGCTCGAGCCGCCCGCGCAGGCTGGCCGGAGGCCGCGTCCATGGCGCCACGATGCGGGGCAGGTGATTGAACGCGGCGACGAACGCCTCGTCACCGCCTTCGAGCAGCACGGCCAGAAAGCGGTCCACGGCCGCGCGCGCATCGACGATCGGCTGGCCCCGCATGCTGTCGCTCGCGTCGAGCAGCACGCCGAGACTGACCGGCACGCGCTCGTCCGTAAACTGGGTGATCGGTTGCGGCGCGCCGTCCTCGAAGAGCTCGAAGTCATCCCTGGAGAGGCCGGTGATCAGCCGGCCGCCGGCATCGATGACGGTGACGGTGACCTGGACGGTGTCGACGCGCGCCCTGAACGTCTGCGCCGCGACGACGACGGACGCCACGAAGGACACAGAGACGACGATAGCCACGAAGGCCACAAAGGCCGCTATGCGGAACCGGCTGGTTCGAAGCATCGGGAATACCTTGGAGACCTTTGTGTCCTTTGTGGCGAAAAACGTCGTCGTGATCTTAGTAGCTAAACCGTGTCGATGCCCGCCCAGAACGTCTCCGCCGCCACGAAGGACACGAAGACGACGGTAGCCACGAAGGCCACAAAGGCCACTATGCGGAACCGGCTGATTCGAAGCATCGGGAATACCTTGGAGACCTTCGTGTCCTTTGTAGCCAAGACGTCTTTGTGGCCTTCGTGGTTCATGCGCCCGCTTCGACGCCTGCGTAGTAATCCTGCAGCGATCGCACCGTGAGCGCCTGCGAGCGCAGCGCCTTGATCGCGCTGACCGCCGCCGACGCGCCCGTGAGCGTCGTGATGCACGGCACCTGCGCCATGGTCGCCGCCCGCCGCACGGATCGGTCGTCGAAGAACGAATCGCGCCCGAGCGGCGTGTTGATGACGAGATCAATCTTGCCGTTGACGATCTGATCCGCGATGTTGGGGCGCCCTTCGTTGACCTTGTAGATCACGTCGACGTCGATACCGTGCACGCGCAGAAATGCCGCGGTGCCGCGGGTGGCCGTGAGCGTGAATCCGAGCTGGGCCAGGTCGCGGGCAATCGGCACCACGGTCAGCTTGTCGCTGTTGTTGACGCTGATGAAGACGCACCCCTGCTCGGGAAGCCGCTGTCCCGCGCCCATCATCGCCTTGCTGAACGCGGCGCCGAAATTGTCGGCGCCGCCCATGACCTCCCCGGTGGACTTCATCTCGGGGCCGAGAATCGTATCCACGCCTGGAAAGCGCACGAACGGGAAGACAGGACTCTTCACGAAGACGCCGTGCGCCTCGAGGTCCTCCACGAGGCCGAGCTCCGCCAGCGTCCTGCCCGCGGCCACGCGCGCGGCCACCTTGGCCAGCGGCACGCCCGTCGCCTTTGAGATGTACGGCACCGTCCGCGATGAGCGGGGGTTCACCTCGAGCACGTACACGGTGTCGTCCTTGATCGCATACTGGATGTTCATCAAGCCGACGACCTTGAGCGCCCGGGCGATCCGCCGCGTGTAGTCCCGGATCGTGCCGAGGTGACGCTCGGCCACCATGAAGGGCGGCACGACGCACGAGCTGTCGCCGGAGTGAATGCCGGCCTCCTCGATGTGCTCCATGATGCCGCCGATGACGACGGCCCCCGTCTCGTCGGCCACCGCGTCGACGTCGAACTCGAACGCATCCTCGAGGAACCGATCGATGAGCACCGGCCGGTCGTGTGACACGTCGACCGCCCCCGTCATGTAGCGATCGAGCGCGCCCGCGTCGAAGACGATGGCCATGCCGCGCCCGCCCAGCACGTACGAGGGCCGGACGACCACCGGATACCCAATCCGCTCGGCCACCTCGCGTGCCTCGTCGCGCGACACCGCGGTGCCGCTCGCCGGCTGCGGGACGCCAAGGTCCCAGAGGAGCTGCGAGAACCGCCGCCGGTCTTCCGCCAGGTCGATCGAGTCCGGCGACGTGCCGAGGATCGCCACGCCCGCCTCCTGCAGCGCCAGTGCAAGCTTCAGGGGCGTCTGGCCGCCGAACTGGACGACGCATGACACCTCCCCGCCGGCGGTGCGCTCGCGCTCGATGATCGCCATGACGTCCTCGAGCGTCAGCGGCTCGAAGTACAGCCGGTCCGACGTGTCGTAGTCGGTCGAGACCGTCTCGGGATTGCAGTTCACCATCACCGTCTCGAAGCCTTCCTCGCGGAAGCCGAAGACGGCGTGGCAGCAGCAGTAGTCGAACTCGATGCCCTGCCCGATCCGATTGGGCCCGCTGCCGAGGATGATGACCTTCCGGCGCGGCGTCGGATCGGCCTCGCACACCTGCTCGTACGTCCCGTACATGTAGGGCGTAAACGATTCGAACTCCGCCGCGCAGGTGTCGATCCGCTTGTAGGCGGGCATGAGCCCTTCATCGAGGCGTCGCTGCCGCACGAGCTCCTCGCCGATGCCGTGCACGTTCGCGATGTCGGCGTCGCTGAAGCCGGTGCGCTTGAGCGTGCGCAGGAGATCCACGGACATGTCGCGGAACTCACCCAGCGACGCCATGCGGCGCAGTTGCTCGATCTCCGCGAACTGCTCCAGGAACCACGGGTCGATCTTCGTCAGCTCGTGCAGCGTCTCGACGGTCCAGCCGCGGCGCAGCGCGCGAAAGAGCGCCCACATCCGTCGATCGTTGGGCACCACGAGCCGTTTCCTCAGCGCGCTCTCGTCCTCGCCCTCGTCTGCCGTGTCATCCGGTCCGGACGGAAAGAGGCTTTCGAACTTGCCGAGCTCCAGCGACCGCACCGACTTCAGGAACGCCTCCTTGAACGTGCGGCCGATGGCCATCGCCTCCCCCACCGACTTCATTTGCGTCGTCAGCGTCCGGTCCGCCTGCGGGAACTTCTCGAAATTCCACCGCGGGAACTTGACCACGATGTAGTCGATGGTCGGCTCGAAGGAGGCCGGGGTGAGGCGTGTGATGTCGTTCGGAATCTCGTCGAGGTGATAGCCAAGCGCGAGCTTCGCGGCAATCTTGGCGATCGGGAACCCGGTGGCCTTCGACGCGAGCGCCGACGACCTCGAGACCCGCGGGTTCATCTCGATCGCCACGATGCGTCCGTCGGCGGGGTTCACCGCGAACTGGATGTTCGATCCGCCGGTCTCGACGCCGACGCGGCGGATGATGCGCCGCGCCATGTCGCGCATGCGCTGGTATTCCTTGTCGGTGAGCGTCAGCGCCGGCGCGACGGTGATGCTGTCGCCCGTGTGGACGCCCATCGGATCGACGTTCTCGATCGAGCAGATGACGACGAAGTTGTCCGCGACGTCGCGCATCACCTCGAGCTCGAACTCTTTCCACCCGATGACCGACCGCTCGACGAGGATCTCGTGCACCGGGCTGAGATCCAGGCCGCGTCCGGCCAGCTCGCGGAACTCCTCGATGTTGTAGGCGATGCCGCCGCCAACCCCGCCCATCGTGAACGACGGCCGGATGATCGCCGGGAAGCCCACATCGTCGACGACCGCGAGGGCCTCGTCCAGCGTCTTCGCCACGGCGCTCTCCGGCACCTCGATGCCGATCTCCTCCATCGCGTTGCGGAAGAGCAGCCGATCTTCGGCCACCTTGATCGACTCGACCGAGGCGCCAATCAGCGTGACGTTGTACCGCTCGAGGGTACCGCGCTCAGCGAGCGCCACCGCAAGGTTGAGCGCGGTCTGGCCGCCCACCGTCGGCAGCAGGGCGTCGGGGCGCTCCTTCTCGATGATCGCCTCGAGCATTTCCGGCGTCAGCGGCTCGACGTACGTGCGATCCGCCATCTCGGGGTCGGTCATGATCGTGGCCGGATTGCTGTTCACCAGGACCACCTCGAGCCCTTCGGCCCGCAGCGCCTTGCACGCCTGCGTCCCCGAGTAGTCGAACTCGCACGCCTGGCCGATCACAATCGGCCCGGAGCCGATGACGAGGACGCGCTTCAGATCGGTGCGCTTAGGCATTCAATGACACGAGCCACGGAGACACGGAGGCACGGAGACAAACATGGGAAAACGACCTCCGTGTCTCCGTGACTCCGTGGCCCGTCGCGGTCGAATAGATCATCGCTTCTCCATCGACTCGAGGAACTGGCGGAAGAGGTAGTCGGCGTCATGCGGACCCGGAGACGCTTCGGGATGATACTGCACCGAAAAAATCGGCTTCGTCGTGTGGCGGAAGCCTTCGACGGTGCCGTCGTACAGATTCAGGTGCGTGACGTTCACGTCCGAGGGCAGCGTGGTCGGATCGACGGCGAAGCCGTGGTTTTGCGACGTGATCTCGACCTTGCCGGAGCTGAGCTCCTTGACCGGGTGATTGGCGCCGCGATGCCCGAACTTCAGCTTGAACGTCTCCCCCCCGACCGCAAGCCCGAGCACCTGGTGACCGAGGCAAATGCCGAACATCGGCACGTCAGTCTTGACAAGCTCCCGGACGTTCCCGATGGCGTACCCGAGTGCCGCGGGATCGCCGGGACCGTTGCTGAGAAAAAGACCATCAGGCTCTACGGCGAGCAGGTCTTCCGGCGGCGCCGACGCTGGAAACACATGGACGTCGCAGCCGTAGGCATCAAGACGCCGCAGGATGTTCCACTTGATCCCGAAGTCGTACGCCGCCACGCGCAGGCGCCTGGAGGCACGGCGCACGAGTGGCAGGCCGAATTCGGCGTGGTCCGCGTCGCCGGCCGCGGCCCCGGTCGTGCGGTCGCGCCATTCGAATACGCGATCGCACGTCACACCGGACACCAGATCCGACCCTTCCATCCGCGGGATCGTGCGCGCGTGTTCAACCAACTGGTCGGGATCGACCTGGCCGGTGGCAATCACGCCGCGCATGACGCCTGCCGAGCGGAGCACGCGCGTCAACGCGCGCGTGTCGATGTCGGCGATGGCGACGATGCTGTGGCGGATGAGATAGTCGCGGAGCGTGCCGTCCGCGCGCCAGTTGCTGGCGAGCGGCGACGCCTCCCGCATGACGAACCCGGCCACGTGCGGCGCCTGCGACTCGGCGTCCCCCGCCGCGACGCCGTAGTTGCCAATCTGCGGCGCGGTCATGGTGACAATCTGCCCGGCGTATGACGGATCGGTCAGCACTTCCTGGTAGCCGGTCATGCTCGTGTTGAACACGACCTCGCCGCGAGCCTCGCCCTGCGCCCCGGCCGCCACGCCGCGGTACCACGTGCCGTCTTCCAGCGCCAGTATCGCGTTCATAGGTGGCTAGGTAGCTAGGTGGCTAGGTAGCTCGGTAGCTCGGCGGCTGGGTAGCTTGGTAGCTGGGGTTTTCCTAGCAACCGAGCAACGCAGCGACCCAGCTACGTTGCGGTTCACTTTGTGGCTGGGGCCTTCCGCAGCTACCCAGCTACGTAGCAACCCAGCTGCTTTAACGCTCAAGAGAGGCTCCGACGCGCGCCTGCGCGCCCGGCTCGACGTTCACGGACGTGGTCCACGGCCGATGCCCGGGCAGCTCGATCCTGAGCCGATGCGCCCCTGGCTTCACGCCACTCATCGTCATGGGCGTGGTGCCCACGCGCAGGTCATCGACATAGACCGTGGCGCCCGCGGGGCGTGAGGCGATCTGGAGCGTGCCAGGCA
>Ga0184627_10000441_pt1 | contig 16298 bp, 17 predicted proteins | sample PLM3_127_b1_FD_133150 | JGI IMG/M metagenome (GOLD analysis project Ga0184627, IMG submission 133150) | Groundwater sediment microbial communities from an aquifer in East River, Colorado, USA - PLM3_127_b1 | ecosystem: Environmental > Terrestrial > Soil > Riparian zone | place: USA: East River...
GCTGGTGGAACCCCTACAGCGACGTGCTGCCGCAGTGGTTCCGGGCCTACGTGGACTTGGAGGCCGTCGCGGCGCAGATCCGTACCTACGAGGGCCAGCTCGTCCCCGGCCTGCTGCAGACCGAGGAGTACATGCGCGCGACGGTCGCTGGGATGCTGCTCCCGCGCTCGCCCGAGGAGGTCGAGCGCCGGGTCACCCTCAAGCTGGCCCGGCAGCAGATCCTCGAGCGACCCGGTGGCCCGCGGCTGTGGGCGGTGGTGGAGGAGGCGGCGCTGCGGCGGCCGGCCGGCGGCAGCCAGGTGATGCGCGGGCAGCTTGAGCGGCTGATCGACGCCACCAGGCTGGCGAACGTCGTCCTGCAGGTCCTGCCGCTCACCGCCGGGGTGCACCCGGCGATGACCGGGGCGTTCAGCATCCTGCGGTTTGCCGACCAGGAGCTGCCCGACGTCGTCTATGTCGAGCACCTGACCAACGCCCTGTACCTCGACAAGCGCGACGACGTCAACCAGTACCTGCACGTCATTGACAGCATCAGCATGCGCGCCGCGCCCCCCGACAAAACCGTGGACATCCTCCACAAGATCCTGAAGGAATCCTGAAGTACGTGGGCGGGTCGGTGCTTCCCCGCAGGCTCGAGCGGGCCGAGGTGCCGGCATTCTTCACCGATCACCTACGTCAGGGCTTGCGAGCGACGCCGCCGAACTCGTCCAGCTCCGCGGGGAGGCCACCGCTGCCGTTGGCGGGATCGGGCCGCCACCGCGGACACGACACCACCCCGGGCTCGACGAGCTCCAGCCCGTCGAAGAAGCCGGCGATCTGCTCGGGACTGCGGGGGTAGTACGGGACGGCGCCGCTCTCGTTGTATATGCGCAGGGCCGCGTCCATCGCCTTGTCGATGACGTTGGTGCCGTCGCAGTGCGCCAGGTAGCTGTCCGACGGCAGCGCGTCCAGCAGGCGCTTCACGATCGACCGCGCCTCGTCGTAGTCGCCGATGTGGCCCAGGATGTTCATCAGCATCAGCGCGATCGGCTGGGTGAAGTCCAACGTCCGGGCGGCGGCCCCCACGATCTTGGCCGGTTCGCGCAGGTCGGCGTCGATGTAGTCGGTCATGCCCTGCGGGGTGCTGGTCAGCAGCGCGCGGGCGTGCGTCAGGACTAGGGGATCGTTGTCGACGTAGACGATCCGGCACGCCGGGGCCGCCCGCTGGGCGACCTCGTGGGTGTTGTCGGCGGTGGGCAGGCCGGTGCCGATGTCCAGGAACTGGCGGATGCCCGCCTCACCGGCCAGGTAGCGCACGGCACGGGTGAGGAACTGCCGGGAGGCGCGGGCGACGTCGACGATTTCGGGGGAGGCCTCGCGAAACTGGTCGCCGGCCGCGCGGTCGACGGGGTAGTTGTCCTTGCCGCCCAGCCAGTAGTTCCAGATCCGGGCCGAGTGCGGCACGCTGGTGTCGATCTCGGGTGGTCCCGTTCCCTGGCCGGGGGTGGGGGAGCTGTCTGTCACGGGGGGTGCACCTTCGCTTTGCGTGGTGTCGTGGACGTTACTGGTGACTCTAGGTCGTACCGTTCCTGTCAACAACTCCCGATTTGCCGGGCGCGGAGGCCCGCGCGAGCGGGCGGCCGGGGCGCCGGGGTCGACGCCTGCGCCGCTGGGGGGCCTGGCCTCGGGGCGCGGCCCGACCGGCACGCGTGGCGGGCCGGATACGGTCGGCGGGACGGCCGCAGGGACGCCCCGCCCTGGCGGATTCCCGGGCTGCGACGGCCCGGCCTCTGGACCGGGTGTGGGGGCCCCTGGCCGCCGGGGCGGCAGCTGGACCGAGGGCGGCGCGCGTTTCGCCTCGCGCGTTGGCGGGGCCGGGGCGGCCCCAGAGGTGGCACAGGGGCGGGACCAGCGTCCCGGGAGCCGGTCGGACCGCAGGCGTGCCCGCGCCGAGCAGGGAAGCCCGCGGTGCCCGATGAGGGTGCGCAAGGCCTCCCCCGGGACGCTGCCGGCACCCGCAGGGGCGTCCCGGGGGAGGGCGTGCCGGTCGGCCACGGTCGCCACGCCGGCCGGCCCCTCCTGGGCGCCATCTGGCGCCGGGAGCTGCCGGGCGGTCAGGTCAGGTCCGGGCCCTGGGCCCGCGTCACCGCTGCCTGCCGGTCCCCCGGCATGGGTAGAGGGTCCTGACGGGACCTCCGGCGCGGCGGGAGGACCGGCCTGGACCGGGCCGAGCGCTCCGATGGTCAGCTCGATCGGGCGGGTCCGCTGGAACGAGGGTCGGGTCGCCTCGGTGACCAGTTGGGTGCTGGCCAGCATCGTCACCAGCGAGGTGACGACCAGCCCGAGCACGACCGGTGCGCTGCGGCGTGGGAGCACGACGGGATCCCCTACGGCGGTAGGTTCTCGGGGGATGTGAGGTTCCGTGGCGGCGTGTGCGTACAGGGTGCTATTCGGCAGATCGGTTGGCCGCCTTGAGCCCCGGATTGCCAGCCGCCGCGGTGGTGGCTACCCGCCCGAGGACCCGGGCTCCGGAGCGACCGGGGTCGCCGGGCGGGGCCGGCGAATCGCCCGCATGACCAGGAGCACCACGCCCGCGAGCAGCACCAGCGGGGTGAGCCAGACCACGGCCACCAGCGCGGCGGCCGCCATGGCGACGAGGCCGGACAGCGCGGTGTGCCACGCCTTGGCCAAGGTGCCCCGGGGCCGCGCACTGCCCGGGATCGCCCCGGGCTCGGCCAGGTTCAGCACGATCGTCGAGAACGACGACTGGTCCTCCAGGTAGTTCACCTGCCCCTGGAGGCGCTCGATGTTCGACTGCACCTGCTGGAGCTGGTTCTGCACCGCGATGACGTCGGAGATCGACCTGGCCCGGTCGAGTAGCCGCAGGTAGACCCGCTCCTGGGCCCGCCAGGCGGCGAGCTGCCCCTTGAGGTCGATGTACTGGCCGGTGACGTCCTCGGTGCTGGACCGCTCGCCCCGGTAGGTGCCGAGTCCCTTGAGCTCGCGCAGGGTGGCCTCGAAGGCTGGGACCGGCACCCGGAAGGTGACCGCGCCACGGGGCCGGCCGTCGCTCGGCGCCGACGTCGTCGAGCCGACGTAGATCCCCCTGCGTGCGGCCACGATGTCGGTAGCCCTGGTGATGGCGTCGCCCAGGCCGCCCTTGGCGACCTCGAGGTCGACGGTTGCCGTACGGACGATGCGGTTGCCGAGGTTGGCCAGGCGGACGGCGCCCGCCGCCTCGGTGCCGCCGGCGGCGTCCTTCGCGGGCCCGCCCGCAGGTGCGCCCTGCCTCGACTCGCTCGGCGCGGCGGGGCCGGCATCCCCGCCCGCCCCGGCCGAGGTCGAGCCGCCTCCCAGCCGACTGCAGCCCGCCACCAGCACCGCCACCAGCACCAGCCCGATCCCCAAGCGGCTCGCTCGCATCCCCGTCCTCCAGTTCCCACCGTCCCGACACCACATGGGACGGCGAAGGCGCCGGGATGGTTCCTGGGCACCCCCATCGGGCTCGCAGGTCGACAGCAGCGAGACGAACTGGAACGACCAAGTTGTTGGCCGGCGAGCCCTAACCGTCGACCGGTAGGCTGCTGCGGTGCGACTCGTCTCCTGGAACGTCAACTCGCTGAAGGCCCGCCTGCCCCGGGTCGAGCAGCTGCTCGCCGAGCACCGGCCCGACGTCCTCTGCGTGCAGGAGACGAAGGTGGCGTCGGGAGCGTTCCCCCATCGCGAGCTTGCCGCCCTGGGCTACAGCACGGTCGACCGCAGCGCCGGGCGCTGGGGCGGGGTCGCGATCGTGACGCGCTCCGGGCTGGCGGTGACCGGCCCGCTCCGGGGCCTGCCTGGCGAGCCCAGCTCGGAGGAGGCCCGCTGGGTAGAGGCGGAGGTGGATGGCGTCCGGGTCGCGAGCGTGTACGTGCCGAACGGCCGCGCCGTCGGCAGCGAGCAGTTCGCCGGCAAGCTCGCGTTCCTCGACGCCATGCGGGCCCGGCTGGCCGCCCTGGCCGCCGGCCCGCTGGTCGTGGCCGGCGACTTCAACGTCACCCGTAGCGACCGGGACGTCTACGACCCGGCCGCCTTCGCCGGCAGCACCCACGTCACGCCGGCCGAGCGGTCCCGGCTGGAGGCCGTGCTCGACCTCGGGCTGGTCGACGCCTACCGGCGGGTCGAGCCCGAGGCGGCCGGCTTCACCTGGTGGGACTATCGCGCCGGTGCCTTCCACCGCGACCTCGGGCTGCGCATCGACCTGGTGCTGCTCAGCGCCGAACCGGCGTCGAGGCTCGCCCGCTGCGGGATCGACCGCGCCTACCGGAAGGGCCCGAAGCCCTCGGACCATGCCCCCCTGCTCGTCGACCTGACCGGCTGAAGGCGGGCGGGCAGGGCTGGCAGCGCCGGCCAGGGCGTGAAAGGCTTCGGTCCTTCCCCCTGCCGTACCGCCGACGCTGGAGTTCCGCCGTGTCAGGTCCGCCGCCCGCCCGCGCGCCGGTCGAGCAGCGGCGCCGCGGTCGTGCAGCCTGGGTCGTCATGGAGCTTGCAGCTCGCGGGCGGTGGGTGCTCGGGTTGCTGGCTCGGCAGCGGCGACCGGCCTCACGCGCCTTCGCCGTCGGCGCTGCGCTCCTGCTCGCGGCGGTGGCAGGCTGCTCGCCGGACCGCCCGCCGGTCGCAGCGACCGCGACCAGCGGCACCACGGCGCGCAAGCCGGCGACCACAGCGCCCGGCGGCGGCGCGACCTCCCCCACCCGACCGAAGACGGGCGGGGGACCACGCCAGCCGACCGGCGCCCCGGTCACCCTCGCCTTCGGCGGGGACGTGCATTTCGAGGGAGCGATCGCCACGCGGCTGGCTCGCGACCCGGCCACCGCCATGGGCCCGATCGCGGCCGTGCTCCGCCAGGCCGACCTCGCCATGGTCAACCTGGAGACCGCGGTGACGGCCAGGGGGACTCCGGCCGCCAAGGAGTTCACCTTCCGGGCCCCGCCGTCGGTGTTCACCGCCTTGCGGGCGGCCGGCGTCGACCTGGCCACCATGGCCAACAACCACGGCGAGGACTTCGGGCCGGTCGGGCTGCAGGACTCCCTGGCTGCTGCGGCGGCTGCCCGCTTCCCGGTGGTTGGCATCGGCCGGGACGCCGCGCAGGCGTTCCGGGCCCACGTGGTCACCGCCCGGGGGCAGCGGATCGCCGTGATCGGCGCCACCCAGGTCCTGGACGCGAACCTGGCCGCGGCCTGGAGCGCGGGCAACGGCAAGCCCGGGCTCGCTTCGGCCTACCAGGTCGACCGGCTGCTCGCGGCGGTCAGGGCGGCCAGGCAGGCCGCAGACACGGTGGTGGTGTTCCTCCACTGGGGCCGGGAGCTGTCGAGCTGCCCGATCGCACGGCAGCGGGCTCTGGCTCCCCGCCTGGTCGCGGCCGGCGCCGACGTGGTCGTCGGCTCCCACGCCCACGTCCTGGCCGGGGCCGGCTTCCTCGACGGTGCCTACATCCACTACGGGCTGGGGAACTTGGTCTTCTCCTCCAGGGGCGGGGTGACGGCGCGCAGCGGCGTGCTCACCCTCACCGTCCGCGGGCGGGCCGTGACCGACGCCCGCTGGGCCCCGGCGGTCATCTCCGGCGGCGTCCCCATCCCCTTGACCGGCGCCGCCGCCAGGCAGGCGCTCGCCTCCCTCCAGGCGCTGCGAGGCTGCACCGGTCTGTCGGCCCGGCCGACCATCACCGGCTGACCGGGGCCACCCCTCTGGAGCGCACGGCCGGTGGTCGCGCCGGAGGCCCTTGACGGCGTCCTCGCCGAGGGCCGCAGGCCGCTGCGGGGCGGGCCGTCCCAGCGGGAGCGGCTAGACTTGCCGCCCCGGCGTCCGAACCCGCGGAGACCCGATGGCTCAACGTTCTCCGAGGCCGGGCGCGTGACCGTGGTGCCAAGGGAGGCCGACGGGGATGAGGGTCGAGCGGTTCGACCTCGTCGTGGTCGGCGCCGGGCCGGCCGGCGCGGCGGCCGCCCTGCACTTCAAGCGGCGGCGGCCGGACGCGCGCGTGCTCCTGCTCGACAAGGCGACGTTCCCGCGGGCCAAGGTGTGCGGGGACGCGGTGAGCGCCGAGGGCGTGGACGAGCTGGAGCTGCTCGGCGCGCGCGACGCCGTCCAGGGCTACGCCCCGGTCACCGCGATGCGGGTGCGGTCAGTGGGCGGGCGCGAGGTGACCGGGGCACCGCCCGGGGCCGCCCATGTCGTGCCGCGGGAGGTGCTCGACGCCCGGCTGGTCGACCATGCCGTCGCTGCCGGGGTCGAGCTGCGCCAGCGGCGCGTGCGCGAGCTGGCCCCGACCGGCGCCGGGGTGCTGGTCGACGCCAGCCTGGAGGCGGCCGTGGTGGTCGGGGCCGACGGGGCCAACTCGGTGGTGCGCCGGCTCACCGGAGTGGCGGCCACCCCGACCCCGCACACCGCGATCGCGTTGCGCGGCTACGCCACCGCGGCACACCGGACCGGCGAGCTGTACCTGGCTTGGACCGGGGGCGGCCTCGCCTACGCCTGGTCGTTCCCGGCCGGCGGCGACCGCGTGAACGCCGGGTTCGTCCTGCCGCTGCCACGCCTCCACGGCGGCAAGGCGGCGCTCCAGACCGAGCTGCGGCGCCACCTGCCCGACGTCGACTGCGACCCGGCCACGCTCCGGGCGCACCACCTGCCGCTGTCGTCGGCCCGCCCGGTGCCCCACCGGGGTCGGGTCCTGCTCGCGGGCGACGCCGCCTCGCTGGTCAACCCGCTCACCGGCGAGGGCATCTACTACGGCCTGGCATCGGGCCGGCTCGCCGCCGAGGCAGCCCTCACTGCCCCGGACCAGCCCGGTCCGCGCTACGCCCGGCTGCTCCGGGACGAGCTGGGCCGCCATTTCCGGCACACCGCCATGCTCGCGCGCCTGGCCGCCTGGCCTCGCGCCACCGACCTGCTGGTCGCCGCGGCCAGCGACCCGGCCGTGCTCCACAACGCCGGCGCCATCGCCTTCGGCAAGGGTACGGTCACTCCCGGCCTCGCCACCCGCGTCGCGGCCGGCTGGCTCCGCCAGCGCCTCCGCCGCGCCTGACCATGGGCCGGCCGTACCGCGCATACCCCGCGGTCACCGAGACCGTCGTGGCTGGCCGGCGCGTTCGGCGCGCTGCTTGAGACCGCTGGCGAACCGCTCGAACGAGGGTCCCGAGGTCGGGCATGGGTCAGGGTTGGCCGTAGGCGGCGAGGAACACGCGAACCCCGGTGTCCGCGAAGTGTTCGAGTTCGGCTGCTGTGAAGCGTTCGTCGTCTCCGCAGAGCATGACCTGGTTCAGTGGTATCGACAAGATCAGCCAATTGAAGTGGTTGGCGGCGATGAGTGGATCGTCCAGGCGCAGGAGTCCTCTCAATGTGCTCCGGTGACGAGCTGGCTGACCTGGGTCGCGGCGGTGAAGTCGGCGGTGAGCCGGTTCTTGGTCAACGCGAACGCGATCCCGGTGGCGGTGTCCGCGTAGGCGAAGCTCCCGCCGGCGCCGCCCACGCCGAACGCGGTTGGAGTGTCCTGCGCGGTGGAGCCGGGAAGGCCGATGGAGTAACCCAGTCCCCACGCGGACGGCATACCGAAGACTTCGTCGGCGCCGCTCGTCGCCACGGCCGTTGCTTCGCGCAGCCGTTCCGGCGAGATCAGCCGCACGCCATCCACCTCGCCCAGCAACGCCGCATACATGCGTGCGATGGCCCGGGCGGACGTCTTGCCGCCCGCGGGGATGTCGGCCGCGAGGATGTCGGTACGGTTGCCCAGCTGGGCCGTCGGGAACAGCGTCACCGGCCCGGCCTTGAACATCGGGAGATCCTGGGGCATCGCGGACATCATTTCTGCGGCGCCTTCCGCGTCCTCCAACCGAGCCAGCCTGTGGTGTTCTGACTCCGGCATGCCGAAGTAGAGCTCGTCGGCCACGCCCAACGGCCCGGCAACGTCCTCCCGAAGGACCTGCGAGATCGGTTTGCCGGTGGTGCGGCGAACGATCTCCCCGACAATGTAGCCGAACGTGTAGGCGTGATACCCGACCTTGGTGCCGGGCTCCCACCACAGCTCGGCATCGGCGATCGCCGCGCACATCTTGTCCCAGCCGCACAGGTCCTCCGGCGTGGTGTCCAGCGGTATGCCCGGCACACCGGCCGAATGGTTCAGGACGTGCCGCATGGTCACGGAGTGCTTGCCGTGGGCGCCGAACTCCGGCCACAGTTCCACGATCGGCGTGTCGTACCCGAACAGGCCGCGCTCGGCGAGGACGTGTGCCACGGTCGTGGTCGCGCCCTTGCCGATCGAGAAGTTGTAGAACGGGGTGCCGGAGGTGACCGGACGTCCAGTAGCCGGGTCGGCGACTCCCGCGACGGCGTCGACCACCTGCTCGCCGCGCCGGTAGACGGCGACCTGGACACCACGCTCGGTCCCGGACTCGACCAACTGGTCGATGGCCTCCTGAACCTGCTGCTGGACTTCGCTCATGACCGTCTCCTTCGTGAAGGTGGGCTACCATATAGACCTGGCTTCGGACGAGAAATCATCGCTCGGCCGCCCAGGCATCTACATCACCCTCGAGCCGATCCAGGACATCCTGCTTGCGCTGCTGCGGATACGCTGTGGCCTGCGGCCACCGTCTGATCGTTGCTTGTACTCACAACACCAGATGATCAACGGTGGCCGTCCTCGTCTGCCCGCCGGCCCTGACCGCCCCTGACCGCCCCCTGACCAGCCAGGTCACGATCTACGGCTGGAGTAGCACGATCTACGGCTGGAGTAGTAGGTCCACTTGTCGCTACGGGCGGGCCTCATTGCTCCAGTCGGCACATGCGATCCCAACGCCCGGCTTGCACGCGCCCAGCCGGGCGGTGGGCCAGCTGATTCTGGCCCACCGCCGATTCGAGTCGCGGTCTCGGCCGCTACGCGGGCTCAGCCGACCGGCACCGTGATCGACTGGCCGTAGATGTTCTGGTCGAGCCCGCGCGCATTCGGGCACTGATCCGGCTCGAGCGCCGCGGGCGTGCGGCACTGAGCCACGTCGAAGCCGTCGACGTAGTCGGTCTCCCGGATGTCGACGCCCGGACGCACGTCCCTGTTGTCGGTCCAGCCCATGTAGCCGAAGAGCGAGCTCGGGCCGTCGAACGCCAGCGCGACCCAGTTGTAGTCGCCCTGGAACGGGAGCGAGCGGTTGCCGAACATCTCGTACGACGGCTGGTGTGTCGCCGAGGAGACCATCCCGGTCGGGACGAACGTCGTGCCGTCGTCGGATACCGCGGCGTACGTGCCGACGACGTCGGTGCCGGACGCAACCGGCCGGCCCTGCCCGTCGAGCGTGTTACCGATCGGCAGCTGCACGCTGTACGCGTCGTCGGTGCGGTTGTCCTGCCAGACCGCCACCAGCTTCCCGCCCAGGGCGTCGATATCCGAGAAGTACTGGTGGCCACGCCCGCCCGCCGGATCCACCGGCACCGGCCCGGACCAGGTCTGGCCGTCGTCCAGCGAGCCGATCACGTAGACCACCGACCGCCCGACGAGGCCGGAGTTCGCGCCGGCCGAGCTGTAGGACGTCGTGCTCGGCACTGCGGTGGCGGGGTCGACGGCGTTGTAGGTGGCGTAGACGCCGGGCAGCAAGCCGCTCGGGTCTGCGGTGATGCGCGGCTCGAGTGGCACGCGGAAGAACACGAACCTGCTCGGGCAGGCGAGCGCACCGTCTCCGCAGTTGCGGTCGCCGTCGGACGGGAAGTACCGCGTGAAGGTCGCGATCTGATGGGCAGGCGCGAAGCTCGCACCGCCGTCGGTGGAGCGAGCGATCGCCAGGCCCTGCGCGTCGATCGCGGACGGCGTGTTGCGTGTGCCCCAGGCCACGTACACGTCGCCGTCGTGCTCGATGGCGATGTCACAGCCTTGGACGTCCTTCCCGTAGGAGAGCTCGATGGGGCGCGAGAACGTCCTTCCAGAGTCCGTCGACCGGCTGAAGGAGATCTTCGTCCGGCCGTTGAAGCCCACGAATCGCGACCAGCAGATGTAGACGTTGCCGTCGAACCGACCACCGGTCCGGTCGACCTCAAGCTCCGGCTTGTCCTCGAAGATGCCGTTCAGGGCCGGGGTCCCCGTGCCCACGACGACGGTCCGCAGGTAGTCCTTCGGGTAGCCGCTCGCGTGCGGCCGGCTCGCGTACGTGGCCACCCAGACATCGCCGTTCTGCGGGTTGACCCGGTTGAACGCGATCCCGCCGGCGAACAGGTTGCCGTCGTTGTCGAAGCCGAGCAGCGGGTCGCCCGCCTCGGCCTGCCTGCCGTGGAGCGGCGAGGCCGCGCCCTCGGCTGAGGTATCGCTTGGGTAGCCGGGGATCTTCGACGGCGTCCAGCTCTCACCACGGTTGCCGGAGAAGGCGAGGCCCATCCAGCCGCCGCCGAGGTCGGTGTCGCAGTAGTCGTTCCAGGCGGCGACCACGAGGCTCGGGTTCGTCGGGTCGATCGCGACCGTGGGCTCGTTGCCCTGTCTGGACGCGCCGCCGTCGTTCGAGTCGGTGTCGCCGTCGTTCGGGACGTCCGGCGCGGTGCTCGTCGACGTGTCCGAGCAGTGCTGGATTGCCCGGTCGGTCCCGCCGTCGTGCCGGACATAGGCGATCGCGGGTGTCACGCGGTCGTCCGCGTCCGGGGGTGCTGCGGTAGAAGGCACGGCCGCCGTGACGAGCACGACGAGCAACAGCCCTGCCACTGCCAGGGGAACGTGTCTGCGCATGCTGCCTCCCAAGAGGGTTGCTGACGGCATGCAATTCTAGTATCGGATAGCGGATTTGTGACTTCCTGCCCGCACAGCTCAAATGGCGTTCAACGGCTCGGCCGAGAGGAGAGCGTGGTTTGCGCAATGCCAGGTTCCGCCGAGCGGCGCCGCAGCTCGTAGGCGCAGCGTTGGCTGATGCCGGCGCGACGACGCGCGGGGCGCCAGCCAGCGGCGCGCCCGCGGGCGGCCAGCCCGCTGCCCGGTTCTTCTGTGTGTCACGAGGTTGGCGTCACCGGTTGGTGTCGAGTTCGTTGAGCACGGCCGCGCGGAGGCGCTCGAGGGTCAGGCCGCGCGCCTCGACCAGCAGCTTGATCGGGTGGGGGCCGTGGTCGGGCAGGCCAAGCAGGCCCCGGAGTCGTCGGTCCTGGGGATACAGGCCGGTGCCGAGCGGGTCTTGGGCGTCGCGGAGCAGCCCGAGCAGCAGGTGCTCGGGGCCGAGCTCCTGGCCGCGGGCGACGGCCTCGTCGCAGGCGAACCGCAGGGCTCGCCAGCACACCAGCGGGGTGCCGGCCAGTGGGGCGTGCGGGACGGCATGCGTGGGTCGCAGCCGCACCCGCTGGGCCGCGTCGTAGTAGGCCTGCCAGCCGAAGGTCTCCTTCAGGCGGCGCTCCACCGCCTCGAGGTCGATGCCGAGGGTGGCCAGCAGCTCGGCGTCGCTGGGCTGCGGGCCCGGGAGCACGCCTTGGGCGATCAGCCGGTCGACCTCGGCCCGGACCGTCTCCAGGTCCAGGCCCTTGGCGCGCAGCAGGCGGGCGGCGGGGTTGTCGCCGTGGCCGACGGGGTCGTCGCCGTGGCGGAGCAGGCCGAGCAGCAGGTGCTCGGGCCCGAGGTAGTGGTGCTGCCAGCGCTCGGCCTCCTGCCTGCCCAGGTGGGGCACGACGCCGGCCTGCTCGGTGGTGTCCACCATGCTGGCTACCTCCCTGGCCCGGCCCGTGCCCGGGGGCCGTGCTTCTGATGCACGGCCTGCTTGCTGACCCCCAGCCGGCTGGCGATGTCCTGCCAGGACCAGCCCTTGGCGCGGGCGTTGCCGACCTGCAGCGCCTCGAGCACCTCGAGCAGGCCGCGCAGGGCCGCGACCGCCCGCAGGCCAAGCTCGGGGTCCTGGCTGCTGGTTGCCGCCGCCAGCGTTGCGACCTGGCGGTCAGCCGTCTCGTTCATGGCGTCAAGGTACCTTGACGCCGACGTTGCCGTCAAGACATCTTGACGATCTGGTGCCGGCGCTTGCAGGGTGGCAGCGGCGCGTGCGGGCGACGGGCGGCTGAGCGCCCACAACATGCGCTTCAGCGTCCTGGCCGAGTTCGGCGACGGCAGCTTCGGCGACATCATCAACTGGTCGCCGTTCGACAGGATCAACCTGGGAGACCGCACGTTCGCCCGTACGACCTTACCTCGCACGCCGCGGTGGTGTACGCCTCCCCGAAGCCCTTCCCTCGGGTGATCGCGGTGAGCACCAGCCGGGCCCGTTCCAGCGGCGGCCGCCCGTGCGTGAGCATCGGCAGGAACGTCGCGAGGACGTCCCGCGGATCCGCTTGATTCTCGCGCCCGGCGGCCACGTTCAGGACGAACTCGTCCCCGAAGACCCGTGCGGTCTCGTGGGCGTACCCCGTGCATCCCACGTGGTGCAGCAGCGCGGTGTAGAAGGCCGCCCGAACATCGTCGTCCGGCAGGTCGAGTGACCGAGCGAGCCCGGTGGCGAGTGCGCACGAACGCAGCGCCTCACCCGCGCGGAGCCCGAACCCCAGGTCGGCAAGCCGCGACAGCCCTGCCAACAGATCCGCCAGCCTCACCGCGCCAACACCACCCACCCCGAGCGTAGGTCCGGTCAACCTGTCCTGTTTCAAGCCGGGTTGCAAGGCGACCGCAGGGCATCCAGCCGAGCATCGGCGTCGCTGACGGCACAGCGGCGGTCAGGCTGTCCATGCCGCCGATGACCACCCCGGCGCCAGCCTGGGCGAGTTGGTCACCCCGCGGCGGCGTGTTCGCGTAACGATGGGGTGGACGCCGGTCGCGACGGCGACCTGGACCGCCAAACACGGCGTCCACTGCTTCAACCCCTCGTCGCGCTCACCGAGGGACGCCCCTGGCTGCCCAGGAGGCGCTGCTGGCCAACCTCCGCGGCATCCAAGCCTGGGCCGAGGACGAGCACCGCCGGGCCATCCAGCTGGTCCGCGACTACCTCCTGACCGGAGGGCCGTTCCCCGACCGCCTGCACATCATCGCCCTCATGGTCCGGTGATGAGCGTGCGGGGCTGGGCAAACGCTGCCAGCAACGCCTCGGCGGTGGGTTGGAGGCGATGGCGGGGATGGCGGTAGCCCGACAGCCAGCGCGCGTTGGCCAGCAGCACCGGGTCGTGACCACCTACCAGCCCATACCGCCAGCCGGCCTCGGTGCAGGCCCGCGCGGCCGTCTCAAACACCCCCGTGTCCTTGGGCCGGGCCCGCTCAGCCGGGCGGCAGTCGAGCACGACCCCGGTGCCGTCGGCCAGGCGCGCGGACCAGTCCGGGGCGTGTGCGCACGCCCGACCATGGTCGTCCCAGCGCAGCCAGAACGGCTGGGACGCGGACGCGACCACGCGCGGGTCGAGTCATCGCCGACAGTGCGCGGACCGCGCAATTGGCCAGTTAGAAGGTCAGGTCCGGTGAGAACGGCCACCCGGTGGATGCGCTGCTGGATGGGACGCTGCCGGGCTGACGGCAGCACCGGAAACCCGTGGCGGGTCCCGCGCGGGTCGACGATGATTGCGGGCATGGGCAGCCCGAGCAGAAGAGCCGACATGTTCGTCGGCCCCGACAATGACCCACGGGAAGGCGGGCCGGCCCTGGGCGACGAGCGCGCCACGCTCGTTGAGCTCCTGCGCTGTCAGCGCCTGACGCTGGAGCTGAAGTGCGCCGGCCTCGACGCCGCCGGCCTGGCCCGCCGCTCCGTGGAGCCCTCCACGCTGTCGCTGCTGGGGTTGGTGCGCCACATGGCCGAGGTGGAGCGCAGCTGGTTCCGGCGGGTGCTGGCCGGGCAGGACGCGCCGCCGCACTTCTACTCCGACACCGACGGAGACTTCGACGGCGCCGTGCCCGACCCCGAGGTTGTCGCCGAGGCGTGGGACACCTGGCGGGCCGAGGCCGCGTTCACGGACCGGTTCGTGGCCGAGGCACCCGACCTCGACGTCACCGGGAACGATCCCTGGCAAGGGCCGGTGTCGCTGCGCGAGGTGCTGGTGCACATGGTGGAGGAGTACGCCCGGCACAACGGCCACGCCGACCTGCTGCGCGAGCGGATCGACGGGAGGGTGGGCCAGTAGCTGTCGAGGTCGGGGGCAAAGCTGGCGGGCTCCGCCCGAACCCGGCGGCCCGCCGTGCCCATCGTCGCGTGTTCAGCGCAGCACGCGCGTCGCCAGCGATCGGATCTCCGCGCGGCGGTGGTAGGCGATTGCCGCGGTCGCGATGAGGAACAGGGCCTCGATGGCCGGGGTCCCGTCGAGCACCGCCGCCTGCGTCACGAGCGCGCCGGTCATGAGCGCGGCGAGCCCCACGGCGGCCACGCCGGCGACAAGCGGGATGAGCAGCCCGACGGCACCGGCGATCTCCGGCACGCCGACGGCATAACGCAACCACTGCCCAGCCCCGATGTCGGCAAAGAGCGTGACCATGCTCTCGGCGCCGCCGAGCTTCATGAGGCCCCCGCCCGCGAACGCGATCGCGAGCAGGACGCGCAGCGCGGTGAGGGCGCGCTGGCCGAGGCGACGCCGCCGCGTGAGGGGCGCGACGTCGCGGGAACTGCTGCTCGTGCTGGTGGTGCTCATGTGTCGTCCCTCCAAGGACGGCCGCGATGGGCGCATCCGGCGAGGTGTGGTGGTTGCTCGTTGTCAGGCAAGGTCGCCGCGAGCGCGACAGTATTCGGCGTAAGGACCCTCCGCGTAGCAACGTTGACGCTCCAGGGCCAGAGATCCCAGGTCGGGGTCGCCATCCATGATCAAGTAGTCGGGCGGGGACCCCTAAGCCGGAGCGCCGGACCACGGGGAGCGATGTCCCGGTGGCCCGTGATGCGGACGCGTGCTCAGGCAAGCGAGACCGCGATCTGCTCCAGGAGGTCCATCTGCTCCTGCATGCCGACCTCCATCCCGGAGTTGATGACCATGTCACGGTCCTCCTTGCTCGTGAGCTGCACGAGGAGCGTGAGGGTCGTGCGCCCGTCCACTTCGGTGAAGGTGACGGTGTTCAGCGCTCCTTCTTCCGGCATGCCCTCGTCGGCTCGTCCGCCGGGAACCTCGTAGACCTGGGTCGAGACGATCCGCTCGTTCGGGACGATCTCGCGGTACTCGCCGTGGAAGGCGACCTCGAACCCGCCTTCCGCCACCATCACGTACCGCCACCTGCCGCCGACCCGCAGGTCGATCTCGGCGCTCGTCACCTCGCCGCGGTGGCCGCTCCACCAGCGCTTGACCAGCTCGGGCGTGGTCCACGCCTCATAGACCAGGTGCTTGGGCGCGTCGAACTCCCGCGTGATGAGGATCTGCTCATCGGTGGGGAGCGTCACCGTCGCCGTCCCGCTACTGGTCACTGCCATCTCCTTCCTCCTTCTGCTTGAGGTCCTCCAACACGACGTCCAGCCGGTCGAACCGCTCCGACCACGTGTGCTCGTAGGTCTTCACCCAGTCGTGGATGGGCTTGAGCGCGTGGCCGTTGAGCCGGTACAGCCGCTGCCGTCCCTCCTCACGCACGTCAACCACGCCCACCGCTCGGAGCACCCGCAGATGCTTGGACACCTGTGGCTGCGCCAGCCCGAGCAGGCGCACCAGGTCGTTCACGGGGCGCTCCCCGCCGGCGAGGGCGTCCAGGATCTGGCGCCGCCGGGGCTCGGCCACCGCGTTGAACGCATCTGCTGTCGTCGCTGCTCGTGCCATGGGGGAAATCATATGCCCATATGGGAATGTGTCAAGCCGCGGTGCCGAGCGAGGCTGAAGACGATGGCGAGGTAGCGGCGGATCAGCGCCCAGCCCATCACCGGCGACGGTCGGCGGCCCTCGCCGCGAAGCACCCGGATCCACGCCTCGACCTCGGCGACGAGGTGGCCGGGAAGGGTGGCGAGGAGCCACTGGACGTCGGCCTGGTCAGCGTCGATGGTGGTGGCCGGGTCGGGGATGAGCAGGCCCTTGGCGCGCAGGAACTGGGCGACGCGCTGGCCGGCGTAGGTCGGACCCAGAGTGGCGACTGCCTTGGGTGACCGCGTTGCCGTGAGGAGCGAGGCGGCTTCCGGGTGGTTGCCTCGTTGGTGTGATGGGAGTCACGGGCGGCACCCGAGCGGCGCTATGGTGAGGTCCACTGACACCGGCGTGTGCCGGCTTCGTGGAGTGAGCGGTCCCGGCGGATCCTACCGGGACGCCCACGCACGGCGGCCTGTTCGGGGTTGAGGAAGATCGGTACTGCTGTTGGTGAGGACGCTGCCGGGCTGACGGCAGCACCGGAAAACCTGTTGTGGTTCCCGCGCGGGATCGCCGATGATCATGGGCATGTCCAATATCGCCGACCCAGACCCCGACAATGACCC
>Ga0184627_10000442_pt1 | contig 16297 bp, 14 predicted proteins | sample PLM3_127_b1_FD_133150 | JGI IMG/M metagenome (GOLD analysis project Ga0184627, IMG submission 133150) | Groundwater sediment microbial communities from an aquifer in East River, Colorado, USA - PLM3_127_b1 | ecosystem: Environmental > Terrestrial > Soil > Riparian zone | place: USA: East River...
CGGGCAGGGTCAGCCCCGCCACGCCCGCCTTGGACGCGCTGTAGGCCGCCTGCCCGATCTGGCCGTCGAAGGCGGCAACGGAAGCAGTGTTGACGATGATGCCGCGCTCGCCGCCGGCGTCGGGTGCATTGCTCGCCATCGCCTGCGCCGCCAGCCGCAGCACGTTGAAGGTGCCGATGAGATTGATCTCGATCGCGTTGCGAAAAGCATCGAGGCGGTGCGGCCCGCTTCTTCCCAGGATGCGCTCGGCGGGCGCAATGCCGGCGCAGTTCACCGCCCCGTGCAGCGCCCCGAACTTCTCACGTGCGGCTGCCACCGCTGTCGCAACCTGTGACTCGTCGGTGACATCGGCAACCGCAAATGCCGCGCGCGCGCCAAGGCTGCCGGCGAGCTGCGTCCCCTGTTCCGTGTTGGTGTCGCTGATGACGACGTTGCCGCCTGCGGCAGCGAGCCGCCGCACGGTTGCTGCCCCGAGGCCGGAAGCGCCGCCCGTGACGAGAAAGGTGTGGCCGGTTATCTGCATCGCAGATGAGTGACTAGGTGATTGACTGACTAAGTGATCGAGCTACCCGTCCGGCTTCGCCCTAAATCCCTCAATCACCCGATCACTCAATCAGCCCCTTACTCAATCCTGATGCCGGCCTCGCGCGCGAGCTTCGCCTTTTTCACGAACTCGGCGCTGACGTACGTCATGAAGGCGTCCGGCGAGGCGCTGGCGGTGAGCTCGACCCCGATCTGGATGAAGCGCTGGTGCAGCTCGGGCGTGGCGACGGCCTTTGCGACGTCCGCGTTCAGGCGCGCGAGCGCTTCACGCGGGGTCCCGGCGGGGGCCACTAGCCCGTTGAACGTGATGTCCTCGAAGCCCCGCATGCCTGACTCGTCGATGGTCGGCAGATCGGGAAAGAGCGGCGAGCGTTTGAGGCTGGTGACGGCGAGCCCTTTCAGCTTGCCGGCCCTGACATGCGGCGCGGAGGTGCTGACCTGGTCGAACATCATCGTGACCTGGCCGCTGATGACATCGACGATGGCCTGCGCGTTGCCCTTGTACGGGACGTGCAGCATCTTCAATCCGACATGGCGGTTGAAGAGCTCCGCCGCCATGTGCCCGGTGCCGCCGACACCCGCCGACGCGTAGGACATTTCGCCCGGCCGGGCCCTGGACAGCGCGACCAGCTGTTGCACCGAGCGCACCGGGAGCGCTGGATTCACCACCAGCACTTGCGGCACGAGACACGTTTGCGACACGCCCGCGAAGTCCTTCAGCGGATCGTAACCGGGGTTGGACATGATTGAAGGAACCACGGCAAAAGTGTTCGCCATGGCGAGCAGCGTGTAGCCGTCGGGCGCGGCCCTGGCAACCAGATGGGTACCGAGCAGCCCGCTCGAGCCTGGCCGGTTATCGACGATGACCTGCTGTCCGAGGCCTTCCGACAACCGCTGCGAGATCCCGCGCACGACGAGGTCCACGTTTCCGCCCGGCGCGAACGGCACGATGACGCGCACCGGTTTGACCGGAAAACTCTGTGCCGATGAACCGGTTGAATAAACGGCGGCGAGCGCGACCGCAACCAGAAAAGCCGTCCGCTTCATTGCTCCTCCTCTGGCGAGCACCGATGCGCCGCCGTTCAGTCAACGCGCATCTTAGCGTAGGAACCGGGCGCGTCCTCGATCGCTTTCAGTCCGCGCTTGCCGGGTAGCCGCGCCGGCACCCTGTCGCCGCCATGCTGCGCGACCCAGCCCGCCCAGTCCGGCCACCACGAGCCGGGGTGCTGCGACGCTCCCTTGAACCACTGCTCCGGCTCAGCGGGCCGCTTGGAGTTGGTCCAGTAGCCGTACTTGCCGGCGGCCGGCGGGTTGACGATGCCCGCGATATGGCCGGAGCCGCCAAGTACGAAACGCACCGGGCCGTTGAACAGCCCGGCGCCGGCGTAGGTCGAGCGCCACGGCGCGATGTGATCTTCGAGAGTGGATGCGAAATAAAGCGGCGTCCGCACCCGGGTTAGGTCGATGGGCACACCGGCCAGTTCGATGCCGCCCGGCTTCGCCAGCAGGTTATTGATGTACATGCTGCGCAGGTAATAGCTGTGCATCGACGCCGGCATGCGCGTCGAATCCGAGTTCCAGTGCAGCAGGTCGAACGGGAACGGGTCGCGCCCGAGAAGATAGTTGTTGACCACGAACGACCAGATGAGGTCGTTCGAGCGCAGCATGTTGAAGGTGGTCGCCATCTCGGATCCCTGCAGATAGCCGCGCTCCTGCATGCGCTTTTCCAGCGCCGCCACCTGCTGCTCGTCGATGAAGATCCCCAGTTCGCCCGCCTCGCGAAAGTCGATCATCGAGGCCAGGAACGTCGCCGACGCGATGCGCTCGTCGCCTTTCGCCGCGAGGTAGCCCAGCGCGCAGGCGAGCAGCGTGCCGCCCAGGCAATAGCCGATGACGTTCGCTTCGCGCTCGCCGGTCGCCCTCTCGATTGCGTCCAGCGCGGCGAGTGCGCCTTCGGTGAGATAGTCCTCGAAATGCTTGTGGGCGAGTTTTTCGTCGGGATTGACCCAGGACACCACGAACACCGTGTGCCCCTGCTCGATGGCCCATTTCACGAACGAGTTCTTCTCGCGCAGGTCGAGGATGTAGTACTTGTTGATCCACGGCGGAATCACCAGCAGCGGCCGCCGGAAGACCGGCCCGCTGGCCGGGTAATACTGGATCAGCTGGATGAGATCGTTCTGAAACACGACCTTCCCCGGCGTGGTGGCGATATTGACGCCGAGCTTGAACGCGTTCTCGTCGGACATCCGCAGCTGGAGCTGGTCGCCGCCGCCGCGTGCCAGGTCCTCGAGCAGGTTGTTGAGCCCCTTCACCAGGTTCTGCCCGCCGGTTGCCACCGTCTCCCGCATCACTTCCGGGTTGGTCAGCATGAAATTGCTCGGCGACAGCGCGTCGATGTACTGCCGCGTGTAGAAATCCACCTTCTTCGCGGTCTGCTCGTTGAGACCTTCGACCTTGCCCACCGTCTGGTGCAGGTGCCGGGCGGCGATCAGGTACGATTGCTTGATGTAGTCGTAGAGAAAATTCTGCTGCCAGTCCTCATGCATGAAGCGGCGGTCGCCGGCTTGCGGCTCGGCCACGGGCCGCGTGTTCTGGCCCATCAGCTTCAGCAGCGAGCTCTGCCACAGCCCCATGTAGTCCTGCCACAGCTTCATCTGCGCTTCAGCGAGCTTAACGGGGTCCGCGAGCAGCTTCGTCCACGCCTGGAAAAACGCCTGCGTGATGCCGAGCTCGTCGGTCATGCCGATGGCGCCGCCATTCTTCTGGCGCTCCATGAACTGCGTGATGATGCTCGTGCTCTTGTGCGCGATATCGGCGTAAAGCCGGGCAAGCTCGGCGGGGTCGTAGGCACGGTGCTCAGGTTGCTTGAGGGCCATTACAGTTCGCTCAAATTCGTTATTGACGTTAACGTAAACGTAATATAGGCTTACCTTTTGTCATTTTACCTGGGGTTGCTGCAGGGCACAATGAGCGATACCTACACCATTTCCGAGCTGGCCCGGGAATTCGGCGTTACCACCCGCACCATCCGCTTCTACGAGGACCAGGGTCTCCTGAGCCCGCAGCGGGAGGGCACCAACCGCATTTTCAGCCAGCGTGACCGGGTGCGCCTGAAGCTCGCGCTGCGCGGCAAGCGACTGGGTTTCTCCCTCGCTGAGATCCGGGAGCTGTTCGAACTCTACGACATCTCCCGCGACGAAAAGAAACAACTCGAGGAATTCCTGGTCAGGCTGGAGGGGCGGCGCACGCAACTGGAGCAGCAGCGTGAAGATATCGAGGTGATGCTGAACGAGATCACCTTCTTTGCCACCCAGTGCCGGCAGTTGCTCAAAGACAAACCGGGCGGTGATTCCAAGGTGGGCAGCCAGGATAGAGCAGCCCTCGATAGTTAACGTTAACGTAAACGACATACCCAACTGCGGCTAGGCCATGAACCAGGGGCTTCAATTCGGGCTGGGCGAAACGATAGACATCCTGCGCGAGACGGTGGCCGGCTTCGCCGCGAAGGAGATAGCGCCGCGCGCCGCCGCCATCGACCGCGCCAATGAATTCCCGCGGGACCTGTGGCCGAGGCTGGGCCAGCTCGGGCTGCTGGGCATCACGGTTGAGGAGGAATACGGCGGCACGCACATGGGCTATCTCGCGCACGTCGTCGCGATGGAGGAAGTGAGCCGCGCCTCGGCTGCCGTCGGCCTCTCCTACGGCGCGCACTCCAATCTGTGCATCAACCAGGTCCGCCGCAACGGCAGCGCCGCGCAGAAGCGGCAGTACCTGCCGCGACTGGTCAGTGGCGAGCACGTTGGCGCGCTCGCCATGAGCGAGACGGGTGCAGGTTCCGACGTGGTGAGCATGCGACTGCGCGCCGACCGGCGCGGCGGGCGTTACGTGCTGAACGGCACCAAGATGTGGATCACCAACGGCCCCGACGCCGACGTGCTGGTGGTCTACGCCAAGACCGATCCCGCCGCCGGCGCGCGCGGCATCACCGCGTTCATCGTCGAAAAGGATTGCAAGGGATTCACTACCGCGCAAAAGCTCGACAAGCTCGGCATGCGCGGCTCCAATACCTGCGAGCTGGTGTTCGAGGATTGCGAAGTGCCGGAAGAGAACGTGCTGGGAGCGGCCGGCAAAGGCATCGGGGTGCTGATGAGCGGGCTCGATTACGAGCGCGCGGTGCTTGCCGCGGGCCCGCTCGGCATCATGCAGGCGTGCCTGGACGCGGTGATCCCGTACCTGCACCAGCGCAGGCAGTTCGACCAGCCGATCGGCGAGTTCCAGCTGATGCAGGGTAAGCTCGCCGACATGTACGTGACTTTGAACGCCAGCCGGGCGTATGTTTACGCGGTGGCGCGCGCCTGCGATCGCGGCGAGGTCGCGCGCAAGGATGCCGCCGGGGCCATCCTGTTCGCGGCGGAGAAGGCAACGTGGATGGCGCTCGAGGCCATCCAGTGCCTGGGTGGCACGGGCTACATCAACGAGTCGCCTACCGGACGGTTGTTGCGCGATGCCAAGCTTTATGAAATCGGGGCGGGCACCTCCGAGATTCGGCGTTGGTTGATAGGTCGCGAATTGTTCGATGAAACACGCTAGCAAAACTAGAAAAGCCCGCCGCGATTTGGGCGAGGCTAACATGCGACTTGTGCATGTTAAGCCGCTTCAAGCGGCGGCCGAGACCAAATGGCAAAGCAGGGACTTCGGAGATCCGGCGGTGGTTAATCGGGAGGGAACTGTTTGAGGAAACGAGACCTTGAACCACGAAGGACACAAAGAACCCGAAGGTCTGGTGAATGTATTGCATTTCCTTTGTGTCCTTAGTGTCCTTTGTGGCTTAGCTTTTCCTTTTTGAGAAGCGCGCATGAAAGACGACCCCATAGTGATCGTGTCCGCCGCCCGCACCCCGATGGGCGCGTTTATGGGCGATCTCAAATCGCTGTCCGCGCCAGAGCTGGGCGCCGCTGCGATCCGTGCGGCGGTCGAGCGCGCGGGCGTGAAGCCGGAAGCGGTGCAGGAAGCGATCATGGGCAACGTCCTGCCCGCCGGCGTCGGGCAGGCGCCGGCGCGCCAGGCCGCGCTGGCAGCGGGGCTGACGCCCGCCACTGGCTGCATGACAATCAACAAGGTCTGCGGCTCGGGCATGAAGGCGGCGATGCTGGCGCACGATGCGCTCGCGCTGGGCGCCATCAGCGTGGCGGTGGCCGGCGGCATGGAAAGCATGTCGAATGCGCCCTACCTGCTGCCCAAGGCGCGCGCGGGCTTCCGGCTGGGCCACGGTGAAGTGAACGACCATATGTTCCTCGATGGGCTGGAGGACGCTTACCACCGCGGACGGCTGATGGGCACGTTTGCCGAGGATTGCGCCGATAAATACCGTTTCTCACGAGAGTCCCAGGACCGTTACGCGATCACCTCGCTCACCCGCGCGCAGGAAGCGATCCGGAATGGCCGCTTCTCCGGGGAAATCGTTCCGGTCACGATCGCGGGCGGGAAAGGCGCGGCGCATGTCGAGCAGGACGAGCAGCCGCTCAAGGCCAATCCCGACAAGATCCCGCAGTTGAAGCCCGCGTTCCGGAAGGACGGGACGGTCACGGCGGCCAATTCGAGTTCGATCTCCGACGGCGCGGCGGCGATGGTGCTGATGCGGCTGTCCGAAGCCAAGAAACGCGGCGTTGCGCCGCTCGCGAGTATCGCCGGTTACAGCACGCACTCGCAGGAGCCGCAGTGGTTCACCACCGCCCCGGTCGGCGCGGTCCGCAAGCTGTTCGAGAAAACCGGCTGGAACGCGAAAACCACCGACCTGTTCGAGATCAACGAGGCGTTCGCGGTGGTGGCGATGGCGGCGATGCACGATCTCGCGCTGCCGCACGAAAGAGTCAACGTTCATGGCGGCGCCTGCGCGCTGGGACATCCCCTCGGCGCCTCCGGCGCGCGCATCATGGTGACGCTGCTCGCCGCGCTTAAGCAGTATGGGCTCAGGCGCGGCATCGCCTCACTATGCATCGGCGGCGGCGAGGCGACCGCGATCGCGCTCGAGCGCATCAGCTGATGAAGCGTGACGTATGGTGCGTGACGCGGTAGTGCGTGACATGGTGAGGCGTGACATGGTGAGGCGTAACGGTTGCCTCGAAACCCAGGGTTGGCCGCTACCGCAAACCTGCGGATTTCGAATCACGAATCACGATTCACGATTCACTTTTTGAGGCAGACGGCATGGCAAACCCGATCGATTTCTACTTCGACTTCTCGTCCCCCTATGGCTACTTCGCCAGCGCGAAAATAGACGACCTGGCGGCGAAGCATGGCCGCAGCGTGACGTGGCGGCCGATCCTGCTCGGCGCGGTGTTCAAGATCACCGGCGGGCAGCCGCTGCCGACGATTCCGCTGAAAGGCAGCTACGCCGCGCACGACCTGAAGCGCAGCGCGCGGCTGTTCAAGGTGTCGTTCAAATTGCCGACGAAGTTTCCCATCGGCTCTACCGCGCCGGCCCGCGCCTTCTACTGGCTTAACGACCGGGACCCGGCCGCCGCGAGAAAGCTCGCGCTGGCGCTGTTTCACGCCTACTTCGTGGAGGACCGCGACATTTCCAACCCGGAAGTGACCGGCAACGTCGCGGCCAAGCTGGGCGTGGATAAGGGCGAGTTGGCGCAGGCGCTCAACGAGCCGGCCGTCAAGGAGCGCCTGCGGACGGAAGTAGATGCCGCCATCGAGCGCGGCGTGTTCGGTTCGCCCTATTTCGTCATCGACGGCGAGCCGTTCTGGGGCTCCGACCGTCTCGAGCAGGTTGATAAATGGCTCGAGACGGGCGGCTGGTGAAACAGGGATGGTTCCAGGTTCAAGGTTCCAGGTTCCAGGTTAAAGACCAGCGCGCAGCCCGAACCTTGAACTTGGAACTTGGAACGGAACAGGCGCATGCGCGATAAATTAGAGGCCAGGCAGGTCAACATCGTGACGCTCGCGATGGACGCCATCGTTAATGCCGCCAACACGACGCTGCTGGGCGGCGGCGGTGTAGATGGCGCCATCCACCGCGCAGCGGGGCAGCAACTGCTGGATGAGTGCCGCGCGCTGGGCGGCTGCCCGACCGGGCAGGCGAAGATCACCCGCGGCTACCGCCTTCCCGCACGGCACGTCATTCATACGGTGGGCCCGGTGTGGAGCGGTGGCGGACGCGGCGAGCCGGAACTGCTGGCCTCGTGCTATCGGGAGAGCCTGAAGCTCGCAGCCGGCCATGGGCTGGAGACCATCGCCTTCCCCGCAATCAGCTGCGGCGTGTACGGCTACCCGCTAGAGCTAGCGGTGCGGATCGCGGTGCGCGAAAGCGCGGCGTTTATTTCGGAATATGCGCTGCCGCACAAGGTCATATTCGCGTGCTTTGATGGCGCAGCGCTTGAGGCGTACGAGACTGAACTGAGACGCGTGTAAGGGCGCTGCGCCATGGCAATCATCAAGTCCAAGCTGAAAACCTCCTCCGCGGAGTTCAAGGCCGCGGCGGAAGCCATGCGCGGTCAAGTCGCGGAGCTGAACGAAAGGCTGGCTGTGGTGCGGCAGGGCGGCGGCGCCGCCGCGAAGAAACAGCACCAGGGGCGTGGCAAGCTGCTGCCGCGCGAGCGCGTGGCCGGGCTGCTCGATCCCGGCGCACCATTCCTCGAGCTCTCGCCGCTGGCGGCGTGGGAGGTGTACGGCGAGCCCGTCCCCGCCGCCGGGATCATCACCGGCGTCGGCATGGTGCGCGGACGGCAATGCGTGGTCATCGCCAACGACGCCACGGTAAAGGGCGGCACCTATTTTCCGCTCACGGTGAAGAAACACCTGCGCGCGCAGGAGATCGCGCTCGAGAACCGCCTTCCCTGCGTCTATCTCGTGGATTCCGGCGGCGCGCACCTGCCGAGCCAGGACGAGGTGTTTCCCGACCGGGAGCATTTCGGCCGCATCTTCTACAACCAGGCCAACCTGTCGGCGGCCGGCATCGCCCAGATCGCGGTGGTGATGGGCTCGTGCACGGCGGGCGGCGCCTACGTGCCGGCAATGTCCGACGAGACCATCATCGTCAAGGACCAGGGCACGATCTTTCTCGCGGGCCCGCCGCTGGTGAAGGCCGCCACCGGCGAAGCGGTGAGCGCGGAGGAACTGGGCGGCGGCGATGTCCACACCCGCATTTCGGGGGTTGCCGACCACCTCGCCGAGGACGACCGCCATGCGCTCGAACTCGCGCGCCGCGCCGTGGCGAACCTCGGTCCCGCCATGGCAGGCGCGGCACCTGCCCGGCCAGCGCCGCGCGATCCGCTCTACGACGCCGACGAGATTTACGGCGTGATCCCGGCGAGCCCGCGCACCCCCTTCGACGTGCGGGAAATCATCGCGCGCGTGGCGGACGCGAGCGAGTTCGACGAGTTCAAGGCGCGCTACGGCGCGACGCTGGTGACCGGCTTCGCGCACGTGGACGGCCACCCGGTCGGCATCGTCGCCAACAACGGCATCCTGTTCTCGGAGTCGGCGCTGAAGGGCACGCATTTTATCGAGCTTTGCTGCCAGCGCGGCATTCCGCTCGTGTTCCTGCAGAACATCACCGGCTTCATGGTGGGGAAAAAAGCCGAGCACGGCGGCATCGCCAAGGACGGCGCCAAGATGGTGACTGCGGTCGCGTGCGCGCGCGTGCCGAAGTTCACGCTCATCGTCGGCGGCAGTTTCGGCGCCGGCAACTACGGCATGTGCGGGCGCGCCTACTCGCCGCGCTTCCTGTGGATGTGGCCCAATGCCAGGATTTCGGTAATGGGCGGCGAGCAGGCCGCCAACGTGCTGGCGCAGGTAAAACGCGAGGCGCTCGAGAGAAGCGGCAAGGCGTGGGGAAAGACGGAAGAGGACGCCTACAAGGCGCCGATCGTGGAGCAGTACGCGCGCCAGTCGAGCGCCTGCTACGCCAGCGCGCGGCTGTGGGACGACGGCATCATTGATCCGCGGGAGACGCGGCGCACGCTCGCCCTCGGCATTGCCGCCAGCCTCAATGCGCCCATCCCGAAGACCACCTTCGGGGTCTTCCGGATGTAACAGAAGAAGTTGGCAGTTGGCAGCCGTCAGTTGGCAGCAACTGCAAACTGCCCACTGCAAACTGCAAACTCTCCTTCCGCGGCTATAATGTGCGCCTTGCCCACATAGATACTTTTCGGAAACCCGATGAGCAACAAGGTACTGTCGCAGATCGACGCCGACGGCAACGCCACCGTGGTACTCAACCGGCCCGCGGTGCACAACGCCTTCGATCCGGAAATGGTGGAGGCGCTCACGGCAACACTGAAGAAACTCGACTCCAATTCCAGGGTGCGCGCCGTCGTGCTCACCGGCGCTGGCAGGAGCTTCTGCGCCGGCGCCGACATCGAGCATATGAAGAAGACCGCGAAGTACTCGCGCGCGCAGAACCTGGACAACGCGCGCGCCACGGCGAACATGCTGCTGACGCTCCACAGCCTGGAAAAACCGACCATCGCCTGCGTGCGCGGCGCGGTGCGCGGCGGCGGCGTCGGGCTGGTCTCGGCGTGCGATATCGCGATCGCCGAGCGCGGCGCGACTTTCCGGCTGTCGGAAGTGAAGCTCGGCATCATCCCGGCGATGATCAGCCCGTACGTGGTCGGGGCGATCGGCCCGCGCTACGCGCACCGCTATATGCTGTCGGGCGAGGAATTCGATTCGGCCGAGGCCTACCGCATCGGGCTCGTGCACGACATCTGCGAGGAGCCGGATCTGAACGCCCTCGTCGGCCGCACGCTGGCGCACCTCTACTCGAGCGGCCCCGCCGCGATCGTCGCGGTGAAGAAACTGATTTTGGAGATCGCTGGCGCCCGCGTCGACGACGGGCTCATGGAAAAAGTCTCCCAGCGCATCGCCGCGATACGCGTCACCTCCGAGGCGCAGGAAGGACTGTCCGCCTTCCTCGAGAAGCGCAAGACCGCGTGGTCCACCCCCGCCTCGGAAAAACCAAGACCCAAGAAAAAATGAACCGCCGAGACGCCGAGAGAAGCAAAACAAGATCAACCACAAGGATACGGGATAGCATCAAGAAAACATGGACGGAAACGGAATTTCAACGAAAGCATTATTGGGTTTCTGATGGTGTTTCCGTTTTTGCTTTTGGTTCTCTCGGCGCCTCGGCGGTTCAATTCGGTTTTTGATCTTCTTATTTTTGTTCCTGGCGGTTACATGAGTTTACCTAAGAAAGTGAAGCTGGTTGAAGTCGGGCCGCGGGACGGTCTGCAGAACGAGGCCGTGCCGGTCTCGACCGCGGTCAAGGTCGAGCTCATCCACCGGCTGCAGGACGCCGGATTGCCGGTAATCGAGGCGACCGCCTTCGTCTCTCCCAAGTGGGTGCCGCAGATGGCCGACAACACGCAGGTGATGGCGGCGATCCGCCGCAAGGCCGGCGTGTCCTACCCGGTGCTGGTGCCGAACCGGAAGGGACTGGAGGGCGCGCTCGCCGCCGGCGCAAAGGAAGTCGTGGTATTCGGCGCCGCTACCGAGACTTTCTCGCGCAAGAACACGAACTGCTCGATCGCGGAAGGACTCGCGCGCTTCTCGGAAGTGTGCAAGGAAGCGCTCGCGCAGGGGCTCAAGGTGCGCGGCGATATATCGGTGTGCCTCGGCTGTCCCTACGAAGGGGAGGTCAAGCCGGAGGCCGTCGTGCGCGTCGCGCGCGAGCTCGATGCGATGGGCTGCTACGAGATCACGATCGCCGACACCATCGGCACCGGCACCGCCGGCAAGACTCGCACGGTGATCGAAGCGGTGATGAAGCACATCTCCGCGGAGCGGCTCGCGGGACACTTTCACGACACCTACGGGCAGGCGGTCGCCAATGTCTACGCCGCCCTCGAGTGCGGGGTCGCCACCTTCGACTCCTCGGTCGCGGGGCTCGGCGGCTGCCCGTACGCGAAGGGCGCAACCGGCAACGTCGCCACCGAGGACGTGCTTTATCTGCTCGACGGCCTCGGCGTCGAGACCGGCGTCGACATCGAAAAGCTCATTGCCGCGGGCGAGTACATCTGCGGCATCCTCGGCCGCCCCACCCACTCCAAAGCGGCCCGCGCATTGGCGGCCAGGAGCAAGGCCGCTTGAGGGATGAGGGATGAGGGGAAACCCGTTACTCGTCACTTCGTCCCTGTGTCACTACGTCACTTTTTCGCTTCGCCACGTCCACCGATTACCCCTTCGGAGTAACCCATGCCATTGAGTCATCCCGCCCCTCGCAAATTGATGCATACCCGCGCCATCGAGTGCTGCGGCTACGAGCGCGAGGACGGCTTGTGGGACATCGAGGCGCGCCTCAGGGACACCAAGACCGTGAGGCACACGCGGCACCATGGCGGGCGCGAGCGCGAGCCCGGCGAGGCGGTGCACGATATGTGGATACGCCTCACCATCGACCTCGACATGAAGATCCATGACGTCGAGGCGAAGACCGACGAGGGCCCCTATCCGGTATGCGGCGACATCACGCCCAACTTCAAGACGCTGGCGGGCCTCACCATCGGCCGCGGCTGGAGGAAGGGCATAGCCGAGCGCGTTGGCGGCGTGAAGGGCTGCACCCACCTGGTGGAGCTGCTCGGCCCCCTCGGCACCACCGCGTTCCAGGCGACGAACCGCGCGCGCCAGGCGCGCAACTCCGGCAAGCCGCAGACGAAGAAGCCGTTCCAGATCAATTCCTGTCACACCTACAAGGAAGACGCTCCTGCCGTGCTCGAGCGCTGGCCGCAGTTCTATACCGGCCCACGGTGAGGGCGTCCGGCCCGCGCCCCTGCCTCCGCATCATTTCAGGGCGTTCCCGGGACTGCGTCATGCCCGGGCCGCCCGCACCCGACTGCCCGAACCGGTAATACTACCGTTGAGTCCAGGCAAACACGGTGTCATGATATCCGGCGATGCGGCAATCCATTGCAACCGGAATTCGGTAAACGTCGTTCAACAACTAGGGGGTATGGATATGAAAGCTCTGATCGCGGTAGTTGCATTGCTGCTGGTTGCTGCGCCCGCCATGGCGCAGAGGAAGGCTTGTGAGGAACTGAAAGCTGAAATCGAGAGCAAGATCAAGGCCAATGGCGTGAAAGAATTCACCCTCCAGATCGTGGCGAACGAGGACGCGAAGGACGGCAACGTCGTTGGCAGCTGCGACGGCGGCACCAAGAAGATCCTCTACAAGCGCGGCAGCTGATCCGCGTATTACCGGAGCAACCCGGCGCAGGCCCGCGCCGGGTTGCTGTTGCGCGCCCGCGCAGCCGCCGGTCATCCGATAGTCCATTGCCGCTCGTACCAGCCGCGGAAGCCCTTCTTCCTGATGCCTTCGGCCAAGTCCATAAGGCGTGGGTCGTGATTCGACCTATGGCTAACGCTTGTTGGCTTTGATTCTATCCGTATTGATCTGCATTTATTGGCGGCGCCGTTCCGGTTTTCCTGGCGGCCTTGGCGGTTCCGTCTGAGGGAGTGAGCCGGGGTTTCGAATAACGTAGGGATACCGCGCCTGGAAGGCGCGATTGGCGACTCGCACGTTAGAAGCGGCGAACGCCCGGCACGATGCAGCGAGCCGGGCCGGGATCAGGGGTTACCCCGTTCTCCTTCGTGTCCTTGGTGTCCTTGGTGTCCTTGGTGTCCTTCGTGTCTCAGCTTTTCTTGGCGCCTTGGCGTCTTGGCGGCTAATTTTGCGCCGCCGAGCGGCGGAGATAGAACCAGCGCGCGACCGGAGACAGCACGCCGAAGATGCCGATGCTGGCAAAGGCCAGGCCCCACGCGAGCAGGCTGCGATTGCCACCCGCGACATCGAGCACCACTCCGAAGATCAGGGGCGCCAGGCAGGCCGAGCTGAAGCCGACGAAGGAATAGACCGCCATCGTCGCGCCGCGGGTGTCGGGGGGCGCGGCAGCGATGGCGCCGGAAGTGAGCGCTGCAGAATCGCCCAGCATCAGGCCGTAGTGCAGGCACATGATGAGGAATACCAGCATCCACGGCAGCGCCGCGGTGTAACCCAGCACGCAGGCGACCAGCCCCGAGGCGGTCATGAAGGTGAAGATCACGCGCGTGCGGCCGAAGCGGATGGCGAGCTCGTTGCCCGACACGCTCATCACCGGCCCCAGCAAGTTGATGGCCGCGGCGAGCGTCGCCGCGCCGATCAGCATTGGCGCGTCGGCCGGCTGCAGCGTCGCGGTGAAAACGAGGAACGCCACCATCCACGAGCGCTGGCCGAACAGCTCGTAATTGTGGGCCGAGTAGCCGATGATGTACGGCAGCGTCCTGCGGTTCTTCAGCGCCGGCCGGAAATCGAGCAGCGCCGGCGCCGGCTGGCTCGCCGCGCGCGTGCGGCCGCGCGGCATGACGAGGTACACCAGCAGCGCCGCCAGCAACGGTCCGGCCGCGCCGTAGGTAAAGGCCGCGTGCCAGCCATGCGCCGCGCCGATCCAGCCACAGATCAGGATGGAAAAGGTCGAGCCGATGCCGAAGCTCGCGGTGTAGAAGCCGACTGCGCGCGACTGCACCGCCCCCTCGAGCTGGTCCGCCAGCATCTTGAGCCCCGGCATGTAGCTGCCGCCGAGCCCGGCGCCGATCAGGAACTGGAAGAACAGCGCGCTCCACAGGCCGCTGGCGAACAGCGCGAATCCCGCCGCGCCGAACAAGGACAGGGCGCTGGCCATCAGGTAGACCCGACGCGCGTCCACGCGGTCGGTCAGGCTGGTGAGGATGGGGGTCACCGCGACGTAGCCGGCGTAGTAGATGCCGCTGATCAGCCCCGCTTCGGAATTGGAGAGCCCCCACTCCCGCTGCAGCGCCGGCAGCAGCGTGGTGTAGGTGGCGAAACCGGTCATGCCCAAAATTTCCGCACCGCACATGAGCAGCGTGAGCCGCACCGGCGTCAATCGCCGGTGATGAGCAGGGCTCACCATCCGGGAGTTCGTGAGATCGCGAGATCGGGAGATGGGAAGGCGAATTTCGCGCTCCCGCCCTCACGCTCTCCCGCTCTCGCGGAATTCATCCTGTCCGCCGGCACTGCTCGCCCTCTCATACCGCGCCCGCTTTCTTCAGCAGCTCCGCGATGGCCTCGGCCATGCGGTGATAGCCCTTGGCGTTGGGATGGATGAGATCGGCCTTCAGGTCGAGCTGGTGCATGACGTCGGTCAGGACCTTGCCTTCATAGGGGATGTGGTACTCCTTCGCCAGCTCGCCGTAGAACGCCGCGGCGCTGGTGAGGAGGGCGGGCCTCGGCACCCCCACCAGCACCACCGCTATGCCGCGTTCCTTGAGGGACTTGATGATGGCGCGCAGATTGCTCACGATCTCCGCGTCGTTCAACTTGCGCAGCATGTCGTTGCCACCGAGGCAGACAATCACCAGGGCCGGCCGGTACTCGTCGATCACGCTCTCGAGGCGGGCGAGTGCCCCGCCCGTCATCTCACCCGGCACGCCGGAGCGCACCACCTTGCGCCCGATTAGCTGCGCCAACACGGAAGGATAGCTTTCGTCTTCCTTCGCGCCGGTGCCATAAGTCAGGCTATCGCCGAAAGCGACGATGACTTCGCTCGGGCCGATCGGCGCCACGGGCGGCACTTTCTGCCCACAGCTCGCGGCCACGAGAGCCAACACCAGAGCGAATGCAAGCCGTTTCATGATTAGCGACTCAGTAGCGCGAGCTGTAATCGGAACACCAAGGATCAATGGCTCAATTCAAGGAGTTGATAAGGAAACGCGTGCGACAAACGCTCGCGTTTCCTCATCGCTTGCTACCGCGTTTCTTCAAGTCGCGCAGGATCTCCCGCGCCGCATTGTGGCCCGGCAGTCCCGACACGCCGCCGCCAGGGTGCGTGCCGGCGCCGCACAAGTAAAGTCCCGATATCGGCGAGCGGTAGTCGGCGTGCCCCAGCACCGGGCGCGCGCTCCACAACTGGTCGAGCGTCAGCGCGCCGTGGAAGATATCGCCGCCAGTCAGCCCGAACTCGCGCTCGAGATCGAGCGGCGACAGCACCTTGCGTCCGAGCACCGCGCCCTTGAAGTTGGGGGCGTAGCGGGTGACGGTATCCACCACGTGGTCGGCGGCCGCCTCCCGAATCTGGTTCCAGTCGAGGCCGTTGGGCAGGTCGTAGGCGAAATGCTGGCAAAACAGGCTTGCCACGTGCGTGCCCGCCGGCGCGAGCGTGGGATCCACAGTGGACGGGATCAGCATCTCCACGATCGGCGCGCGCGAGCAGCCGTAGGTGCGCGCGTCGAAGTAGGCCTGCTCCAGGTAACCGAGCGAGGGCCCGATGATGATGCCCGACTGGTGGTGCGCCTGCAGGTGCCCGCCGGGCAGACAATCGAAGTCGGGAAGCTCCGACAGCGCGACATTCATGCGGAAGGTCCCGGAGCCGCACTTGTAGCCGCGCACGCGCCGCACGAAGTCCGGGTCGAGCACATGCTCGTCCACGAGCTGGAGGAACAGCAGCCGGGGGTTGACGTTCGCCACCACGCAGCGCGCATCCACCATGCCGCCGTTGGCGAGCTGCACGCCCTGCGCCCCGCGATCGTCGATGCACACCTTTATTACTTCGCAGCCGGTGGTGATCTCGACCCCGCGCCGCTCCGCCTCGTTCGCCATCGCCTGTGTGATCGCGCCCATGCCGCCCACCGCGTGGCCCCAGGTGCCGCGCTTGCCGTTCACCTCGCCGAAGCAGTGATGCAGCAGCACATAGGCGGTGCCGGGATGAAACGGACTCGCGTAGTTGCCGACCACGGCGTCGAAGCCGAAGGC
>Ga0184627_10000443_pt1 | contig 16267 bp, 11 predicted proteins | sample PLM3_127_b1_FD_133150 | JGI IMG/M metagenome (GOLD analysis project Ga0184627, IMG submission 133150) | Groundwater sediment microbial communities from an aquifer in East River, Colorado, USA - PLM3_127_b1 | ecosystem: Environmental > Terrestrial > Soil > Riparian zone | place: USA: East River...
AGCGGCGCCACGCTGCGTCCGCTTTAACCGTTATTATAGATCCGCCGGTTGAACGGATTGGGTGGATTGCAGACGAGGTTGCCTGGCACAAGCGGGGGTGAGCGGCCAGGCACCGGCGATTTCAGCATCGCTTCCGTCTCGAAGGCGTTCGCCACGGAGTAACGCGTGACCCGGGCCAGGACAGCGGCCTCAGCGATTTATGGCCGGCTTCCCGCTTGCCACGAGATACCGGGAAACGGTTTCCAGCAGCTCGGATTCCTGGTAGGGTTTCCCGAGGAATCCGTTCACCCCAAGTTGCGTCGCCTGTTCGCGATGCTTGGCCGCCGTGCGCGATGTAATGATGATGATCGGAATTCCCCGGGTGCGCGGGTCGGCGCGCATATTCCGGGTGAGCTCGAAACCGTCCATGCGCGGCATTTCGATGTCCACCAGCATGACGGCGGGGAGCGTGCCCCGCGTCAGCTCCAATGCATCGACGCCATCCTTGGCCGTAACCACCTGGTAGCCTTCGCGCTCGAGCAGCCGGCTCGTGAACTTGCGCACGGTGAGCGAGTCGTCGACCACCATGATCACAGGCGCTTCGGGCCTGGCAATCGTGGGCTCGGGCGCGGCAGGCTGGGCCGGGACAGTGCGCGCTCGCTGCGCCAGTTGCACGGGGTTGACGATGAGCACGATCTGGCCGTCGGCGAGCACCGTCGCACCCGCAATGCCCGGCACCCGCCCGAGCTGCGGCCCGATATTCTTGACGACAATTTCCTGGTTGCCCAGCAGCTCGTCCACGTGCAGGGCAATGCGCTGGATGCCGCTGCGCAGGAGCAGGACGGAGCTGTAACTCTGTATCTGGCTCGCAGCGGTGGCGCCGAGCAGGTGCTGGATGTAATGAAGCGGGTAGGAGTGGCCCTGGGAGGCGACGGCCTTCTTCTCGTAGAGCCCGGCCATGGCGTCGGTCTTCAGCCGCAGCACCTGCTCCACCATGGCGGAGGAGATTGCGACAACGCGCTCGCCGGAGCGGGCCAGAACCGCCTGCGTCACAGCAAGGGTGAGCGGCAGATAGACAGTGAACGTGGTTCCCCTGCCGCGCGCCGTGGCGATATCGATGCGTCCCCCGATAGCCGCGATCTCGTTGCGCACCACGTCCATGCCGACTCCGCGGCCGGACAGCTCGGTCACCGCTGCAGCCGTCGAGAGGCCCGAGGCAAACACCAGTTGCATCAGCTCGGTGTCCGTCGGCTCCTTGCCATGCTCCAGTATGCCCGTCTCCAGCGCCTTCCGGTGCAGCTTCCCGAGGTCGAGGCCCGCCCCGTCGTCGCTCAGGATCAGCGCGATTTCATTGCTTTCCTGGCGCAGCGTGATCTTGATGCGCCCGCTCTCCGGCTTCCCCGCAGCCGCGCGCACGGCGGGCGGCTCGATGCCGTGGCCGAGGGCATTGCGCAGCATGTGCTCGAGCGGCGCCCCGACCTTATCGAGCACGCCACGATCGAGCTCGACCTGGCTGCCTTCGATTTCGAGTTCAGCCTTCTTGTCGAGCTCGCGCGCGGTCTGCCGCACGATGCGGTAGAGCCTCTCGTTAAGGTTAGCGAACGGCACGGCACGCATGCGCATCAGCTCCTGCTGCACGTCCCGGCTGGTGCGTGCCTGCTGCAGCAGGGCGGCATCGGTTTCCCCGATGCTCTTGAGCAGCGTCTGCTGTATCGAGGTCACGTCGTGCAGGCTTTCCGCCATCATCCGGGTGAGCTCCTGCAGGCGCGTATAGCGGTCGAACTCGAGGGGGTCGAAATTGCGGTTGTGCTCCTCGACCTCCGAGGACCGCGACTGCATCTGGCTTTCCGCCTGGATCTCGACTTCGCGCAGCTGGGTGCGCAGACGGGAAACGCTGTCGCTGAGGTCGTTGAGAGACTGCTTGACCATCCGCAGTTCCGCTTCGGCGCGCGAACGTGCAATGCTGACCTCGCCGGATTCATTGATCAGATGGTCGAGCGTGTCGGCATTGATGCGCAGCAGCGCGGCCGGGGCGGACAGCGGCGGCTCCACGCGAGCCGGCGCACCTTCCGGAATCTCGCCCGCGGGCGCGGCCGCCAGTTGCGCAGCCGCCGCCGGCGCCGGCTCGACGCGGCGCATGCGGTCGAGGGCGAGGCTCAACCGGTCCATCTTGGATTCCAGGTCCTGGAATAGCTCGGGCGTGATCTGGTTCGCTTCGACAGCCGCCTCGATGCGGCTCTCCATGATGTGGGTGAGCTCGCCGAGGCGGATCGCGCCCGCCATCCGCGAGCTGCCCTTGAAAGTGTGCAGGACCCGCATCAGCGATTGCGATATCTTCGGGTCGCCGGGATTCGCCTTCAGGTCGCGCAGATCGCTGCCGATCTGGGGCAGCAGCTCCTGCGCTTCCTCCAGGAAGATCGGCAGCAGCTGCTCGTCGATGTCGTCGCGGATCGCGCGCTGTTCCTTGCCCTTGGCTGCGGGAGACGCGGCGGCCGGTTTCGATGCGACCGGCGGGGGCGGGGGGGCTTGCAGCCGGGCCGTCAGATCGCGCAGGCCGCGGGCTTCCATTTTCGCGGCTTTGGTGGGTGTGCGCTGCGTGACGGCATCGACCATTTCGCGCAGCTTGCCGATCGCCGCCTGCACGGGCTTGGCGTCGCCGTCCTGCACCACCTGGCGCGCAAGCGGCAACCAGTGCTCCACCTCGCCGGCAAGATCGGCAATGTCGGTGAAGCCCGTCGTGCGCGAGCTGCTCGCGAGCGTATGCGCCGCGCGCAGGAATTCGTGCGACGCGTCCGCACCCGGCCGCTTGCGCCACGCGACGCACTCGGCCTCGAGCGCGGCGATGTGCTGCGCCGCTTCCTTGACGTAGATTTCGAAGAAGCTGCGCGCCAGGCGCGTGTCGCCGACCGTCACTTCTTCCGGCTCGCCTGCCGCGGCGGCGGGAATGGGAGCCGGGGGCGGCGTGGCACCGGTTGCCGCAGGCTTGGGCATGGGCGCTGCCGACAGTGCCGCGAGAGCCGCTTCACCAGATTTCAAACGGCCCGCCAGCTCAACGATGTGTTGTGCATCCGTCACGGGCGGCTCGCCTTGCTGCAGCTGCGCAATCCAGGCAGTGAAGGACTCGCTCGCCGCCGTGACCAGCTCGAGCAGGGCAGGCGTAGCCGGCTCCTGCCGCTCCAGACACCGGTTCATGACCTGTTCGATCTCCCACGCGATTTCCCCGAGGTCGGTCAAGCCGACCATGCGGCCGCTGCCCTTGAGCGTGTGAAAGCCGCGCCGGATCGTTGTCAACGCGTCACGATCGTAAGGCTGCTCGCGGCATATGGGCAGCGCACTGTTGATGGCCGAGAGGACTTCGCCCGCTTCCTCCAGGAAGATTTCGAGCAGCCCTTCGTCGACTGGGGGTCGTGGCGCGGTCGCCGCCGTGCGTCCTCCCGTTGCCTCTGGAGCGCGCTGCGCTTGCGCGACCGCACCCGCTGCCGGCGGCTTAAGGGCCTTTGAAGGTCTCGAGTCGAGCGTGGGAACGTCGTCGACGGGCGGCGCGGCCGGCTGCTTGCCGGCGGACGCATCCTTGGTGGGCATCCCGCGTTTCGCAAAGCGGTCGAAAAAAAGCTGAATCGCCTGCGCAGCGGGCTCGCGTCCGTTGACACAGGGTTCGAGGAAGAATCCAATACTGCTCAGGCCTTCGGCGATCCAGTCCATGTCGTCGACCGTCCCGGCGTGGTCCGGCATGGCGCAGTCGACGATCATCCGCTCGCAGAGTGCCAGCGTCTCCGCTGCGCGCTCAAAGCGCAGCACGAACAGCGCGCCGTGGACCTGCCGCAGGTACGGTTTCACGCCCGGCAACGTGTCGCGCTTCGCCGGATCGCGCGCAAATGCATCAAGCGTCTGCTCGACGTGCCGCAGGTTGGCCATTATTTCCCTGGAAACCTGCGCGCGCAGCTGCAAGGCACCGATCTGCTGGCTCAGGTCGGGGCGCAATCCCGGTGGCGGCGTGCCCGAGGACTTGCCCTTGGCCGCGTCGAGCAACCAGCCTCCCATGATTGCGATCTGCTGCTTAAGGTCCGCGGGTGGATCGGTGAAGTTGTTGATGACGCTCTCGGCGAGCAGGAACGCAGACGCCATTTCTATGACCATGAACTGGTGCGTCCGCGAGTAGGGGTCGGGTAATCGCGAGGAGACAAGCGAGATGACATCAAGCAGCTTGGCCAGATGCTGGTTGCCCAGCTCTTTCGCCTTGGCATCGAACGCAGCAATCAATTCGCGGAACCGTGACGCGCTTGCCCGCTCGCCCGATATGTACTGGACCCAAACGCCCTTCAGTGCCTCGAGCCGGGAACGCAGGTCATCCAGCGCGGGCCGCAGCCAATCCATGTCGAATTCCATCAGGCCCGACAGGCTCGGCTCCGGAAAGAGGATGTCGAGCTGGTAGAACTGCTTGATTTCCTTGAGTAGCGGCGTTACCGGTTTGCACCTGGCGATGGCAAACAGCACGTCGCGGAGCAGCAGGTCGTTGCCCTTGGTCGATCCCGACGTGAGGCCGCGCATCTGAAGGTCGATCTTGTTGCACAGCGGTTTGGCGGCGGTGACCCATTCCGCATCCTGAACCTTGAGCATGCCCTCGATCAGGCCCAGCGACGCCCACCACACCGCGCGCGGCTCGGGTAACAGCGGGGCGATCTGATGCAGGGCATCGAGCGCCACCCACATTTCTTTCAGACCTTCGGGCCGGTTGCGCAACAGCGCAAGCAGCCCGCGCTGGAAGCGCGCGCGTTGCTCCTGAAGGAACGGCATGAGCTTGTCCCGGGGCAGGATCTGCGGATTCGGATGCGAAGGCGCCTGCAGGTCCAGTTCAGGAAAGAACAGGTCCTTTTCAGAGGCATCCGGCTTGCCTTGCAGAGCCCCGAGCTCGTGGTACGCCGGGAACAGCCGCAGCGGCACATCGGCCTGGCCGCGCGCAAGATCGTCGACGTACTCCTTGAGTGCAAGCACCGCCCGGTCGATGGTCTCGACCGCCGTCCTGGTGGGCCGCGTGCTGATCAACCCGGAAAAGGAGCCCTCGATCGCTTCACAGAAGCGCGTCGCGCCGGCCAGCCCGACAATGCGCAGCGCACCGCTGACCTGGTGCAGCTGGCTCGGGCACACTCGCAGCACCGCTGCGTCTTCGGGAGCGGCCGAAAACTTGGCGATGTTGTCCCGGACCAGCTTGAGGGCGTAGTCGACCTCGGTCTTGATCCAGGACAGGAGTGTGGCGGGGACGCTGGCCATGGCGCTAGCCTGTCGGATTTGCCATCATGTGTTGTTCAATTTAGCAGTGTGTCGCCCGCTGGCTCGGCAGATCATGATAGTCGCGGCCGGTGGGACACGGTGCAGAACCCTAAGTCCGACACACTGCTAACCGAGCTTGAAGCCGGACACCGATTGCTTCAAGCCGTCGGCAAGCTCCGTCAGTTTTAGCGCCGAGGCGGCCGTCTTCCGGGTGCCGTCCATCGTGAGCTTCGTCACGCCGAGAATTTCCGTCATGCTGGCGGCGACCTTGGTTGCGGCGCCGGCCTGCCGCTGCGTGGCGTCCGAAATCGAGCCGATCAGTTCCGCCAGGCGGTTCGAGACCTGGCTGATTTCCCGCAGCGCCCGGTCGGCCTCGTCCGCAGTCCTGGTGCCCTCGACTACCCCTTGCGTGCTGCGCTCCATGGCTTCGACCGCATCCTGCGTATCGCGCTGAATGCTCTTGACGATGGCGCCGATGTGCTTGGTCGCTTCCGCGGAGCGCTCCGCCAGCCGCTGCACCTCCTCGGCCACGACGGTGAAGCCGCGTCCCGCTTCGCCGGCGGAGGCCGCCTGGATCGCCGCGTTCAGCGCGAGCACGTTGGTCTGTTCCGTGATGTCCGATATCAACTGGACGATCTCGCTGATCTCCTGCGAGCTTTCGCCGAGGCGCTTGATGCGCTTGGACGTTTCCTGCATCTGGTCCCGGATGTCGTTCATGCCGCGGATCGCGTTCTGGACTGCCTGCGCGCCCTTCTCTGCGGCGTGCAGCGAGGATTCGGCCACCTTCGCCGAATCCCCGGCGCTCTTCGACGCCTCGTTCATCGACTGGGCCATCTGTGCAACCGCTTGGCCGGTTCCCTGGATATCCGTGGATTGCTTCTGCGCGGCCTGCAGGAGCTGGCCGGTGACGGTCTTTGCCTCCTGGGTGGCGGAAGTGACCTGCAGCGCGGCGGCGTTGATGCCCGTCACCAGGCGCCGCATTTCGGCGACGGCGTAGTTGATCGAATCGGCGATGGCCCCGGTAATTTCCTCGGTCACTTTGGGGCGCACGGTCAGGTCGCCGTCCGCCAGACTGCTGATCTCGTTGAGGAGCCGCAGGATGGCGTCCTGATTGGCGCGGTTCTGGCGCTCGCTATCCATTGCCCGGCGCATGCCGTCGTCCACGTACAGCTTGCCGAGGAGAAGAAGGCCCGCCAACGCGAGTATGGTGAAGAGTATCGCGCCCCAGACGTAATAGCGTTGCGCGCCTGCCTCCTGTTGGTAGGAACCGACGAGTTCCAGCGGCGCCTTGAGCAGGTCCTCGCTCGCGCCGAATATCTCGCGGCTTGCCTGCTTGGCGCGGGCCAGCGCCTGCATGTTGTCAATTATCGCTTGTACGCCGGCGGCAAACGGCGCGAACGCCTTGTCCAGCGCCTGGGCGCGTTCCTTGACCGCCCCATCCGTGATCGGCGCCACTCCGGTGATTTTTCCCTCTCCCAGCAATGCCTTAAGCGTACGCAAGTACTGGCGCGTGTTGTTTCCCAGCTGCAGCGCCACCTGTGGATTGGGATTGTCGGTGGAGAGCAGCCGCACCGCGTTGATGAAGTCGAAGTTGGAGGTGTCGGCATAGAGCTGACGCGTGTAAATGACGGCGCCATACGGTTCGCGGGCGTCGAGCGCGCTGCTCGTCAGCTCGAGCGCGAGCAATGCCAGCTGGGGCGCGACTCTCGCGATCGTCTCTTCGCGCTTGCGCAGCTCGATCAGGTTCTGTTCCTGCGCCAGGATGAGAGCGATGTTCTTCTGCACGGGTCCCCACATTTTGTCCAGCACCTGCAGCGCCGGCTGGATCGTCTGGGGGGAGGCCGCGACCGCGACGCCGAGCCGGGAGCCGCCTGATGCAAGGAGCTGCAGGTTTTCTACAAACTGGTCCTGGCTCTGCCGCAGCTGACCGAACGCGGGAGTGCTGCCCTGTACCGCCTGCTGCGCGCTGTTCGCGATGCGCTGCGAGAGCATCTGCATCTCTGTCGCCGTCGCAAGGTACTGGGTATTCTGCGTGACCTGCCGGAAATTGAAATAAACGCATGCGGCGGCAAGCAGCAGGAACAACACCATGAAACTGACCAGGATTTGCACCTGTTTGCCAACGGCGAGTCGCCCGATCAGCGGCAGACCGTGTCGCGCGGGCTTGGCCGGCGCCGCAGCGCCAGGCCGGGTTCCAGCACGCGGTTGCGTCGCGGCCTTGCTAACTGCTGGAGCGGGTTTCGGGCTGCTGGCCAGCAGCGCTTTGGCCGTGCCTAAGTTGGTTGCCATAAATGTTGTCCCCCAAGTTGTCTGGATTGTTTCCCCGTTAGTGTCCTGAGTCGCTAGTTCGTTGATCAATCCTGTGCTGCTTCACGACGCGACCACCAGAAAGTCCGGGTGCCGGACGAGCTGCGCCATGTCCAGCTCCTTCCAGACTCTGCCGTCCACGTCATCGTATTCGGCCCTGAGCCACGGCGACCGTGGGGCGCCCGCGCGTAATCGCAGCCGCTCGGGGTTGCGCAATCCCAGCGACTGGTCGACGAGCAGCGCGCTTCCCATGCGGAAACGGCCGCTAACGAGCAGCAAGCGCGACTGTTCGCCGACCGCCACCGCGGTCCCGCCTAGAAATGCGGGGAAATCCACCACGCTGTACAAATTGCCTCGTATACTGGTCACCCCCTTGAACCAGGAGCGGGTCAGCGGCACCGGCGAGATCGCCGGAACCGGAATAACTTCCCCGGCGTCGGCCAGGTCGACGAGCCAGCTTTCGCTGCCCACCCGCACGCCGAGCTTCGAAGCGATGCGGCCGCCTTCGGTGCTGCGCAGCCGCTCCACCAGGTCGCGCTGGTAGTCCCGCAGTGAGACCTTGTCAGCCATTATCCGAGCGCCTGGATTTTCGCCTGCAGATCGACCGGGCTCACCGGCTTCACGATATAGTCCCGCGCTCCCTGCCGCATGCCCCAGACCTTGTCGGTTTCCTGGCCCTTGGTGGTGCAGATAATCACGGGAATATGCTTGGTGGCGGCGCTCTTGCTCAGTTCGCGCGTCGCCTGAAAGCCGTTCTGTCCCGGCAACACGACGTCCATCAGCACCAGGTCCGGCTGGAGCTGCGTGACCAGAGCGAGCGCCTCCTCCGCGCTTTCCGCGGTGAAAACCTTGTACCCGCGTTTCGCCAGGATGTTGGTCAGGTGCTGGCGGTCGGTGGGCGAATCGTCTACCACGAGTATGCTTTGAATAGGCATTGGGACGCCTCCTGTTGGAAGTCGGCTAGGTTGAAACGGAAGTGGGCCTGGTATATTCGTTGACCGCATCAATCAGCCCCTCTTTGGTGAAGGGTTTGGTCAGATAACGATCGGAGCCGGCAAGCCTGCCGCGCGCGCGGTCGAACACGCCGTCCTTGCTGGAGAGCATGATGACCGGGGTGGACTTGAGCAGCGGATTTTGCTTGATCAGCGCGCAGGTCTGATAGCCGTCGAGCCGCGGCATCATGATGTCCACGAAGATGACCTGAGGCTGGTGATCGCTGATTTTCGCGAGCGCGTCGAAGCCGTCGTCAGCCAGTATCACTTCAAACCCGGCCTGGCGCAGGAACATCTCCGCGCTCCGCCGTATGGTGTTGCTATCATCGATGACAAGCACCTTGATGGGTCTTATCGATGATCCGCTCACTGGATTAATCTCCTCGGTACGGATCCTGTTCGTTCAGCCCAGCCCTCGGGGACTGCGCGCGCGGCCATCCTTATCCACTACCTTCGGCAGCATATTGTGCGTCACAGTTGCCGTTGCACCGTCGATATCCAATGGACAGAGTCACCATCCGCCTGAAAGGGATACTCAAATTTGGCGGCCCAGAATCACGCCTATAAAAAACATCAATTAATCGGCCCGTTAGCGTGACTAGTTCATGTGGAATAATACCTGTACTTGGGGCTAAACAACACCAGAATATGCGTCAAGAACCCGGCATAACCCGATGCCAAATTGATGTTTTCTGGGGTCGGGGCAACCAGGCGCGGCCGCAGTAGCCCCGCCGCAGTTGCCTGGCGTGGCGCCAACCTTACCGGAGGGGCAGGCGCGCGACTCGGGATCCGCCCCGGTGGAGCGGGAGCGGGCCGTGACGGTAGCGTCCGCGGCCTGGGAAAGTTCATCGGCGAGCGTTCGGACGTTCGGGCCGGCCGCCGGCGCGGTGCGTGATACGATTCAGCCAAAGTGAACGCAGAGTTCACAGCGAAGGTGCCTTCCGGACGGGCGGTGCCGAATTGCTCGGTGTTCTTGTTCTCTGTGTCTAACAGGTTTTTCTAGACATGCCGGACTTCCGTTACGGCCACTCAAACGCGAAAGACTGGCGCGAAGCGGCCAACGCCTGCCTCGCGCAACTGAGTCGGGGCCCCGCCAGTCTCGGCTTTATCTACGTGACCGACCTGTTTGTTGATCACCTTGGCGATATCCTGGCGCTGTTCCGCAGCAAGACCGGCGTGCCGCACTGGGTCGGCACGGTCGGCCTCGGCGTATGCGCCAGCGGCCGGGAATACCTCGACGAGCCGGCGATCGCGGCGATGGTGGGCGACTTCGAGCCGGACAGCTTTCGCGTGTTCTCGGGCGTCGCCAGCGCCGCCGACGTGGACAACGTCACGCTCAAGTGCGGCGGCGCGACGCCCAACTTCGCAATCGTCCACGCCGATCCCTACAACCGGCACGTCGCCGACCTGGTGAACAAGCTCGCGGGCAAGGTCGAGAGCGGCTTCCTGGTGGGAGGCCTCACCAGTTCGCGCCGGGATAACCTGCAGGTAGCGGACGGCGTGGTGGAAGGGGGGCTCTCCGGGGTTTCGTTCGCCGACAGCGTCACTGTCGCCACCCGCCTTACCCAGGGCTGCTCGCCGATCGGCCCCAAGCGCGTAATCACGACCTGCCAGCAGAACGTCATCATCAGCCTCGACGGGCGTCCGGCGCTCGAAGTCTTCAAGGAAGACATCGGCGAGGCGGGCGCGCGCGACCTGAACCGCCTCGGCGGCCACATTTTCGCCGGGCTGCCGATCGCGGGCAGCGACACCGGCGACTACCTGGTGCGCAACCTGGTCGGCATCGATCCCGCCAACAAGCTGATCGCCATCGGCGAGATGGTGCAGCCGGGCACGAGCATCATGTTCTGCCGGCGCGACACGAAGACCGCGAACGAGGACATGACGCGCATGCTGGAGAGCATCCGCAAGGGCATGTATTCGCGGCCGCGCGGCGGCATCTATTACTCCTGCCTGGGCAGGGGAGCGAGCCTGTTCGGCCCCAATTCCGAGGAACTGCGCATGATCCGCGACACGCTTGGCGATTTTCCGCTGGTCGGCTTCTTCTGCAACGGCGAGATATCGCACAACCGGCTCTACGGCTACACCGGCGTGCTGACGCTGTTCGTGTGAAAAAAGACCATCGGAACCGCGGATGAACGCAGATGAACGCAGATAAGAAAAAACCCAAAACACATTAGCCATGGAGATTGCAGAGAACACGGAGTATCTGCGGCTAATAATGGATTTTTGACTCTTGAGATGAGTTCATGAGGTCTCTAGACGAACTCTTTGCAATGCTGCCACTCACCTGGCTGGATGCGGCTGCGCTCGTGCTGTTCGCGGCGGCGTGGGCGGGCTACCAGTGGTACTCGGACCACAGCGAGACGGCGCGGCCCCGCCTCAACCGGGAGATGGACCGCTACACGCGCGAGTGGCTCACGCAGATGGCGGGTCGCGACAACCGCATGGTGGACGTCAACGTGATGCGCAATCTCACGCGCAGCTCGCAGTTCTTCGCTTCCACCACCATGCTGATCCTGGGCGCGCTGGTGGCGCTCATGGGCTACGCGGAGAAAGCGGCGAGCGTGGTCGCGGAGCTGCCCTTCACGCAGCAGGCGAGCGAGCGGATGTGGGAGTTCAAGATCCTCGTCCTGCTGATGATTTTCGTTTACGCGTTCTTCAAGTTTTCCTGGTCGATCCGCCAGTTCGGATTCGGCTCGATCCTGGTGGGGGCTGCCAATAAGCCGACGCCGAACCCCGAGCTGTACGCGGTGCACACCAACCGCATCGCCGCAATCGTGTCGTTCGCCAACCGCAACTTCAACCAGGGACTGCGCGCCTATTACTTTGGCGTCGCCGCGCTGTCCTGGTTCCTGCACCCGGCGCTGATGATCGCCATGACGCTGGGCGTGATCTACGTGCTGTACCAGCGCGAGTTCCGTTCCCAGACGCTGGAATTGCTGCTGCGCGAATAGAAAACCGCTGACAACGAGGAAAGTCATGAAGGAAATATCAGGCCTGTGCCATTGGGCGCTCGCAACGGCGGGTGCTCTGGTCTTTTCTGCCGGCAGTGCGTGGGGACAGGCCGGGTGGCGCCCGGACAAGCCGGTCGAAATCGTCACGCCATCGGCGGCGGGCGGCAGCAACGACCGCGTGGCGCGCATGATCCAGAAAATCGTGCAGGAAGAAAAGCTGGTGCCGGTCCCGGTATCCGTCATCAACAAGCCGGGCGGCAACCAGACCCTCTCTCGCGCCCACCTTCAGCAGCATCCGGGCGACGCGCATTATTTCGACATCGGCAATCCGACGCTCATCTCGAACCACGTCAGGGGCATTACGCAGCAGCATTTCAGCGACTTTACCGCGATCGCGCTGCTGATCAACGAGTACACCGTGTTCACGGTGCGCGCCGACTCGCCACTGCGCAACGCCAAGGACCTGATCGCGCGCCTGAAGGCCGACCCGGAGTCAATGTCCATTGGCGTCAGCAATCTCGGCGGCACCAATCACCTGACGCTGTCGATGGCGATGAAGGCCGGCGGCATCGATCCCAGGAAACTGCGGGTGGTGGTGTTCAAGACCAACGCCGAATCCACCACCGCGTTGATGGGCGCGCATATCCAGTTGGTGGCGTCTTCGGTGCCGTCCGTGATCGGTCAGGTCAGGGCTGGAACCGTGCGCGCGATTGCTATCGGTGACACTGAGCGCATGTCGGGCGTATTGGCCGCAGTGCCGACGCTGCGCGAGCAGGGAATAGACGTATCGCTGTCGAACTGGCGGGCGGTCATCGGTCCCAGGGGGCTGACACCCGCCCAGGTCGGCTACTGGGAGAGCGTGCTGGCCCAGGTCGTCGCGACTGACGAGTGGAAGAACGAGCTGGAAGCGCAGAACTGGGACGGCCGTTTCCTCCGCAGCCGGGAATTTACCCAGTACATGGAAAAAGAATACGCCGCCACCAAGGTCATCCTGACCGAACTGGGGATGGTGAAATAAAAAATCGGCCGGGGACTCCCGGCCGATTTCTTAGGAGCCTGTTGAAATTCTCTCGTCGCTCCCGCGAAGGCGGGAGCCCGGAAAAAGCGGCTGTAAGCGAATCAACGACTTACTGGATTCCCGCCTCCGCGGGAATGACGGCATGACTCTGCGCGGCGCGTATTTCAACAAACTCTTAGAGGCCGATTCAAGGAGAAGATCCAGGCGGTATTGCGTAAGGATTTCGCCGGACTGAAGGCCGGCGAAATCCTCAGGCCGCGCGCTTCTGCTGCGTCGCGGCGCGGGCTTTCGCTGGCAGGCCGGTCGCCTCGAGATCGACGCGCATCTGCGCCTTCATGTCCTCGGTCATCTCGGCGCAGGGCGTGCGCACCGGCCCGCCCACCATGCCGATGCACTCCATCCAGAACTTCTGCTCCGCGATCGCCATGCGGCCGCCGCTGCCGTAGCCCGGTATCCACTTGGCGAGAACCGAGCGCAGCGGGTTGATGCTGCGGCAGATCTCGGCTGCCTTGTTCATGTCGCCCGCGAAGGCGGCGCGGGTATAGTCGTTGACCGGCAGGTAGCCCGGCACCTGGTAGAGGTGGGGGCAGTAGTTGAGGAGCCATCTGTCGCCCGCGACGGCGATGTTGTAGAACCACGGCGCCTCATCCGCGACGCTCACTTCCACGTCGTGGCCGATGGCGTCGCGCAGCGCGGTGGTCGGCGCCATCTTGCCCACACCCTGCTTGAAGCCGGCGATGTTCGGGATGGTCGCCAGCCGCCGGGCGAGTTTGGCGGAGATGGGGTGGGTGGCCTCGGTGTTGAACAGAACGATGCCGATGTCCACCTTGTCGGCGATGAACTTGTAGTAATCGTAGACCGCGTCGTCGCCGCGCGCGGCGACGTACGGCGTGAGGATGATCACGTAATCCACGCCGGCGGCCTGCGCGTGTTGCGTGAGTTTCAGCGCCTCGTAGGGATTCTGGTGGTGGCAACCGGCGATCAGGGGGATGCGGCCCCTGGCGACGTCGACGTTGATCTCGACCACGCGCATGCGCTCTTCATTGGTCATGGACCAGAACTCGCCGACGTTGCCGATACAGTAGTGGCCTTCGAGCTGGAGGCTGGAGATACAATGCTCCAGGTTGGCCGCATTGCCTTTCTCATCGATTCTGTCGTCGCGGGTGAAGGCGGTGGGCAGCGCGGTCCACACGCCCTTCAGGACGGTCCTGGCGTATTCCTTCGCCTCATTTTTCCGGTATTTCATGACGCTACCTCCGCTCGTGCCAGAGTGTGGACGGGGCCAACTCTATTCGCGGCCAGCATAGCAGATCGGTTCCGGGGTCGCCAGACGACGCTGCGGCAAGCGGCGGGTGTTCCATTATCTGGAACTGCGAGGGCAGGCAAGGGTGACGCTCTGGCCGCCTGCTGCTATTCTCGGTTCATGCAAATCATAGACACGCACGCGCACTGGTATCCGCAGGAATTCATTTCGCTGCTCGACCGGGAAGCCGCCGCCAACGGCGGCAAGATGGAGCGTAACGAGAAGGGCGTCCCGGTTTTCTCGCTGCCCGGGGTCTTGCCGAAGTCGGCGATGCCGCCGCTAATGGTCCAGCCCGACCTGGTGATGCAGGAGATGGACAAGCGCGGGATCCAGACCTTCGTCCTGTCGCTCACCAACCCGATGGTGTACTGGGCGCCGCCGGCATTCGGGGAGAAGCTCGCGCAGACCTGGAACGAAGCGTCGTCCGCGGTGTGCCTGAAGCACCCCGGACGCTTCGTCGGTACCATACAGTTGCCGATGCAGGCGCCCGAGCTGGCGGTGCGGGAGCTCGAGCGCGCGGCGAAGCTTCCCGGGCTGCGCGTCGTGTACCTGGCGACGCACATCAACGGCAGGAACCTCGACGAGAAATCGTTCTGGCCGGTGTACGAGCGCTGCGAGGCGCTCGGGCTGCCGGTCTTCCTGCACCCGCTCTACCCGTGCGGCGGCGAGCGGATCGCAAAGCACTTCATGCGCAACTTGTGCGGCAACACCTACGAGAATGGCCTCGCGGCGGTCTCGCTGGTGTTCGGCGGCGTGATGGATGCGTTTCCGAAGCTGGTGGTGATGCTGCCGCAGGCGGGCGGCACCTTTCCGTGGCTGATCGGCCGTTTCGACCGCGGCGTGAAGGTGAGGAAAGAGCTCGCTCACATGAAGCAGCCGGCGAGCGCGTACTTGAGGCGCTTCTACTACGACACCGTAAGCCATCACCCGCTCATCATGAAATTCCTGACCGAGCTGGTCGGCACCGACCGCGTCGTGCTCGGCAGCGACTACAACCAGGACATGAGCTGCGAGCGGCCCGTGGAATTCGTCGCCTCCGTGCCCGGGTTGTCGCAACGCGACCGGGAGTTGATTCTGGAAGGGAATGCGCGGCGGCTCTTGAAACTCTAACTGCGTGATCGGTGGCTGGTTGCTGGTGGCTGGAGTCTGTTGCCTTGTGGGCTTTGAGTCCAACCACTATCCACCAATCACCATCCACGCATTCGAATAGGACATGGAATGAACATAGACCTGCACGCGCACTGGTTTCCGCAACCCTGGATAGACCTGCTGCTGAAGGAAGCGGAAGGCAACGGCGCGAAAATGGGGAAGAACGAGAAGGGGCACCCGATGATCGACGTCATCGGGGTGCCGCTCAAGTCGGTGTTCCGGCCCGACATGGTGGAGCCGGACATCATCCTCAAGAGCATGAACGACGCCAGGGTGGACGTGCGCGCGATGTCGCTCACCAACCCGATGGTGTACTGGGCGCCGCCGGCGTTCGGACTGAAGCTGTCGCAGGCGTACAACGACGCGTGCGTGGCGCTGCACCAGGCCCACCCGGAGCGCTTCCTCGGCACGATCATGCTGCCGCTGCAGGCGCCCGATCTGGCGGTGCAGGAGCTCGACCGCGCGGCGAAGCTGCCCGGCATGCGCGCCGTTTACATGGCGATGCACGTCGGCGGCAAGAACGTGGACGAGAAGGCGCTGTGGCCGGTCTACCAGCGCTGCGAGGCACTGGGCCTGCCGGTCTTGATGCACCCGGTCAATCCGCTGGGCATCGAGCGCATGCGTCAGTTCCACATGCGCAACCTGTGCGGCAACCCGTACGAGGCGGGCATCGCCGCCGCCTCGCTCATCTTTGGCGGCGTGCTGGACGCCTTCCCCAGGCTCGACTTCATGCTGCCGCACGCCGGCGGCACTTTCCCGTGGCTGATCGGGCGCTACGACCACGGCACGCAGGTGAGGAAGGAGCTCGCGCACATGAAGCAGCTGCCGAGCGCCTACCTGCGGCGTTTCTACTACGACACGGTGAGCCACCACCCGCAGCTGATCCGCTTCCTGATCGACCTCGTCGGCGCCGACCGCGTCGTCGTCGGCAGCGATTACAACTTTGACATGGGCTACGAGCAACCGGTCGAATTCGTCGAGCAGGTGCCGGGGCTTACGGAGCGGGAGCGGAAGCTGATCCTGCGCGAGAATGCCGCGCGCCTGCTCCGGCTTTGAAAAAACCTTACCGCCGGGGCCGCCAGGAAAAGCAAGACAATAATTGAACCGCCAAGAACGCCAAGACCGCCAAGAAGAACAAAAATAATTAACCGCCAAGGCGCCAAGACGCCAAAAAACAAGAACAATAATAAGGACAAGATCAAGACCTGAAGGTCGCGAAGGAATCGCGCCAAGGTTGGCATACAGGAAACGCTCCCGGTCATATTGCGGCCCGAATCAAGAGCATTTCCTGGGG
>Ga0184627_10000444_pt1 | contig 16258 bp, 18 predicted proteins | sample PLM3_127_b1_FD_133150 | JGI IMG/M metagenome (GOLD analysis project Ga0184627, IMG submission 133150) | Groundwater sediment microbial communities from an aquifer in East River, Colorado, USA - PLM3_127_b1 | ecosystem: Environmental > Terrestrial > Soil > Riparian zone | place: USA: East River...
ATCATATTGGTAATTGGAGTTCCATTAGGAATTAATTATGACGCACTTTCATTACTTCAAATAATATCAATTGCATTGATACTCTCATTTGGTTTGACATCATTGGGTCTAACTTTCGGGAGTTATATTGAGAGCCTAGAAGGATTTCAATTAATTGTTAGCTTTGTTGTATTTCCTTTATTCTTCCTCAGCGGTGCATTGTTTCCAATAGATAACTTGCCTGCATGGCTTAGGTTCATAACTCTTATAGATCCAGCGACGTATTCCGTAGATGCTATAAGGAATAGTATATTACATTTAGGAACGTACTCTTTTGAATTAGATCTGCAGATACTGCTACTGTTTACACTACTCATTACTCTGATTGGGATCTTTTCTTTTAAGAGAATGAAGGCCGTGTAATTTTAGAAATTGCGATCGTCCATTTTTTTACATTCGTATTTTTTTCAACGCGAAAGGACTCTGCAAATCAGTTTAATAAAATCGATTTAAGACAAGTCGTATCGAGCTGCAATAGATTTAATATTGTTAAATTTCTTGATCCAGATCTTCAAATGCTCTTGCTTTTGAAATTTCATGCAGTCGCATTGTTAATGTTCTTTCAAATTCTTTTTTGCTTAGAATCCCCTTACTATCCAAAATCTCTATCAATGTTTCTAACTTTATAACAAATTCGTCTTCTGATGACAGTTCTTTGCCAGTAATTTTTCTCTTATTCGAACGTTTCTTATTCATCCCAATCGATAATATAACAATGTCATATTAGAATAATTTCGTCTAATTTGTCCCTGACTCTTAGCTAGCCCATTTGCCTTATCGTAGAGCTAAAAACTTTGATTGGTGAGAAAGGAGGTTCACCAGATTAATTTTATCCATACTCTATGTAATACTTGTATCTTTTCTCCACTTCTTTATTTTTGCCGGATAAAACAAAAGTGGTGTAGTCTCGTACACCTTTTTTGATAAAATTTAGGATATCATTGGAATTTGGGTCGCTTTGAAATCCAGATGACAGAGCAGACTCTAACAAGTTCATAAATTCTGCTACTTTCATTCTGTATTCATCAAGTGTTGGTCTCTTGTCACCCGTTACTTTAAACCAAGTTGTTGCACTGGGAGCCGCGAAAGTACGTACAAGCTCTTCAAGTACTCTTTCCATTTCAAAAAAATCCATACCAAATATCCCCTTGGTACTATTTGACTAACCAGTGGTATAAGATTATAGAGTGATATAAAACAAAATCAAATGATTATGCTCTGATAAGAATAAATTTGTGCGAAGGCTAGGGTACTCTGTATTTTGAACTATACGAAGCAAGAATTATCATCGCACAGATTGCTTTGGATTTATTTTCTCGTCTCCATAGGCGTGGCCCTGCAAGTGGGCGCCGCAAATTGGGATATTATTTGGCATGGCATTGTAAATGTAGAATCTTTCTTTACTCCACCACATACCGTACTGTACTCTGGTGTTGGTTTATCTTTAGTATCCACTCTTGTAGGGATAATATTTTCAATAAAATATGGTAATCACTCAACTGGATCAATTTTTTCGATCCATCACAGAATTTCTACTCCATTAAAGCTAGTTATCTTGGGATCTCTGGTTGAAGTATTCTCCGGTCAATTTGATAATTGGTGGCACTCAAATTTTGGATTCGACGGCCTCCTTAGTCCGCCACATTTAATGCTGATAAGTGGAATGTTGCTTTCGATAATTGGTGCACTGATTGGTACACATTTGTCTGACTCTAAAACTAAATTCAAGGTAGCTTCTGAATTAATTGCATTTGGAATTCTTTGGATGGTCCTCGTCAATTTTGTTTTTATGTTCACGCTTCCCTTTTCTGAAGGTCAATACTTTGATTTTAATCCCTCTCCTACAACAGCGTTGGTCCTGGGATCAACCTTGCCTGCAGTATTTACGGCCATTATTTTCTATTCAGTACAGGGCATTTCCTTTCCTTTTCGAATGACTGCTGTAGCCGCTACCTTAATGATGTTACAGTCATCATCTACAATTATTTCCAATGTTTACTTTGCAGGTCTATTTCCTCTTTATCTTCTAAACATACTAGTTCCTTTGTTATTAGACATCATTGCAACTTATACTAAAAATAATAACAAAGGACTCGCCGTTCGTTCATCTAAAGACTTCTTACGTATAGTCTTTTCAATTGCCATTTCTTTTTCCTTCATCACTTTGTATTTCCCATGGTCGGTGAATATGTTCAAAGCCTACTTTGGAATAGATCTAATTACATTTGAAAGCGTAGCGATTTTTGAACAGCTTTTTTGGAAATTCATTATACCAATTTTGATGCCGATATCATTTGCCTCGGCTTACGCGGGAATATTGATTTGGAAAAAGTTTTACAGATGGCGCAGGCTTACCAACGTGTTTAGACTCGTTGTTAGATAATTTGGCACCTTCCTCAACATTCAACGCATTCTACATTGAATTGTATGTCTTGTCTCACCTTTCTACAACATGCTTTTCAATCTAATCGTAAAAAGCAAAAATATATTTTCGCAAGAAAGACCCGAGAAATATCTAATAATGAAGGAGCTAAAACCCTAAAACATTAGAAGAAAGCGTCGATAATTAGAATGTCTAAAATTTTAGTATTTTATAAAGATCAAAAAAATAATACGTAAGTGTGCAATGCGTAGATAAAAATAAGTTTCTAAATAGTTAACCTTAATAATCTTGTTTCATGAATTATTATATCAAGGCATGGAAAATAGAGATTTTCTTACCCAAAGCATAATGTGGATTGTCATTTCGATAGGCATAAGCATAACAGTAGCAATGTTTATTCCATTTCCATATTCTTGGATTGTTATTATAGGAATATTTCTTTCGTGGAATTACTGGCGATTTAGAAAGATGAACAAAATGGGCTCAGGAGTGGGAATGTTTGGCTCTCTGTCATCTCCTTTTTCGGGTAACTCGGTAAATTACTACTGTATGAGCTGTGGCACAAAGCATAGAGAAGCAGCATGTCCGCGATGCGGCTCTAAGATGAAGAGAGTCGGCTAAGCACAAATTTTTTGTTATCCAAATTATGTCAATATCGTGAATCATGTACCTAGTACTTGATAGATTTGTAACTGAAAACTAGTTAAAGAAATTCGCTTATTCTGCACTGCTGTAAAGAAACAGGGCATTCCTGTTTCATTCTAGAGATCTGTGCAATTAGTTTCTCAAAACCAAATTCAATATTCCTATTCAAGATCTCAAATTTGAGATTGCTCATCACTTTATCAGTATAGCGTTCATCTGCAGGTAGATTATTCTCATGCAGAATGGGTTCCTGAAAACCATATATTTGCTCGTATTCTTTAATCGCCCACGATAAATCAATTAGTTCTAAAATTTCTCTAATTCTAGACCAAATATCGTATCTCAGGCGAAGGACTGATCCAGATATATTTCCTAGGCTCGATTGCTGACATTTATTGACGATATTCCTAATTTGTTACTCGCCATCAGTAATGAATGGAATTATGGGATCAATATTGACACAACACTTAATCCCGGACTCAACAAACTTATTTATAGTCTCAAAAATTCTTGAGGCTGGAGGTGTTCCTGGTTCTATAATACGTCTTAATTTTTCATCTACAGTTGTTATAGACCAAACTATAAAACAATCATCAGAGTATTTACTAAACAGGTCGAGGTCTCGTTCGATCAATGATGATTTGGTGAAAATGTAAAATGGAATATGGTACTGTTGCAATACTTGGATACATTTTTTTGTGATACCAAACTTCGCCTCTGCAGATTGATAGGCGTCTGTTGCTGATGATATCATGACAGGTAACATTGAAGTATTTTTCCATTTGTTCAATTCAGATTCTAGAATTTCAGCAGCATTTATTTTACCATAAATCTTGTCATAAAAATTTGGCGACCATTTGTACGTTGCGTAGCAATATCCGCATCTGTGCTGGCATCCTTGATATGGGTTTATTGTTAACCCTAGATGTGATCCAACCTTGAAATGATGAATTATTGATTTTGAATATTTTCTTTCAATTATAGGTGCCTTGTTAGAATACCACAACAGTACTTTCAGTGAAGTAGAGTTAATTAGTATTGAATTACCTGTGGACGAGGGAGAGGGGAATATAGGAGTTTAAGACTCATCCAATCTTCTAATTAGTGGATTTTCAGCTTTATTAACTATTGATTGAATGAAATTAAAAACAGGTTTTACATCAGAGAGATGACCGCTTATTTCAAATCTTATGCCTCCCTGTATTCGAATTTTAGAAGTTTTGAAGAATATCCCTTCTTCATTGTATTCTATACCATAAATGCTCTCGAGTCTTTCACTTATTACATCGGGCGATTTAAAAAAACGTCCTCTTTCTGAATATAGTAGTATTCTTAGGTTAGTGACGATGATATGGTATTTCTTTTCTGTACATTTGAGCTTCGTCTTACTTCTGAACATTATGTTCTCTTGAGGGAGTAATATTTCCTTAAGTGCCAAGAATCATTATGTAAAGCAGTCGGTTATATCCATAAAAGTTGAATCATTTTATTTATTCTACTAACAAATGTCAATGATCGTAAATTCTATTAAAATGTTTTATAACAAGTATCAATTTGGATTTTTTATTAATTATGAATTACAGAGTAACAATAACGAGTATATAATTGGGGTATCAAGGAATGGGTAACTCATGCTATAAATCCAATCCAATTAATAATACGACTACCCCACTTGCTTGTTTTTTATCGTATTTGTCGGGTAAGAAATCAACTAATAACCTGTGCATCCCATCGAATACCCAAAAAATAATGTAGTAATAATATTCGCAAACAGATTTGGTGGAGTTAAGGAAATTATGATTCTTGTAATTGCCCTTCGCAGTTTAGGTATTTTGGGGACTTAATGGAAATGATCGTTGTAATAACTATGAGTGATTAAAAAATACCATCAACATTTAAATCTCAACTGTATCTATCTTGTACTTATGTATGGTATCCATAACGCTATTTTGCAAATGCCAACTGGATATGAATTTCTAATAATCATAGTTATTATCGTAGTTTTGTTTTTCGGTGTCAAGAAAATTCCTGAATTAGCAAGGTCTTTTGGAAAGGCAAAAGGGGAATATGAAAAGGCAAGTATTGAAGCTAAAAAAGAACTGGATCAAATTCGGGGAAAAGATAAGGTCGGACGCGAAAAACTCGAGGAGATAGCAGAATCGTTAGGAATAGACTATACAAATAAGAATGATGATGATCTTAGGAAGGCAATCGAAGGCGCTGTTAATAAGGAAAAAAGTTAATCCTCGCCTTACACCATTCAATAATAAGTGAGTAAATATTAGTTGACTTTTGTTGGAAAATTTTAATTATGACATAATCTTCTGCTTGCATAAACATGATTCATCCTGATTCGATATCTGCCGTTATGGAGAAGTATGATCTGAAGAATATACACATGGCAGTAATCGGTAGTCATTCTGCACTAGAAATAATGGATGGTGCAAAGGACGAAGGATTGAGAACGATTTGCATTTGTCAGAAAGGAAGGGAATTACCATATGTGAGATTCAAGAGGTTAGCGGACAAAATAATTTTGGTAGATAAATTTTCGGACATGATTTTCAAAGAAAATCAAGATAAACTCAGGGAATTGAATAGCATTATAGTACCACATAGGGCGTTCACGGCCTATCTTGGTTATGACTCAATTGAAAACGATTTATTGTTGCCAATACTTGGAAATAGACTATTATTTCGCGCAGAAGAAAGAAGTTATAGTAAGAATCAGTACTTGTTATTGGAACAAGCTCAAATAGCTCACCCAAAGATTTATAAAAATTACACCGAAATTGACAAACTCGCCATTGTAAAAATTCAAGAATACAAGAGAAAGCTGGAAAGGGCCTTTTTCATAGTCAGTTCAATGCAAGACTATCTGGAAAAATCTCAAAAGAAAATAAGAGAAAAAATTATCACTAGCGAAGATCTCGAAAATTCTGTAATAGAAGAGTTTGTCCTTGGAACCTATTTCAATTTTAATTTTTTCTCCTCCCCCTTGACTCCCGAAACCGAATTCTTAGGCATTGAGAGAAGACTTCAAACTAATCTTAATGATCTGAATTCTATACCTGCAAAACAACAACTGGAATTTGATACAGAAGTAAAACATATTGAAATAGGCCATACTCCTGCAAGCATAAGAGAATCTATGCTAGAAAAGGTCTTTGAACTTGGCGATAAATTTACAGCCGCTGTGAGAAAGGAATATCCTCCCGGAATTATCGGACCTTTCTCCTTACAAAGTATTGTTACGCCAGAACTAGAGATAGTCGTATATGATGTGTCTCTCAGAGTTCCTGGAAATCCAATCATGGCAACTACATCGCCGTATACCAAATATTCACATGGCTATACATTTGGTATTGGCCGCAGGATAGCGATGGAAGTTAAGGCGGCATTAGCCTCTAACATGGTGTCAAGAATAGTTACTTAATTTAGCATTTTACTGTTCGATCGTTTCTTCAAACAGATTTTTTCTTACTTTTATTGGTACATCAAAAAATGCAGCTAGTGCTATAGAATCTGACGCACGATAATTTCTCAATGTGATTACCTCCTTCCGGGTTTTGAAATAAAGATTAGACCTTAAAACAGGACCGTTTCTGTATATTCTGACCTCTATCAGTAATAGATCCTGAAGGGATGAAATATCTTCAATGAGGTTATAGATTGTGGGTATTGTACTCTTGTCTCCTTCTTTAAATCTTAGAATATGCCTTGCGACTTCTCCTGAAAACGCACGTATTGGAAACTCCCTTCCATCGTCTGATTTCAAAGTCAAAAGTCCTTCAAGACCGAGTTTATCAACGAAACCAACAAAGCTTATCGACGCTGTAATAAAACCATCACTTGTAAAAGTTTCGTCCATGTCTTTTTTTATACAGTGGTAAATTTAGACTTTATCCAAAACCTAATCTTGGTTTGAATTAACTTAATATAGATTAGATTCCTTTTGATAACTTAATTTACACTTGGTTGTTTACCATGCTCAATAATTACCAGTTGCTGCACAATAGAGGCTTACGGATTATTACAATCGGCGTATTTTCAATAATCTTCGCTATCTCAATATACTCATTATTAAGTTCAAATCAATCGTCAGCGGACGTTTCAAGACTGTACAACTTGGCTATCGCCGATATTTTCTTGATATTGGTTTCGTTAGTTGCCATTGGTTATGGATTATATCTTGCTATTCATTCTGAATCCATAAAGTCCGAATCCAATAAGAGCTATCTTGCATACATTTCTAGGATTTTGACAGCCAAGACTTACTGGAGAATTTTTGTTATTTCTTCTGTTGTTTACGGCATTTTCTTTGGTTTCTTGTCTCAAATTCTCATCTATCATGAAGATATTGAAGGTGATGTTGTTCCATCTATCTCTATCACACTTTGTTGTAATTATCCTGGCTATGTTCCGATGATAACAGTATTGCTGAGTGACTCATTTTCGATATTGATAATCCCTCTGAATCTGATACTCGCAATATCTGTATCGTCAATGGTAGGCTTTAATTTTGCACTAAATTTACACTTTCTTAGGATGTTTAGGTATCAGGCTCAAAGAAAATTCTCAGCCGTTTCGACTTTTGGCATATTCAGTGGATTATTCATCGGATGTCCAACTTGTGCAGGAAGTTTATTTTCATTCCTAATGGGGTTCGGTACAAGTGCCGCTATCTCTGGATTAGCACCTTTTCAAAGCTTATTCATAGCAATAAGCATTCCGATTTTGTTAGGGACTCCGCTCTTGATAATACGTAAAATAGTAAACAATGAGACGTGCGATATCATTGGTAACAAATAGACTTTGCTAGTTTATGGAAATGTTCTCGTCAAATTACACTGGAAAAATCATCGGCAAAAATTATTCAAAAATTGTAAGAGAATTGGATTGTTCCTTCAAAATTTTTTCGAATTTCAGAATGTCCATATCCTTGAACGGTCTCATTTTAGGTAATTGTGGAGGTTCTTTTACTTTCTCTAATATTCCTCTTGAAATTAACTCAGCCTTTAATTTTTCACGAAGCTCTGGATGACATAACTTGCTATGAAAAATACTGCCCCACCCTTGTAAGAACATCTCTTTTATATGCAGGTCCCCCTTTTCTTCATGAAAATGTGGATTGCGTGTTTCGATTTGCATAACCTCTACTCCTTTCTCCATGGTATCCTTATGTTCAGGAGGTGTTATTCCACCAAATTGTTCCAATAAATTAACTATTTCATAAGGTTCTATCGAAAAACCGGACGAGTAAGTCAATAGCTCTGCTAGTTGAATAGACATGCAATGTTCTCCAGAATTTCCTGTTCTAATAACTTCTGTTTCAAATCCCGTGTAATACGATATCATGAAATTTAGGAATTGATTTGTCATTTCAGAAACTCGTCCAAGCTTGGAAAATCGTACACCCGACTCCGAAATCTTTGGCTTGTATATCCAAGATACACGAACCATTGTGTATGGTGTGGTTGATAACGCAATACCAGAAGAAAATATTTTTGTATATTCGTTGACCGCACCTGGGACATAGTTGTCAGAATCAACGAATCCAACGTATTTTTTTCCCATCATTTTTGAAAGGAGCATGCCAATGAACATTCCCTCTCCTTTTCCGTTACGTATCTTATTTTCAGAGTCAAAAAGATCAGTATAGCCGACTTCTTCTAAAGCCTTTACAAGACCCGCATCTTTCTGATGTATGATAACTGATTTTTTTTCCGCGAATCTATTAAATTGCTCAATAGCCTGTTTTTCTAGTTTGTACCTGTCAATCGGTTCTCTAGGACTATTAGATACAATTATTGTTAAGCAATCATGGGGGATGCCGCTTAGTACTCCTTCTAAGAGCTTTAAACGTTCTCCTTTTATGGGAATGACAATCGCCATTTCGGATTCAATTTTAGATATTATTTCATCATCAATAGAGCGAATTACTTCAGATTCGGTCTTTGGATGCTTGTTCTTGTGTCCAGAATCCAGTTCGTATACACGTTGCACTCCATGTAGACTTACTGATCCGAATCTTTCTGTGAATCTCGGGACATCAAGTTTCATATCTTTAATTCAGATATGCCATATTTATTGCAATTCTATATAAATCAATAATTTTATCTGCAAATATTATAATCGAACTAAATTGACAAGCGCTACATCGAACCGGTAAGAATATTTGGAAATACGAGGTAAAAGTCATCGTATGTGTGGATTGCCTACTATGGTCATTATACTTTCCTTAGAAATTGTGCGTTTGTAAGGTTCGTAAATTTGGTTAAAATCAGTAGTCATCATACAGTTATTTAGAATTTCATCAAATTTCAGCTTTCAGTGTTCGAAAAAAGATTGTCTGATGGCAAATTAATAATGTTCTTCAAAACGGAACAATTATGAAAAATACAATAAATATTCATTAATTGAATCTGTTAAAAATCACTAATTTAAAAATACTACTATATTCAAATTTAGTAAAAGATCAATCAATTTTGTTACTTACACATTTAGTTAATTCGCTAAAAAATAATAGTAACTTGCTACTTCTACTGTTGAAATCTATGTTTCAACATACAAAGTATCATTTTCCACCACGACTTTGTGACTTTGTAGTGGTTTTAATTTTTGTGGAAATGAGATTAACGCTCCAGTCTTGACGTCCCATTTTGCTCCATGCCACGGACACGTTAATTCACTGTTTTTTAATTCACCTTCATGAAGTTCTGCCCCTGCGTGAGTACAAATATTATCAATTGCGTAATAATTTCCATCCAATTTCGTTACCACTATTTCTTTTCCACCAGCTGTTATATGCTCCAACTTTCCTTCTTGAATATCTGCAGTTTTTCCGACAACTACTTTTGCCATAATAACATGCATTATTATGCATTATTTTAACCTAATTTGTCGAAATCGCGTAATTAATCAGATATCTTAATATAGAATATTTCAACTTTAAAGTTAATCAAGAATGAGGCCAGATGACCAATATTGAATATTCCAGTCAACTTGAATCAATTACTAATAAGAATTTAGTATGGATAGATATTCAAAAACCCACTAGAAAAAAATTAAAAATGCTGGAAGGTAAATACCCTTTCCACGAACTAAATATTGAGGATTGTCTTTCGAAAATACAAATACCAAAAATAGACAGGTATCAGGATCAAATTTTTGTAATTTTACACTTCCCGACTGTGGATAAGGATAAGAGTATACCACGTTCAACTCAGCTTGCAATATTTGCGGGACCTAACTATCTCATTACCGTACAGCAAGGCGAACTAAAACCAATCACTGAAATGTTCAACCTTTGCAAGGAAAATGAAAGGCAGAAGGAAACCTTCATGGGTTCTTCATCAGGGTATCTATTACATAGCATTATAGATCTTATGGTTGATGATCTATTACATGTATTAATGAAGCTCGAAGGAAATCTGGATGACATAGAGGATCTCGTGTTTGACGAGAAAGTCGCAGTAGCAAGAGATATTTCTTTATTGCGAAGAGAGATAACGACTCTCCGAAGAGTAGTTGTTCCCCTAAGAAGAGTAATATTGGAGTTGAGCAAAGAGATGCAAAGATTTTCAGAGGAAGATTTGACCGATTATTATGATGACGTTAAGGATCATACGGAAAAGGTTCTTGAAGTTCTTGAGGAATCAAAAGAAACTGTAGAAATTTTCAAAGATACAGATTTCATGTTAAGTACGGAAAAATCAAACAAGATTTTAGCAACTCTTACTATCCTATTTACACTTTCCATACCTGCAACAGTAATTGGGGCTTACTATGGTATGAATGTTAATCTTCCCGGCGGCATTCTCACAGGAAGTCCAGTTCTCCTTGGTCCATATACTTCATTCATAATTTTACTTTTGATTGCTATAATCCCTTCACTGGTAATGGTTTGGTATTTCAAAAGATTGGGTTGGGTTGGCCGGTAATGAAATATTAAACAATGACTACATGAACAATTACTACATAATCTGTCTTCAGTTTTTAATTATCTCTACGTTGAATTAATGAACTCAAGTCTATGCTGAAAAATGTGCGAAGTATTCCTAAATACGAATCGACAGGAGGTGGAATCTCATCTTCACATGATACTTTCATATTCCAAGCATTTATCCAGATTATCATCGAATATAGGATATTTAGAAATCGTTTATACCGAGCTGGAACAACTTCCAAACTTTCTAGGTATTTATCTCCCAGCAACCATGCTGCGGTAAAATCGAGACATTTTTGACCGTAGATTACCTTGATTTGTTCTTCAATACTATTTGCGAACTTGAATGGTGTACGCGATACAAAAAATGGGAAATCAATTTTGTCCGGCAAAATCATATCTGGTGGGGACCAAATCGAAATTATTCTACTGCCTTTTTTTAACTCTGTAGAAAATTTTTGTATCATTTTTTTTATGACAATATCATCGTGAAACCAAAAAAGGAACACGTTACCATCAGAGATATCCACTCTTCTTATGTCATCGACTATGACTTTAACGTTTCCTAAATCTCGAGTTTTCTTAATTAGTTCAGTGACTGATTTTTTTCTCTTTTCGATACCTATTGCCTTTTTCACTTTGTATTGAGTGGAGGCAATGTAGACAGCATTACTATTTCCACAACCAAGATCATAAAAAATATCATTTTTGTTTAGGCGCGCAAGTCTTAGCATTCTTTTAATAACATTATCTGGTAAGCTGACATTGTTTCCTGTAATAACCGAGTTTGGCAGAGTTGATACGAATTCATTAATGTTCATTATGTATCGCTATATTCATGATTTGAATATTGAAGTATGATATAAAAATGGAACTGAGAAAAACATTCCAAAATTATCAAGGCTCTTTATGGTATCGCTGACAAAGTTAATAATAGACACTTGGATTTCGATATTTGTGAACTGCCTTTACTGCGGTCATGTTTATGTGGCTCATGAATTACAAAAGAACAAAGACAAACTAAACTCCGTATTCGAAGTAGGAAAGTGTTTGATAATGGGATGTAATTGTACCAGCTATGTTGACAAAATTGAAAAAATTGACGAAGAATTATTATGAGTTTATTTTACTTGAATTTAAAAGAATTTGATTGTTTACTCCCACATCAAGTCCTAAGATTTAGTAAACCGGAATTAATAGAAAATAGTTGGTAGATATGAGAAATAGCCAATTTCTGAACCTAGTTTTGCCATTTGTATCAATGGGGTTAATTTATGCGACAATGCTTATTGGTGTTTATATCTCGTCTTTAAACACGGGAATTGCGTGTCCAGATTGGCCCCTATGTCCGAATGGATATGCATATCCCCCGGATAAATTTTTCTATGAGCATTTTCATAGGCTTGTGGCTATTATTGCTGCTATTTTTACAGGTATTACTTTAATTTTTGTTAGAAAAAGCAAATGGAGATTAAACAGACTGGTAATTGCAATTCTTACGTTATTACTCAGTGTACAGATAGTCATGGGAATTTTTGTAGTATCGACCAAATTGAATCCTTATATAGTTGCAATACATCTCTCGATTGGAGTAACAATTTTTTCACTTACTTTTCTCCTACTTAGAGAATCTTATGTTGAAATCAAGAAAAAAGGATCTTAGATCTAAAACCATCTTGTATTATTACCATAATAAGAACTTCATTTTCAATGTCAATACATCTTCAACATCAATATCAAATAGTAATAGTGAGTATTAGTGATAAATTCTATTTTCCTTGTTGGAAGAACATTAATGGACGAAGAAAATTTCTATTCATTCATTGATTCCAGATTACTCTACCTATTAAATCAGTTAGGATCTAGAATTGATATCCGTAATTATTGTACCATCAAGAGTGATATCATAAGGAACCGTAAATTGCAAATAGGCAGCATTGAGGAATTAGTTGTACAAATAAGTAAGGCATTGATGCCTGTAGGATACGAAAAGATTATTCTAAAATATATTCTGCCATCGATAGAATTTGCACAGAAACATTTCCTGTATCCTTTCGATGATGCAAAAACGACGTTAGAAATTCTGTCCAAAAATTTTAGGTTACTCTTAATCGATAACCAAGATAACAAAATATCAAGAATTTTGAAATTCTATAATCTGGACATGTACTTTGATTGTTGTATTTTACCTGACATGGCAAGAGATCCCAATAAAATTTTTAAATTGATTCTAAACATGTTAAAAATTAATTCAAAAGAGGCCATATTAATTGGAGATAGACTAGACACTCATATACAGATGGCAAATAAGTTGGAAATTATTACCATTCTGCTATCTAACTCTCCATTCAATATACAAGTTCCTAGAAATCAAAATGAGCTACCAACACTCACTTTGAATAAATTGTCTGAACTTCCGGACACAATTTCAGCAATTAAACAAAACTAGATGCTCAATGGCCCTTAACCTCTCCGCCAACAATACCTGCTCGTATGTCCCCAAACACTTTGCTCATTTCATTGTCGTCTAATCTGTGACTCGAATCAAACATGGAATGAATTGAGCCACCCCCGTCACCATGTTTTCTTGGTACTATATGCACATGTAAATGTGGTATTTCCTGTCCTGCATCTTTACCATTATGAATAGCTATTAGAGTACTTTGCGCACCTGATCCCCTTTCGACGTAAGCCGATAATTTATGTACCAAACTAAACAAAGGGATAACCTGATCAAATTCAACTTCTTGTAATTTTTCATAATGTCTTTTTGGAATGACCAGGGTGTGTCCGGAAGTCAATGGAAAGGAATCAAGAAATGCAATTGCTTTTTCATTTTCGTCTATTATTTTCACATCTATTTTCTTTTGAGCAATCTTACAGAAAATGCAGTTATCCTCAATTCTTAAACTCATGCATAGTTATTGGTCTATCAAATAATAAATATTTCCAATTTTAATTGATTGTGGATTAAGCTATTTGTGTTGAAATATTAAATAGAGACGTGATGTGTTTCGCTGCCACATACTTATTTATATTATTATTAATGGTAACCATCGGTTTTTCCTTATCATTTACAAATCCAATTATCTGCGGCTCAAAGTTATGTTTTTTCAAATCCTCCATAATTAACGGTGCGAGTTCTTCGCTTGAAATTATAAGATGACATCCATTGCTGGATGCAGTTGAATTTGAGACAAGGAATTCATCAGTGGCAAATCTGGCCAATTCCTCATGTATTATCGGAAGTTCATTTACTATAATGTGAGCGTTTGAAATTTTGGCCAAATTGAGTAAAGCCAAAATCCCATCTGAACCAACCGGATATACACCGACTATATTGGCATTTGTATCAAATTCCTTTCCAAAACCGGCACAATATTTTGAAATTATCTTACCCAAGGAAAAACGCGGTTGAGTTAAAGATTTTATTATTTCATCCTTGATATTTTTATCAATTGATTGGTGCTTGCCTAAGATTGAGTTCATTTCACCAATCTGATTTATTGTATAAATACTGAGCGGAGTTAAGGATCCAAATTTATTTGTCAGGATCAATACCATGCCCGGTTGAATCAGATCGTATCTTACTGGCAATTCCTTGGTAGAGTGAGCATAAGCTGTTGCCCCAAAGAAAAGTTTTCCTAATTTAAGTGAACTGTAATCATCAAGTAATAGATCATATTTTGCCGCAAACATGTCAATGTTTGATCTTATTTTGTCTAGCAAGCTTTCGTCGGGAGCATCATATATTGGTATTATCTTAAATCCTGATGTACAACCAAGCAATAGGAGATTTTCAAGAGCTGAAGTTAAGGCAATTGACGTATTGACGATTGAATCTGGTTCTTCATCAGGATCAATTAGTTTTCCAGATGAGATATTAATCGCAGTATATCCTAACTTATTTCCTCTATGTGTGTCAATGTAGTCAACCACTGCAAATTGTGAATCGTACTGGGACGTAGTTGACACTACAAGTCTTCTTAACGGATGCTTAGGAGGCTTCCTTCCATAAAAATCATCTAAGAGGTGGGAAAGACCTTGTTGATCTTCGGCGACGTCATTGTGAATCCTCATTAATGAAATTAGTTTCTTATTTTTCAAATCCTCTGTGATCGATTCGTTCACTTTGTATATTCTGCGTGTAATGTCTGGACTTTTTCCGCTATAGTGGAATGAATCAAACCAAGACAGGTCGGCCCATGAATTGTGTTTTATCTTCTCAAATGATTTATCCAGTGTCAAATTATCAACTTCGTTGGAGCAATTTGATATCCATCCTATTGGATCAAAGCCTAAATTCTGATATTTGAATATACATTGCCAAAAGTCATGAGCCAAAAACTAGAACCTCCACATATCACTCATATACAACACTAATAATGAATCTTCCTAATGGATAAAAACACCTCGAGTATATTTGCCTTAGATAGCTTTATTATATTAAACCGATAAAAAGAATAATAATTATAAGCCTATTTTTCTCAAATTAGAAATAGTGCAGATAAACAATAATGATGGGGAGGCTCCGAATGCTTTGGTAAATGAAATAAACAATATTGCAAAGGAAATGGAATCAAAAGCCGCAGACGAGATCCTAAAATGGGGATTTAAGAAATACGGTGACAGAATGGTACTTGCATCAAGCTTTGGTGCGGAAGATGTTGTATTAATTGACATGATGTGCAATATAAACAGGAATCTGACTAGAGTCTTTACCCTGGATACGGGTAGACTTAATCAAGAAACTTATGATCTTATTGACAAAATAAGACTAAAATACGATATCAAAGTTGATGTATATTTCCCAAAATCAAGTGATGTTGAGGAGATGGTCGCAAATAAAGGAATGAATCTAATGTACGAGAGCGTAGAAAATAGAAAACAATGTTGCAATATTAGAAAAATTGAACCCTTAAAAAGAGCTCTTAAACAATTCGATTGTTGGATCACCGGATTACGTCGAGAACAATCGTTAACCAGAAACAGAATATCAAAGATTGAAATTGATACATTGAACAACAATATCATTAAGTTAAATCCATTGGCAGATTGGACGAATGAAGAAATTTGGAAGTATATCCAGGAAAACAAGGTTCCTTATAATGAACTACACGATAAAGGATATCCTAGTATAGGATGCGAACCATGCACAAGAGCTGTGATGCAGGGGGAAGATCCTAGGGCTGGAAGATGGTGGTGGGAAAATGATACTCACAAAGAATGTGGTCTGCATTGGA
>Ga0184627_10000445_pt1 | contig 16258 bp, 26 predicted proteins | sample PLM3_127_b1_FD_133150 | JGI IMG/M metagenome (GOLD analysis project Ga0184627, IMG submission 133150) | Groundwater sediment microbial communities from an aquifer in East River, Colorado, USA - PLM3_127_b1 | ecosystem: Environmental > Terrestrial > Soil > Riparian zone | place: USA: East River...
GCCGGTTCGCCATCTGGAGGTCGACGGGATTCTCATAGCGATCCACGTCGTGGCCTTGTGGACAGATCAAGGTCGTCACGATGCGGCGCGGCAGGATGAGGCGCACGTTCGGCGCCGCACGCCCGGTCTCGGGGTCGTCAATGTGCGCGGGCCAGCCACCGAGGCTGATGAGTTCCATCGTCTCGAAGGCATTGACATGATTGCGCGGATCCCAGACGTGGGCGATGCCGAGACGAATCAGTGAGAGCAGCTTATTGCCGAAGCCGCCCAAATCGGTTGCGTAGAAGAGCGACGTGGCGCCGAACATCTCCCACGCGAACTCGACCGCCGTCGTCGCCAGTGATGTCTTCCCTGATCCGCTGATCCCATAAATACAGGAGACGGCATTGGCGAAGTTGGGGAGATCAGCGGCTTGGTTGGCGAGGCGCGCAAGATCGCTGATGCGCTGGACGGCGGCGACCTCGCGCGCGACGTCGCTTACGAGATCAACATCAGTCTGTACGACCGGCGCCGGCCCCGGATTCCCAGCGGGACGGCTTGCAGGTGTTACCACTGCAGCCGCGGCCGGTACCACATGGCCCGGAGCAGGCGTCGGTGAGACAGACTGACCAGGAACGCGCAGTGTCATCAGCGACTTTCCCCTTCCCACGCCACAACGGGATTGACGCTGTGCGGAATCGCGTACGAGGCGTGTTCGTACACGATAAGGTCGTCGGCGTTGTACGGATGGATAGTGGCAAAACCGTCGTCTTCGTACTGGAGCGACAAGTTATGTTGTCGGCACACACAGCGAATCGCGTCAATGAACGCCCGACATTCCGGACGGAGCACCGCGTCAATGCGTACTGGGCGGTGGAAATCTGCCATTAGGCTCTCCTTTCGCAACGTAGGGGCAGACGGTTGCGCGTTATTCTGCCTCCTCGAACTCTTCGTCGCCCTCAGACGGGAACACCAACCCTAATTTTTCAAACGCGACCTTCTCCGGCGTGTGGTGCGGGCCTCGAATCTGATATCGGCCCATGCCGTCGATTGATTCCCAGCCAGGCTCCTTATCGCAGATCATCTTGAAGTCGCACGGCGTGCCGTCGTACCCGGTACAGTTCCAACTTCTCGGCACCATCGCCAGCGTCATCGGATGCGTGTGATCGAAGGCGCCTGCCGCGCGCAGCGTCTCGACGCGGTACCGCCAGAGTCGTTCCTCGGCCAATAGTCCTGCTGTCGCCTCGGCCATGCGGAAGCGCTGCCGTGGGAACGGCCCGAGCGCGCGCAGATAGGTCGAGTAATGCATGGGCTGCAGGAAGCCTTTGATCCAGCGTTCGACGCGCGTCGCGTTCGGCCTGACGGGCAGCGGCGTCTCCAACGGAATCGGGATCTCGTAGTTCTGATCCCAGAGGGGTGTCCGCTTGTAGCTATTGCCCAAGCGGTGCTCCTTGCCGTAGTCGTCGTACCACTTGTACTTGAACGCCCAGTGCGGCTCACCGTCGAGCGAGGCCGTGTCGAGCCAGCCGTAGCACAGCTCCGAATGCTGGTACTTCGGATCGGTCGCTGGCCGCCCCTTGTCGCGGCCGCGCCAGCCTTTGAAGAGGATCGGCACGTAGACCGTGTTGACCTCGACGCCCAACCGCCGGCTGGCTGCCTCGCAGTTCAGCCAGAGCTGCCCGCTGTGCTCCCAGGCGTCTTCCCACGACTTGCGTTCGGTCGCTTTGGTCTTCAGCTCCTCGTAGATGATGGAGCCGTCTTCGTAGGCTTGCCACAAGCCGTCGCCGCGACCCTGGCTGACGATGCCCGTACACCCACGCGCGGCATGATCGAGATCGTCACCGATCCAGTCGCCGAGGCCACAGGTGCAATCGAGCACCGGCGTGCACTCCAGTTCAATCGCGATGAGCCGCGCCGTCGACAGGAGATAGGGCAGCCGCACGATCGCGTAGATCCACACGAGCGCCTCAACCAGCGTGCGCTGCTCCAGGATGAGCTGCTCGGTCGCAGAGGCCGCGTCCGCGTCGAGGCTACTGAGTGTCAGGCCACGGGTGCGAGCCCGAGCCTCGTAGCGCAAAGCGGCCTCGCCAGCGGCCCAGGCGATCACTTCGTCAGGCGCGGAGAGCAGCTGCCGCGTCGTGTGCGCCTTCTGGAAATCGAGGATCCACTCGCCGAGGAGCTGATGCCCAACATGGACGGCGTGACCCGTCGCCAGCGGGACGGCTGTGGAGATCCGGCGCCAGCCTGTTCCATGCGTGCCGGCGTGCGTCCCGAGGTACCGGCGCATGTCGCACTCCATCAGGCCGGTGCGGTGCGGCGTGCCGGACGTGTACCAAAGGAGCGGGTACTGACCGGCCGCCGACGCGCTCGGCTGATCAGTAGAGTATTCGGTGTTCGAATCGGAACTCACGGATCCTCCTGTCATGCTCGCCTTCCTGCGTGCACGACGCCTCAACGGCCTGCAGACTCTACCGCCGCCCGCAGGACAATGTCAACACTTATTTTGCACCCGTCGTCAATCCCTGTCAATCCCTCTCAACCTTCATCAGTCCTTGACTTGTGTGCAACTCCAGGCATAGACTCCACGCTTCCTCCGTGACCGCCGCATGACGACGCCTCACCGGCATGCCTGATCAGCTGCCGACTCCGCCGTTTCCCGACCTGATTGAGCATTTGATGCCGCATGGCTCGATCTCTACCCTTTCTGGGGCGTCCGGGGTCGGGAAAACGGCGTTCCTCGCCTCGATGATCGCCAGCTGGCAAAAGGGCGAACAGCTCTTTGGGTTCACGACCTCCATCCCTCCAGCGATCGGTGTCCTCGCCGTAGACCGTCCCTGGCGCGACCATCAAGCGTGGTTCGATCGCGCGGGGTGCGCCCCGTTTCCGCACTACTCGCCGTGGGATGAGGATTATCAATGGGAGATCCTTCGCGATCATAAGGCCCTGCCGAAAACATTCGGCGGGTTGATCGATAGTCTCAAACTGCCACTTGGTGCCTTCCTCATCGTCGATCCCATTTCCATTTTCATCCCTGGCCGCTTGTTCGATTACCGCGACATGGCCATCGGGCTTGGATTGCTCGGACAAGAACTGAAGAAACGCCAATTGACGACACTCGGGATCTTCCATATCGCAAAGCAGAAAGGCAACCGCAATGAACGGTATCTCCGTCCACAGGACCGCATTCTGGGCAGTGCGGCCCTGCTAGGGTACAGCGAAACTGCCTTCTACCTCGTTAGTCCCGAAGAGGCCGAACGACGTACCTATGAGTTCGGGATCATCCCGCATCAGCTGAAGTCGACCACATTGCAGTACACGCGGGCTGACAACGGGCTGTTTGTCCCCGCCGAGTTCTTCGATGATGTACAGGAACAAGAAGCGGCGCTCAACATTCTCCCGCCTGACGGTGCATCATTGACAACCGCCCAATGGGTCTTGCAGATTCAGCGGCTCCTTCGTGTCTCTAGCGCCTCTGCCGAACGGTTGATCCGTGACCTCAAGCGCGCCGGCCGTATCGTCCGCGTCGGTCGGGGACAGTACCGCCGAGCAATCCCTCAATAGCGATGAAGGGGGGCGAAAGTCCAGCCACCTATGTACCCCCCTTGTGTATAGCGGAGTATCTACGACTTTCTCTCGTACGTACTAGTAATAAAAAGGGTTACAGTTAGCATCAGAAAGCATCAAATGAAATGGCTGATGCTTCGCGAAGCATCAGATGTACGTCTTGATGCTTTCTGATGCTAGCTCCAAAGTGTCTATCTATCTATGAGTTAAGCCCATAAATGGGCTTAACTAGAGCTATAGCGGGTACTGAATTAACCCGTCGACTTTCGCCCATTCACCCCGTAACGGTTCCGCCCTCGGCCCCCGCCGCGGCCGTTGCCAGGCCGGCAGATCGAGCAGCAGCGTGAGCCGCCGCCTTGCTTCTTCAACCGCCGTTCGAATCGGCGCGCCTCGTCGACGGTGTCGCACTCCCAGGTATCAGCAAGGACGAAGTCTCCGCCCTGATCGAGGACTTGCCGTAGAAGCCGTGCCCCGCGCCTCCCTCGGTGCCTAGCGAGGCGATCGGCAATAGGTAGGCAGGTCATGCCCAGGTAGTGACGAGCCCATTTGTAGGGCGTCCTGGCGAAGCAGAGGACGTAGACGACGGGCTTAATTACAGAAGTGTGATCAGCGGCCATCATCGTAATACCCGTTGATCCGCCGAAGTACGGCCAACGTCTCAGCGCCGGCCGGATGGGCGACCGAGTCAAGATACCGCTGAAGTAGCCGCGCCATGACTGGCGCTTCGACGATTAACCGCGCGTTTGCTTCAGCCGATCCGCCGTGTTCAGGACAAAGCCACAGGTCGCGGATCTCGGCAACTACGGATCGCAGTCCATCGTCTGGGAGTCGCTCGATAGTATAGGCGTCGTCGATAGCGAGGCCTTTCGACCGGATGATCCATGGCCCCGGTGTGTAGGTGGTGCTCATCGTCGTTGCCTCGCTTCCCACCACGGCGCGTACATGAATGGGACGTCGAACCAGCTCGCCCCTGTGACTTGATGCCGAAACGGGGCGCACGTCTTCGAATAAGGTTCAATGCCATACGCTTTGAGCACGGCTTGTACCTGCGGCGTTGCTGGCAGGTAGAGATCACTTTCGTGATGGTCGTGTTCAATGCCCAGACGTAAGACTGCTGCATAGAGGGATTCCCCCTCGACACGTGTATAGGTAGACGCGCTTAGTCTCATGATCAAAACCTCAGCCGACTATCGGCCGCTGGGACGCCGATCGCGTCCAGGTTGTGAACATCTCGCCCCGTGTTGCGCTCAGCGTAGCTCGGTGGAATGACGCGCAGCACGTAGCCGCGGGGATCGCCTTGGGTATTGATCGCCCAACCTGTTGGTACTACGGCCTTTGCGCGCTGTTCGACGTGGTAGTCCTGCAACGTAATCCGGGGAATGTCGGTGTGCCGGTGGTGCTCGTGATCGAAATCGCAGAGACAGGGATTCGCCGCACGCACGCCAGCTACACGTCGATCTGGTTGGACTGCCGGACAGGGCACTCGATCTCGATCTGCCGCTTCGCTGGAGCACGCCAGTTCGGCTAGCCGGTGCAAGGTTGTCGCGTACCTCAGCAGCTGGCGCGTCGTCTGGACGTCCAGCCCTTCCCGCGACATCCGCGCGATGAATTCGTCACGCTCGCGTTGATAGCTCATGATCGTTGATCCTTCTCAGTTCCTGCAGTCGTAGTCTCACCGACTGCGCCTAGATGATGATATTAACACTGCGTCTAGCTATTCGTACGCCTCGTCAGCACTGATACTCCAGTCGTCGATGTCGTCGCTAGAGATCACGTCTACGATAGCTGGTACGTCTGTACTGGCTGTACCAGCTGTACTGGCTGTACCAGCCGGAAGATAGCCGTATGCCTCGGGGACGGTGTACTGCTGGACCAGCTGTTCGGCGCGTTCCGCCCACCAGTGCTCACGCCTCCACTGCTCGCGCAGACGGAGATTACCCGCATGACTGGGCGCCGCTTGCATCGCCTCAGCCATCGCGCGCAGTGCAGGCGACAGGCGCCCATGCGTCAGGAGGAACCGGAGATCTTCGCCTCCAGACGTCCGCTTGTAATAGGCGTACAGCTTCTCGTCGGTCAAGGTGGCGAGATCGACGGGCGCCTGCGACTTGGCCACTGCGAACGGCCGGCCGCAGGTGGGACAGCAGGGACGCGGCGATCGGGCCTTCGCCATTACTGGCAATCCTCACAGTACCGCTGCTGTCTTGGGATCTGCACGTTACACCCCTTGCATTCGTGCATCGCGTGCGGGCAGCCTGTCTCGTGACAAGCAAGACCGTTGATCACGAGAACCTCACACTGACTGCAGGCTGGGCGGTACCGCGTTGGAACACCACGGCCACGAATCACCGTTGTTCGATCAAAGCCTCGCGCCTGAAGCTGTCTCCGTCTCTGTGTGACCATCGCCATGATCCTCCAGCAGTCGACTATCTCGACTGCGCCTATCTGCTGATCCTATATTAAGGCTGCGTCTATTGTCAACTCGGCTAGCTTCCCTTGCACGCACGACAGCTATCCGGTTCTGCTCCTGGATAGTGGCACGTGTGCTGTACCTGCGGTTTCGTCGCTTCAAGGTACTTCGCCAGATTGTCCGGATGAAAGTGCAGGTGCGCTGTTGCTGGCTTCCCGCAGAACGTCCCAGCCGACACCAGCACAAAGCCAACCGGGATCGCCTTGAGTGTCACGTTGCCGACATGGTCGACACTGACGTACTGGTCTTCTCCGCTCGGGATACCGCGGCCCTTGATCTCGTAGTACGGATGACCAACCGATGGCATAGCCGCCTGACGCATGCTGGTTAGCTCAACAATCGCGTACTCGTCACGGGTACCGCCGTCCCAGTACGAGTTAATTCGCTCGCCACGCGTTGAGAAGACCGACAGGAACACCTTATGCTTGCGGTAGCTGGGAAAGGCCGCCAGCACGATCCGCCGCAGTTCAGGTGCCGTCTTCAACTCGATTGTTTGCACCTTGACCTCCATCTAGTCAGTTATCTCGTACGCGCGCGTTTGCCCTCGCGCAAGAAATCGTACGTCTTCGGCCGTCTGTTTGACGACCTCGGTCCATCTTGCGCTAGGCCCGTGGTACGCCTCGATCGTCGAGGTCACTAGCGCGTCGAGTCTCGCTGTCGTTCGTGCACCACTGGCGCGCCAGTACTCTAGTGCTACCGCGGCTATCCGCTGGTTAGGCGTCATTGCGCTATCCTCCAGATCCACGCGCCGATGATCGTGACCGACACACCAGCCACGAACCCGGCGCGCCATGCAGCCCAGTACAGCTTGATCGTCATCATGCTCGTGACCTCGCGTAGACCGAAGATTAACTCTGCGTCTATCCTACCACACACCGTATCGGCCGCTTGTGCGTACGCCGATAGCGCGTCTAGAGCTTGCCGGCGCATTCGGGACCATAGAGGGGCCGATAGGGACGGATCTACCGGATCCGACTTGGCCGGAGCGCGCTCGCGCGTGACCGTGCATGATGATGGCTGCTGATCTCTCTTCGGACACCTAGCTTGCGCTCGCCCAGTCGTCGATACGGTCGCTGAGTAGCGTGATCGTATGGACGTCGATGACATCGCCACGCCACAGGATCGCGAGTCGTGCGGCAAAGTGTGACGTGGCTGGCACGTAGACGATCTGCCGCCGGCCGTCGATCGTGACGTCGACGCGGTAGGTGTGATGCGTGCCGATGGTAATCTCCATGATCGGTAGCCTCCAGTTATGTGGCCAGCTCCATGTACTCCAGATCAGAGTGTCGTCCCGTGGTGTACTGGCAGACTTGCTCGTCTGCCCATCGCACCTTGAACCAGTACGTGTATGTGCCTTCGAGTTGATGCTCGATGACAGTGCCGAGCGTACCGTCTGCAATCCACGTGAGACGGTCGCCAGTGCGTACCATACGAGCTTGCTTGCTGGTCATACGCTACACTCATAGCATGCCTCATGCCATAGACGCAGGTGTGTAGCTGTCTGCACATAGACGCAGGCTTGTTGCTCTGTAGCTAGCCAGGACTAGCCAGGACCAGATAGTCTACCTAGTCTCGTCAGACTTCCTGAGCAGGGCAGCCCGAATACGCCTTCGGCCCAGGGCGGGCCTGCCAGCACCCGCCGTGCGTGCTAGCATGCTAGCTAGCTAGCCACTCCTGCCCATGACTGCACAGGCTGTCCTGCTAGGTGGTAGTACTGCCCATAGGTGCTCGCATTGTCTAAGGGATCCCCGCCGGGAGGACGGAATAGCGCGATCAAGTCTCAGCACGCGCAATTTTTTTGTGCACAATTTGTGTGTGTACGGGTGGGGACACATGTGGACGCCGTCGTCGTGACGGCTGAGCAGACGGCTGATGATGTCGGTGATCGTTAACGGGCATCGCCAGCCACTTGACACGCCTGCAGCCTGTGTCATATCCTGTCACTCATCATGACTGACCTCTTCACGGACCCGGTCGATGGGGCTCAGCTCGCGCGGCCCTCGCATGCCGCGAGACTCGTCGGCGTGCACGTGCGATCGATCTATCACTGGATCGCGGCAGGCAAGGTGCGGGTGCGGTACGCTGCTGGTGGGATCGTGCTGGTGGAGGTCGCCAGTTTGTTCACGAGGCACAGGCCGGGGCACGCACGTGTCGGGCGGCGCGGAGGAGACGACGGCGATGTGCAGCCGGCGGCCTAGGCGCAGGCGCACGCGCAGTAGATCACGTCATGGCTGTTGATCCCTCTCGCACCCCGGGCACCTTCGCGGCGCCGCCACCCCATGCGCCCTACGAGCGTGCAGCCGCAGAAGATCCCGTCGCGCATGCGGCGCGCGTCGCTGAGGCGCGAAGGAACGAGCGTGCGCTGGAGCCGCTCATCACGTCCCCGCTGCGGCCCCCGGTGCCCGTGATGCGCACCGCGATTGTCGTCAGTCCGTCGACGTCGAGGCTGCGCACGCCAGGCCAGTCGCGCCCATCGGTGATGGGGACGCCGGTGGAGACGACGATTATTCTCACAGATGTCCCCGGCGGTCCGGTGGCCACACGGGAGGACGGCGCGAGCGAGCGTGGCGCGCTGGAATTTACGTCAGCGCCCGTTCAACTCGGGCAGGGGACTCACCCTGTCATGCAACCTGCACTACAAACGGAGCCTGCGGCCGCCGATGTAGTGACGTCTGCACTACACGCCGAGCGCCCGGCGCGCCCGGCCATCGATCCCACGACGGCTGCCTACCTCGATAGCCCCGTCGCGCGCGCCGCGCGTGCGCTGCAGGAGTCGCGATCGCTCACGCATCAGCCGGCGGCCTCCGACACCGACTCGCCGTCACGCGGCAGGCCCTCCGCCATCGCCGACCCCGGCAAGCAAATCACCGGCGGCTTCGGCGATGCGGGCGACGCGCAGTATTTCCCGCTCGACGGGAGCGAGCTGCGCGAACTCGTGCGCGGGCTGATGTCGGTCGTCAGCGACCAGATCGAGCACGACCTGCGGTTCTCGATGGCGATCTGCTACCCGCGCGTGACCGCCAGGGTCGTCGTGGAGATTGACGCCTACGCGACCGACGGCGGGCAATACGACCCGTCGTTCCAGGTCGTCAAGGTCATGCCGCCGCACGAGAAGACGCCACTCGCCATCGCCAGGGAGCGTGCAGACGCGGTCTGCTTCGTCGTCGTGGCCGACAAGGTCGAGATGACCGCGGCGGGCGAATCAATCTCGCCGCCCAACGCCATCCGGCAGGAACTGGGGCTGGTCGTGCCGAGGAAGCAGTCGGTCGGGACGCCGCACGGGCGGTTGATTGTGGACTTGCCCGCATGAGCACACCCATCGACGAAGAATCGCTCATTGGCGCGGCAGGGACCATCGCTGGTGCGCTCGCCGATGTGGCACACGCGATCGAGAACGTGGCGTCTAGCCTCAGCGAGGTTGCCCGATCACTGGACCGGCTAGGAACGAACAATGCCTCGTCGCCGATGGGCGCAATCGAATTGCTGGCAAAAGAAGTGAAAGACGGGACTGCCAATATCGATGGCGCGCTGACGGCTGTCAGTCGATCGATCGAGGAGTTGGCGGGCCTCGCGGAGAGCGACGATCCGGCTCCCTGATTGACTTACTGTCGGCGAGTGCTATCCTCTCCCCGTGGCAGGAGTCCCAGCGCCCATGATGACCAAAGCCGATCGCAAGCGTGACGCAGACTACAAGGCGGAAGAGGATCTCCGCACGCTGACCCGCGCCGAGGAAGTGCGTGGTGACGGCACGCGGATGCACGCGGCGGCGCGGATTCACAGGAAGCAGACGCGCGTGCTGTCGCGGACGGGACGGATGTTTGCGAGGCGCGGATCGCGCGCCTGACCGGAGGTCAGCATGCCCCACAAAGCGACCGTCACCGGCGGCCTGCTCGACGAGCCCTATCCGATTCGGACCAAGGGCGATGTCAATCGCGCGCGGGTGCTGCCCATGCCGCGCGGATCTGTGCGACCGGCGGCGAAGAAAGCGGCGCCCGCAGCCGCACCTGCGCCACCGGCAGAATCCGAGCAGCCACAAGGTGGGTTCGATTCCATTCGCCAGCGCAACCGCATCCTGAAACGGATCACGACACGGCGTGGGCGGCGCAACGGGACGAGGCGCGCCTGACGCGGAGCGTTCTCATGGCCAAAGATCGCACCCCGGAAGAAGACGTGCCCTACCTGACCCGCGTCAAGCGCCTGGTCGGTGGGCGCGGCAAAGACGTCGCCCTGCCGATGCCGTCCGGCGGTAAACGCGACCCGCGGCTGCCTCGCAACCTCGGCGCTGATATCCGGGAAGGGCTGCGCGGCGTCCAGCGGCTGACGAAGAAGTCGAACGGGCGCGGGAAGCGGTCGAACGGGAGGTAGCCGTGCCAGGGAAGGCGTACGGTGCGGTGACGTCGAAAGCGCAGTCACGACTCCTGTTCGCGAAGGCCCGCCGGCACGAGGGCATCTCGATGGCGGACGCGCGCGGCAAGACACGCGCGGCTGATTTCGGCAGTCTCCCCGAGCGGAAAGGCACCAAGCGAGGCAAACGTGGCAAACGACTCCCCGCCCGCCGTCGTCCCCGCTAGCGACCTGCCGGCGACCAGGTCGGCGGAGGAGCTGCAGGCCGTGGGCTCCCCCTTTGAGCGCGATATTGCCTTCCTGCGCGGTCGCGGCTGTCGCTGTATGCTGTCGTGGAACGGGGCAATGGCGCAGCCGCATACGATCTGTGAGGAGACGAAGCAGTCGGGCCTGTGCCCGAAGCGGCTGATTCTCCAGGAGTGACCTGTGTGGCGCGGCCTGACCCAACTGCCTTCGCTGATTACGGAGTGCCTCGCGGCGCTGCGGACGGCGAATCATCACGCCGAACAATCGCTCTTGCTCCAGCAGGAGACGAATCTCCTCCTACGCGAGCTGATCGTCAAGGTGACGACGCAGAAAGTGGAGACGCCGGAGGCGGTGATTCTGCCGCTGCCCGAGTCGCTGACACACTCGTCGCCCAGCGCGCTCGGATGGCGCACGCCAGAGCCGCGCGAAAACCCCGTCGCACGACAGCGACGGGTCCTCACCGAACGCGACATCCTCCGCAACACCCGGTCGTCGATCGCGCAGGATCAGTTCGACGCGACGGGGAAGGTCCTCTACCCGCATCGGCAGGAGGAGATCCTCCCACCGACGTCCACCCGACCGCTCGGCCCGTTGCCGTAGGACGCTCGCGCGCGGGGCGATCGAATCTCACCCCCGCCGAGCGTCGGCGCAGCCGTCGCGATGCGAGCCGCGCCGCGCGAGCCCGCAAGGCACGCGGCGAGCCGGCTCGCCCATCGATCACCGAGGCGCAGTACCTCGCGCCGCCACCGATTCCGGTCCACCTGCTCAGCGAGGTTGATCGGGGCCGGCTCGCGCTGCGCGACGTCCAGCGGAAGCTGTCCAAACGCGATGCCCCGCTCAAGCTGACGACCTTGCCTGGTGTGCAGGGCCTCTCGCACGCGACCCGGTTCATTGACGGTGGCCGCGAGGCGTTCATCGAATTCGTCCAGTTGGCCGTCCTCAACAACGAACCGATTGCGTGCCGCTGGTGGGCCGTCTACGCCGAACTGCCACCCTATCCCCGCTCGATCATTTCCTTCGATGACGTGTGCGCGGCCAGCGGCGTCAAGCCCGCCGACCTCGTGCCAGTCGTCGTCTCGACCGCGATGACGCTTGGGATGGATGTCGGGAACTTGGTGGCCGCCGTGATGCACCCGAAGGTCATGGCCGCGCACGCCACAAGCGCCGCGCAACTGGATGGCGACCATCCCGAGATTTCGTGGCGCGATCGTCTGGCGTTTCTCCAAGCACGCGGCGCGGCGCCGTTGCCACGCAACACGACGATCAACGTCCACGCTAATGCGTCGGCCAACGCCAAGGCGGCAGCCGCGGCATCAGCCGAGCCCACGGTGCCGGCGTTCTCTGCAGAGATGTCGAGTCTGGCGGCGCCGCGCACGGCGGTGCAGCGGCAACTCGCCGACGGCGGATCGACGGAGCCGTTCGACTTCCTCCGTGAGGCGTCTGAGCCGCAGCCTATTACGGTGGGCGGCGTGGCAGACGACTAGGCGTAGCAGACCGTCATGTACGATCAGGGTGTCACCGCACGGATGGTCGAGGCTGCCAACCGCGACCACGAAGCGACGCTGCGTGCCGCCGGCAAGCCGGTCTGGTCGCTGCGCTATCACTCGCAGTCTGAGATCGCGCAGTCGATCGGCTATTTCAACGACTTATGGGATCCGGATCAGGGACGCCTTACGCGGCCGTTGCGCCCGGACGAGCAGCAGTTCATCACCAACGAGCGGCGCCTCTGTGCGCTCGACTTCCGTGGCTACTGGCTGCCGAACTATGCCTGGATCATCAATTGGCAGAAGCAACCGCAACGCTTCACGCCCAACATCGCGCAGAACATTGTTCTCGATCTCTGGGCGGACAGTGAGGTTCACGGGCACGCGATCTGGATGCAGCAACTCAAAGCGCGGCGGCTCGGCGTGTCGACGCTCAGCGAACTCGCCGTCCAACATCGCGTTCAGTTCGTGCCGTACACGAACGCGGTCGTGGCCTCCGCCGATCCCGACAAGACCGTCGAGATGGCCGGGATCATCAAGTACTGTCTCGATCAGCAGCCGTGGTGGTTGCTGCCGGAAGTCACCAAGATCTACAAGGCGATTCCCGTTGAGTTTGCCAAGCAGTACTGCACGCTGACGATTCAAGCCGGCAACCAGTTCAACGGTGTTGCGCGTGGCTCATCGCCCAATGTGATCCATCTCTCGGAACTCTGTGAGTGGCAGGACGCCGAGGATCTCATCGAAGCCGCCCTCTTACCGGCGGTGCTCGACTCGCCGGACGTGTTCGGCATGCTGGAATCGACCGCGAAAGGTCCGGGCTATTGGAAACGCAAGTGGGAGGAATCGAAGCGCGATTATCCCCGTGGGCGATCGCGGCTGCGCCCGGTCTTCCTGCCCTGGTACGTGGGCACCGACATTTATCCGACCCCTGCCGCCCTGCGGGCGCGTCCGATTCCCGCTGACTGGATCCCCAGCGACCGCACCATCGCCCACGCCGAGCGGGCACGCCAATACGTCACCAGCGATCCGCTGCTCTTCAAGTACCTCGCGCAAGGCGACCTGGCCTGGCGGATGCCGCGCGAGCAACTGTGGTGGCGCGAGATCGGCTACGAGCAGGCTAGAGAGGCCAAGACGCTCAACATCTTCCTGGCCGAATACTGCGCGGACGACTTCGAAGCGTTCCAGAACTCGAATATTCCCGTCATCGATCCTGAGATCCTGATGGGCTACCAGGAGCGCACGCGGCCGCCGATCGCTGTCTACACGATTGTCGGCCCCGACATTCCACCCACGCTCGTGACGCCGCTGCGCTATCAGGATCCGTCCTCCCCGCCGATTACCATCGCGACCAAGGAACTGACGCCCCGCTACGATGTCAAGTACCAGCTCATCCCGTTGCGGTTCGAGGGCTATCCCTCGCTCGACGAAGGGATGAAGCTGCTCGTCTGGGAGCTGCCGCAGCCGCAGTACAGCTACGGTGTCGGCGTCGACTGTGCGGACGGCATCGGCCGGGACAACACCTGCGCAGAAGTCTTGCGTGAGGCGACCCCAGATCGTGAGCCGGGCCAAGTCGCTGAATGGGCGAGTAACTACGTGACCGCGTTCCAAGCGTGGCCGCTCGTGCTCGCGCTGGGCTGCTGGTACTCGACGTTTTCACCCTCGCTCAACCGGCGTGGCCAATGCCGCCTCGTCATCGAAACCGCCGCCAACGGCTCGTCGCTCCAGAACGAGTTGCAAAAGCGGGGCTGGTCGAACTTCCATCCCTGGAAGTACAACGACTCCAAGAAGCAGCGCCGCGACTTCGAGGTCGCCCGTGTCGGCGTGATTACCAACCAGTGGTGGCGTGCGACGATGATGGATATGCTGCTGACGTGTCTCTCGGAAGAAGCGATCGATCTGCCGTCGCCCTATCTCATCAGCGAGCTGACGACCCTCGAACGCGTGCCAGGCAAGCGGAAGGAAGAGGCCGCCGACGGGGCCTACGACGACCGCGTGTTGGCCATCGGACACCCGCTGCTCTCGTTGCATATGAACAAGCCGCCTGCGAAGCAGTACGCGCGACGGCGAGTATCCTACATTCCAGGGCTGTCGCCGGAGCCAGGGATCGTCCATCCGACGTGGAAGGCACCTGCGGTGAGCATTGCTGGCAAATCCTTCGTGCCCGCAGCGACGGCTGTGTCGTCGCTGGGTGTCAACCGTGCTGTCTCTACTGCGGTGCATCGTCTCGTCTCACAGGGTGGCCGACTCGGGCTGGGGCGGGTGGACGATTCGGCAGTCATACGCCGTCCGCGCTAGGCTGTGCTAGATTACCCCGCGTGCCGTTGATCGACGTCAAATGCGCAGTCGGGCATGCGTCCGAAGTCCTGCGACCGCTGGCCATGTATCCTGCCACGCCTGCCTGTCCTACCTGCGGTCAGCCAACCGAACAGTTTCATCCGCTTCGCGGCGACCATCGGCTGGTTGATCCCATCGTCGTTTATCGTGCCCCCGACGGGACCTTCCGCTTCCCCGGCCAGTCGACGTCCGCCATGGGGCAGCGCTATGCGGCCGCCGGCTACGAGCGCCTTGAAATTCGTGGTGCCCCCGACATGCGCCGGTTCGAATCCCACATGAACGCGCGCGAGCGTTCCATCATGGCGCGCAAGCTCGAACGCAAGCTGGAAGCCCGCGAGGCGCGCGAGTCCCAGTCGCGCAGCGAGCTGCGCCGTGGCCTCGCCCAAGGTTTTACGCTGCCCGAGGTCGATCCCTCGACAGGGCATCGCACCGGTCGGATGGTCAATGTGAAGCTCGGCGAGCGCGGCCGTGATCTCGTGCGGCACACGCTCCAGCGGAGCACCGACAAGCCGCGGGAGCGGACGGCGGATGCGAACTTTCACAACCAGGCGTATTCCTTCGATCGATCGAATCGCGAGGAGTCGCGTGACGCGCATGGCCGGCGGCAGCGAGATTGATCATGGAGATTGTCGATCCCTGTGTCGATCCTCGATTAGTGCCCGACGGGTCGCTGCCACGCATTCTCAACACGCCCGATCACACGTGCCTCGATCTCCCGGCCATCATCACGCCGAAGCGCGCGGTGATCACCCGCTGGCGGCTCACCCCTGACGAGCGGGCGCGGCTGCTGGCGGGTGACGATATTTACCTGACCATCTGGGGCCTGCCCATCCGTCCGGTGCATCTCGCCGTGGGCGTCTGCGACTGGACACAGACGTGACAGACGACGACCATCATGCCCCGCCTCACCGCGACCGAACTGGCACGCATTCGTCCACGCGCGCACTGGTTTCTTTCACGGCGGCCCTGCCGTGCGGCGCGGGTCGTGGCGCGTCTCCTCGACCGGCCGGTGACGTGTCAGGATATGCTCGACGTCGTGACGCGATTGAAGGCGCCGACTGATGCCAACGAAATCGTACGAGATCCCGCGCTTCGGCCTGCCGACTGAGCGGATCCTCCCCTGGCTGCTCGAAGCCATCCAAGAAGGCGACGCCTGGCTCAAGGCACAGCCCCCCTCGCGTGACTGGGACGGCGTGCGGTCGATCCTCTCTGCGACCGACGGGACCGAGAAAGTCGAAGGCCTTAGCAACGTCGGCTACAACAAAGCCAAGCGCGTGGCGCGCGAACTCGTCGCCTCGCTCGCCAACTTCCGGCATGCCGGCGAGTACACCGTCAGTTGGGACAATCGCCTCTTCGACACGGCGGCCCTGCTGACGAATCTCGATCGCAACTGGGCCGATGTCACGATGGCGAACATCGCGCATCGGGAGGCCCTCCAGTACGCTGTTGGCTTCGGCACGGGCTATCTCTACGAAACCTGGGATAAGCACTATTACTCGCCGTTCGCTGGCGACATCCGCCTCTCCGCATTAGCGCCGGGCGACGTCACGTTCGTGCAGCTCCCCAAGGATCACGACATTCAGCGCGCCTACATGGTGATCATCCGTGAGGAGTTGCCTATCAATCTCGCGAAGGCGACCTACGGATCGACGAATCAGGCGTTTGCCGACAGTCTGACGCCGGATCGGGACTCGCCGGGCTGGATTGCCAAGGGCCTGCAGAAGGTGCAGCAGTTTCTCAGTCCGGCGTTGCGCGTGGCGGGCCGCATGCAGCCGGATGCCTCCGGCTCGTTCCCGACAGTCGACATCTTCCACGGCTACACGCTCGATACGTCGATCAA